>OGHQ01000224.1_pt1 | contig 20322 bp, 23 predicted proteins | sample 1571561 | NCBI WGS metagenome assembly OGHQ01 (sample SAMEA2581941, study PRJEB24529) | metagenome | biome: Human gut stool | place: China | collected 2011
CAATCCTAACTTCTTGCTAAAGAAGTATTTATTAAGCGACCATTCTGGGCGCACGTGCATAGATTTGCGTGGTCTGAATGTTGTTGTGACCAAGCATTTTGCTGATAGTCTCTATCGGAACACCTTCTTCGAGCGTAACGAGCGATGCGAAACTGTGCCGTCCAACATGATAGACCAAATCCATACTTATGCCAGATAGTACTCGGAGACTTTTCATGTTACCTCTCAGCACTCGAAATTCCTGTGGTGGTAAAAGAGTAGGTCTTGTCGGGTCTTTGTATTTCTCCAACATGGCAAGCGCCTCTGGCAGTAACTTCACACGTGCAAGCATCTTGTTCTTCTTTCTGTGGTATTTCAGCCAAAGGCTGCCCTCCTCATCACGAAAGAGGTTTTCTTCCGTGATGGAAACCGTATCGGCATAAGCCGTGCCTGTATAGCAGGCGAAAAGAAAAAGGTCACGGGTCAAAGCCAACGATTTTCTTCGCTCTGGTATTTCGAGGTCACGAATTTTCAGAAAGTCCTCACGTGTCAATGCCTTTGGTGGATTCTCTTTCTTTTGAGGTAGCTTGAAGTGCATGAAATGATAACGCTCGGAGTGTCCTGCCTTGAAAGCTATTCGGCAGGTCTTCTTCAATATGGCGAGATAGTGGCGGACTGTATCAAGTGCAAGACCTCTCTCGTCCAAGCAAAAGTCCATGTACTCACGGATAAACTGCTCGTCAAGCTCACCGAATGCCACATCGTCAGTTCCATAACGCTTCTTGACGAACAATCCCAATGTCAGGCGAGTGTACTGGTAGTTTGGAAGCGTGCCTTTCTTGTAGTCGATGCCGATTCTTGACTCAATGTCCGCAATGATGGCGTCAAGCTGCTTCAACAAGGTCATCTGAGTGTCTGCACTGCATTGAAACAGATCCTTTATCGCCTTTGCGTCAAAATCCGTCTTGCGCTCCACAAGTGACTCGTAGGCTGAGTTTATTGCCAGCAACAGCTTGTCAATCTTGGCGTTCACTTCCACAGCCTCCTTGCTCTTGCCGTCAAGTCTGCTCTCACGTGGATTCCATAACTTTGGCGTACATGACAACTTGCAACCGAACTGCGCCATTGTTCGGTTGAGGGTGATGCGTCCCATGATGGGAGCCTTACCGTTCTTGTCCAATCCGCTCTTTTTGAGGTAGAGCAGCACCTTGAATTTTTCAACTTTCATCTGCTTACTTTTTTAGTTTGCAAAAATAATCAATCAGTAAGCATTCTCCGTCATTGAAAGTTGTGCAGAACAGTGCAACAAACACCGGTGACAAACTATTTGTTTTTCACCTCGTTAGCAGTGTTGGTTTCGGTAACTGACCGCTAACGGTTTGGTAACTGAAATAACTCAATATCCTGCTCGGATTTGCTTTGCAGCCAATTGGCAGAATTATGAAATATTGCTCATTCTCAACCACTTGCAGTTCATTTCTCTCATCTTCACTTTCCGTTGCTTTTGCTTAAATTGTGCATTGTTTTAGGCACAGCTACGCAACCCTGCAACTGGCTGGAGGAACTGATATTTATACGGTCAGTAAAATGTTGGGACATACAAATGTGCGAACAACACAGGTGTATGCAAAGGTTGTTGATGAAAAGAAAGAGAAAGCTACAGAAACTATTAAATTGGATTTATCTCAAACAAAATAACCATTATTATACTTTGTAAGTATAGCCATCTGTGTAAAATCTGCGTGGGTGGCTTTTTGTTTTTATCTATGGTCTTTTCTTCTGACCATCTTATGATTCCTTTATGATTGAAGACATTATCATAAAAATCTACTACTGATATTCTCCACTATTCATGTTGATAATCAATGGGTAATCCTTATGATGATTATGTTTCGTTACTGCTTATTTATGTGATGTATTACACTATGAAATCAGTATGCGTAATCGCTGTTATTTTGCCGAAAAATCAAAAAACAAGTAGCAATATGAGTGAGAAGAACATTACATTTGAAGATTTACCCAAAGCAATGTCGTGGTTGATGGATAAATTGAATGAGCTGGATTCTAAAATAGATGGATTAAACAATCAGAATCAAAGCGTTCCAACCGAACAATGGATGAACCTTAAGGAATTGTGTGATTATATTCCCAGTCACCCGGCAGAGCAAACTGTATATGGCTGGACGAGTTGTCATCTAATCCCATTCCACAAAAGAGGGAAACGTATCATGTTTCTAAAATCGGAAATTGACGAATGGCTCCATGCCGGCAAAATCAAATCTGATAAAAACTTGGAAGATGAAGCCGCCCAATTCATAAAGTCAAAAAGAAATACCAAATTCTAATGGATTCAACCAATTTATGCAATGCGCTCAGAATGGAATTTGAAGGGATCTTTGAAAACAAGATTCCTTTGGATGCTTTTCCTGCCAAAATTCAAGATATGATATTGGCTCTATCCCGACAAGAGAATTATTCCATAGAATATATGATGGCTTCTCTTTTGGTGGCAGTGTCAACCGCTATCGGCAACGCTGTCAATATTCGTATTCGTGGTGGATGGATTAGTAATCCTGCCCTTTATATGATATTGGTAGGTCGTCCCGGAATGGGCAAAACCCCACCTTTGGATTTTGCATTCCGTCCTATCCGAAAGCATGATGCCAAAATCATCAAACAATTTAAATTGGATATGGAGCATTATAATAGCTTGGTTGAAAACAATAAGGCTAAAAAAGACAAGTCCTCTTCATTGCCGGACAAACCAATTTTACGAAGAACCATCATATCCGATTTTACACCGGAAGCTTTAATGCGTGCGTTGGATGACAATCAGCGAGGTGTCGTGGTATATGTAGATGAAATCATGGGAATGTTTAATGCCGTGAATCAATATAGCAAAGGACAACTCATTGAGCAGCTATTGACAGCCTTTAGCGGAAAACCATTGGATATTTCAAGATGTAGCATCCCTGTACCTATTCATATAGAGCATCCTTTTATAAATATTGTCGGCACGATGCAAACGACACGTATGCACGAACTGATAGAGAAAGGATATAAAGACAATGGGCTGATAGACAGAATAATTTTTGTTTATCCATCGTCTCAGGAAATTTCAGATTGGGGGCTGGATGAAGAATCTTCCGTATCAACTTTTGGTAAATACTCATCAATGTGGGATTCTATTATAAATAAGGTAATTAGTTTGCCATTTATAGAGAATGAAGATGACAGAGCCATACATAATGTATTGGAATTTTCTTCGGAAGCCAAAGCCTATTTTACAAACTGGCGCAATAATGCAGTTCGGGCTGTTAATCAAATCCAAGATGATGGATTGGTGGATAGCAGAGTGATTAAAGCTCCCATGATTACGGCTCGTTTAGCTTTAGTCTTGCAAATCCTTCGTTGGGCTTGCGGTGAAGAACACAAGGATTTTGTGGATATTGACTCAACCAAATCTGCTATTGCATTGAGTGAATACTTTGAGAACTGTTATACCAACATTCAGAAATATATGTTGCGAGAGAGCGTTGAACCGCAAAAAAGAGAATTGCTTGATTGCCTTTCCGCAACTTTCACTACTGCCGATGCCATTCAAGCTGGAAAAGAAGTAGGATTGTCGGAAAGGTCGGTAATGTATTCTTTGGTTAGCCTTGCTACGAATAAGGTTATCAAGAAAGTAAAGCGAGGTGAATATGAGAAGCTGCAATAAACGACACCTTTTGCAGTTTGCAGTTGTTGCAGTTTGCACTTTGCGCTGACATAGGATTTCTGCAAAACTGCAATAAGTGCAAACTGCACGGACTGCAATAACAATATGAAGAAGTATGGCTGAATATAGATTTTCTCTTCAAAAATATAAGCGTGGGTCAAAACTTTCGTGCCCGAAGTGTGGAAAGAAACAATGTTTTGTCAAGTACATAGATAGCCAAGGAGAAATAACTTTTCCTGATTATGTAGGCAGATGTGACCATGAGCAATCTTGCCAATACCATTACACTCCATCGGATTATTTTCATGATAACCCAATGGTAGTGGATTACAACAAGGATAACTTCATTGAAGCCGATAAGCCTAAGCCCAATTTACTGCCTCCAACCTCTTTTGTTGACAATGAACTAATGAAACGTACTCTTACTAACTACGGTATGAATCCATTGTACATCTACCTGTCTGGGATGTTGGGTAAAGATGAGACTTCTCGGATATTCCAACTATATCATGTTGGCACATCAAAGAAGTGGGGCGGTTCTACTGTCTATTGGCAAATTGATTGGCAAGGTAATGTACGAACAGGGAAGATAATGTTGTATGATGCAGAAACAGGACATCGGACAAAAGAGCCAAGAAGTTATGTTAGTTGGGTACATACAGAACTGAATCTCCTAAACTACAATTTGAAGCAATGTTTGTTTGGCGAACATCTGTTATCAGAGAATCCGACCAAACCTGTTGCTATTGTGGAAAGCGAAAAATCCGCTTTGATAGCTACCCATTATATGCCGGAATTTATATGGTTGGCAACAGGTGGAATGCATGGATGCTTCAAGTCTGACGTGGTAAGTGTATTGAAAGGTCGGTCGGTTATGCTATGCCCGGATTTGGGTGCAAGAGAGGTTTGGCAAACCAAGATGGCTTTACTCACTTCCGTATGTTCTAAAGTTGTATTGAGTGATAGTTTGGAACAATGCGCCACAGACGAACAGCGCAAGAACGGACTTGATATTGCGGATTTCTTATTGATGACTGAAACACCTGCGATGATACTTCAAAAGATGATAAAGCGAAATCCAAACCTACAAACTTTGATTGACTGCTTGCATTTGGAACTGGTGGATTCCGGTTAGTGATGTGTTTTTGGAGAAGCCAAACTAAGGGGAAAGTAAAACTATTAATTATCCAAATGGATATAGGTGACAATAGCCACTCTTAAAGTTGACAGACAAATGGCATAGTTCGGACAAAGACAATGCTTGCATTAAGGTATGTAATGCCCCATTTTTAATGGGTATTCTATGCAAGAAGTACCACCGTCCGACAAAATGGTTTCACTCATTTGTCGTCTTGGAGGCTTCTTGCATTACTCGCAGGCTCGCAATGGATAGAACATTTTATTAATAAATTCCAGTTATAAACGCTTATGGATATACAACAAAACAATGGAAAACAGGGTGTTCGTACTCGTCATATAGACATTCGTCTGACTGAAAATGAGTATGAAATGATAGTAGAAAAAGCTGCCGAATGTGGACTGACACTTAGTAACTACGGACGAAAATTATTGCAAAATCACCATCCAAACAAACGACTTTCAGACGAGGAAGTACAAGGATTGAACTCTTTATCGGATGCACGAGCCGACCTTATCCGCATTCAGAATGTACTCAAAGGTAAACCTGATGAGATTAAAAAACGATATTTCCGAGATGAGAATTATATGCGTGCTTGGATAGAGGCAGTAAATAGGCTTATTGTCCGATGGGGACAAATACGAGACAGTATAAATCAAATTTGAAATTATGATAGCACAAGGAAAGGCAATTTCTCATGGAGCAAGAGCCATTGAGTATTCTATGGAAAAAGATAAAGCCCAGCTCGTTAAGGTGAATGACTTGCCAGAAAATATAGAACCTTTGGCTATGTGGTCACGGATGATGCAACACCAGCATCAATGTATGAAAGACAGATATAATCCGAAGCCCATAAAGCTGAACGCACTGCGCTTTGAAATATCTCCAGCCAAAGAAGAATCGGCAGGATGGACAATGACGGATTGGCAGAATTTGGCGGATGAGTTTATTGCAGTACTTGACGGCATTGACCGAAGATGTGGCAAACCAGATAGTCATCTTAAACCGACCAATATCAAAAATAGCCAGTATGTTGTTTCGTTACACACCGACAGCAAAAGTGGCATCCCTCACTTGCATATTGTAGCTAACCGCATAGACAATATGGGCAAGACAAACGATGCGCATTATATTGGTGAACGTGCCGTTCATGCTGCCAACATCATCAATGAGAGACGTGGCTGGGTGCAATCCGTGCAACGTCGTGATGAGAATATTCAGCAAATCAGTGAAGACTGCATCGCAATATTGAAAGCTATGCCAGAATTTGATTGGGAAACTTATAGCCAAATGTTAAACGCTAAGGGGTACGATATTAAGTTGATAAAGGACGATAAGGAAGTGGTCAAAGGGTACGCTATACGAAAAGGGAACTCTATTTATAAATCCTCGATATTGGGTAAAAGTCGAAAATTGATGCCATCAAAAATTGAAGCGACTTGGGTGGGATTACATGCTTCTGATAAACAAACTGCAATTCAGTCAAAGGAAGTATGTACTCAAACGATGGCGCATAATAATAAAGAGGTGATGCCACAATCAAAGCCTTCTATTTACCACTATTCCATAACAGTGGATGGAGAACAACTCGAGGTTGATATACCAGATATGGTTAAGTCTGTCTTTGACGAAGAGTTTGGAAGCCTTGATGAAGAAGTCAAACAGACCAATTTATTCAAAGTTGCCGCCTTACTATTTGCCGGATATTTGGATGCAGCCACTTCTATGGCGGCTTCAAGCGGAGGTGGTGGCAGTCCCGGTAGCGGATGGGGTAAAGATAAGGACGATGATGAGCGTAACTGGGCTGTTCGTTGTGCAAAAATGGCAAAATGGCTCTGCAAACCGATTAAACGTAGCAGGGGTAGATAGTATTTCATTTATAATCACATATAACCATGCGTAAAAGTAAATATGACCAATCTTCTTTGCCTGTGCAGGATAGCAAGAGCATAGATAGTGATGATAACATTAGCAAAATTGAAAATCGTGTTGATTTTGAAACCGAGCTTGTAAATCTCACGAATCAGATTAAGGACATCAAAGATGTTATCCAAGAATTGAAACAGATAAAAGCATTTGTAGATGCTTCAGTGTTAACTTTTGAAGAATCAGCACAGGTTCTTAATGCTGCAGTGAAAACATCCGACAATATCCCTGATACTATTAGCCGTGCAATTATTCAGGCAGAGAATACTGTTGTAAATGTCAAACTTAGCGATGAAGACAAGTCTATTCTTACAGAATATCGCAATAAATTGATTGAAGAAGAAAAATCTTTATTTGAGAAGCAGATAACAGAATTGAAGACACTTCATACGAATCACTGGAAAGAAGTCCATAAATGTGTGAAATCTGAAACTTCGTTTTCTCTTAATGGCAAAATAGCCAAATGTGCCGTTGTCGGATTCTGGATATTGTATGCGTATTTCTGTTTGACATTGGGAGGATTGATAATCTATATGAAGTTCTTTTAAGGAATTGGAAGGATGGATTGACCAACCTTCCAAATACATCACCATGTTATGACCTTATCAACAATCTCTTGTTGTTCGGCACTGCTACGCCTCAAATAAATACGAGTTGTTTCAATACTTTCATGTCCCATCAGGTCAGCAAGTAGAGAAATATCGTTGAACTTCTCCAAGAAATTTTTAGCAAAGCGATGACGGAATGAATGGGGGTAAACCACTTTCTCATTCAATCCGTATTTGGCTGCGTAGTTTTTCAACTGTTGCGCAATCCCTCTTGTAGTGATACGCTCACCAAAGCGATTAAGAAAAAGATAGCCGGTGGTACGATTGACTTTGCTAAGCCATTCTGTGGCTTCCTTGCGCAAGGACTTCGGAATGTAAATACGACGTATTTTGCCACCTTTGGTGTAGATGTCAAAATAACCCATCTGCACGTGTTCAGCCTTCATTTGGATTAGTTCACTGACTCTTGCTCCTGTTGCTGCGAGGAAACGAACTACGAAATACCATTCTTGGTTTTCCTCCTTTTTTAGTTTGTTTTTTAGAAAAGCGTAGTCGGCATTACTGATTACATTTTCCAAGTAACTCCGCTGCTGCACTTTGACGGATTTTAATCTCAAACGAGATTTTCCCATGCTATCAAGATACTTGTTCATTGCCTGAATACGAAGATTCACTGTCTTAGGCTTGAATTTCTCAATGAGATAGGTTTTATACACAAGCAAATTGCGCTTGTTCAATTCTTTGTGCCGGGAATAATACTCTTTTACGGCATAGAGATAAGCTGCAATTGTGTTCTCCGCCATATTCCCTTGACGAAGATACGTTTCAAAATTTTCAATGTTCATGTCAGATACATTATTAGTTAAACAATTCGTTATTATAATAATGTATGGTATTGCCTAATTCATTGAGTTCCTATTATGAGAAGTTTATCGCTACGGGGGAGGTAAAGTGCATTGATGAGGAGATTCCGTTTGAGATTCCAAAGGGGTGGGAATGGTGCAGATTGAAGCATATGTGTTCTATGCAGGCTGGGAAAAATATATCAGCTTCAGAAATTTATGATGAAAAATCAGTTCTTCACCCATATAGATGTGTCGGTGGAAATGGACTACGAGGGTTTACAAACACATTCAATGCAGAAGGACATTTTGCTATTATTGGCAGACAAGGAGCATTATGTGGATGCCTTAATATAGAAAGTGGGAAATTCTATGCCACAGAACACGCTGTAGTTGTGAATGGCTTTGGTATAATTCCATCGTTGTTCATCTATTACTTTTTTACAGCATTGAACTTAAATCAATATGCAACCGCAACAGCTCAACCCGGTTTGGCTGTATCTAATATAGTTGAAGTATTTATACCTTTACCTCCGCTTCCTGAGCAACTATGCATAGTCTCAAAAATAGAAAAACTACTTCCGTTAGTCAAAACTTATGAACAAGCACAGAATGGACTTAACGAACTTAATGCCTCACTTAACGAGCAATTACGTAAATCGATTCTGCAAGAAGCAATACAAGGCAAGTTAGTTCCTCAAATTGCAGAGGAAGGAACTGCCGAAAAGTTGCTTACCGAGATTCGCGAAGAGAAAGAACGCCTCATAAAAGAAGGTAAGCTAAAGAAGTCTGCCTTAGCAGATTCTATCATCTATAAAGGTGACGATAACAAGTATTGGGAGAAGAAAGGAAAAACCGAAAAAGATATTACTGACGAGATACCATTTGAAATACCTGATTCTTGGGCATGGGTAAGATTAAGTAGTATCTCTGATATCATAGGAGGTTATGCTTTTCAAAGCAGTTCATTAAAAGAGGAACATGGTAAACGTGTAATACGTATTTCTGATATAAATGAAAAAGGCTTTGTTAATACGAAGATTGTTAGATACAATGGGAGTCCAATATCAGATATATACAAGCTTCAAAGATTTGATATTCTCATGGCTATGACTGGAGGAACTGTCGGCAAAAGTTTGTTTGTTAGAGAACTACCAGAAGATGAGCTTTTGTTGAATCAACGTGTTGCCAGAATACGAAATTTATGGATTAGTGTTGATTATCTTAATTTTGTTATAATAGCTCCACATATCAAAGAGTTTATTAGCAAACAAAAAAACTCAACTAATGATAATATTTCAATGGCAGATATTAGTAACTTTTTAATCCCTCTGCCTTCGATTAAAGAGCAATTACGAATTGTTGAAAAGTTATATAACTTAGCAAGTATTATGAGCAGGTAGGTAAGAATATCAATGAAATAACTGATGAGATTGCCTTTGATTTACCCGATGGATGGATTTGGTGTAGGCTGAAAGATATATGCTCAATCTTTACAGGTGCAACATTCAAAAAAGAAGAAGCCACTACAACAAAACAGGGCATCCGTATTCTGCGTGGAGGTAATATATCGCCCTTTGAATTAAAAATCAAAGATGATGACATATTCCTAACGGAAGACAAAGTCAAGAAGGATATTCTATTGAAAGAGAATGATATATTAACACCTGCGGTTACCAGTTTAGAAAACATTGGGAAGATGGCAAGAGTAGATAAAAATATGCCATATACAACCGTTGGCGGTTTCGTCTTCATCATTCGCTTGCATCTGATAGACCAATGGCTTTCAAAGTACATTCTCTGTCTTTTAAGTTCTCCTTTTATGATTGAGTTTATGAAGTCTATAACAAATAAATCAGGACAAGCTTTTTATAACATTGGCAAAGAACGCTTATCAGCAGCATTATTGCCAATTCCTTCCTTAATGGAACAACAACGCATTGTTGCCCAAATAGAAAAACTATTTGAGCAACTGCGATAGTTCATTTATCCGTTTTGCAATACGCTGCTGTTCTTGATAAGGTGGAATACCAATAGGCAGATTGTAGAATAACTCTTTATTGAGGTGCGGAATAGCCGCACCTCTTTTTGAATTTCTCAAATCCTCTTTATAGAACAGAATGAAAGCCAAAATATATGGTTTCCACATAGTCGAAGAGAGCCATAACTGTTTGAATGTACTCCCCATATACCCATCTTGCGGAACAGTGAAAACTTCACCTGAATTTTCACCATCTACAAGAATGATGTTATCTCCGGCATAGACAAATTTTCCTTTCTCTACAATGGTAGCAGATGATTTACCACGTAGGTATTTTGCATCCAGACAGATGCCCTTTCCGTTTCTTTTTTCACCATCTATCAGTTGGCATATATCTTTCAAACGTAGCACAGACCAATTGTTAGGATATTCAAAAGGAAGCTCAATCTCAACGGTTTGCGCATTTATCCTCTCATAATACTTGTTATCGTCACCTTTATAGATAACGGAGTCTGTTAAAACTGACTTTTTCAATTTCCCCTCTTTAACAAGTTTCTGTTTCTCTTGTTGTATCTGTTCAAGCAGTTCTTGTGCTGTACCTTCCTCTGCTATTTGTGGAACGAGTTTACCTTGAATTGCTTCTTGAAGAATCGATTTCTTGAGTTGTTCCTTAATTTGTATATTCATTAAATTAAGAGTTTCTTGACTTTTACTATAACGCTCTATAAAAGGTGATACATTTTGCAATTTTTCTACAATCCGCTTTTGTTCATTTGCCGGTGGAATAGGAATCCAAAAGTCATTGAAGTTATTTTGTGTTAACTGATTAATTGTAGTAGTTCCACTAACGCCTCTTAATTGAGAGAAAAACAAATCAGATTGCAGAAAGATTGATACGTATTGATATAATGCGGTCTTACATATTGCCATAAATGCCCCGAAAGTCATAGGTTCCGTCACATCAGTTACGACAGCTGATTTTCCTACAAGTTTAGCACTTCCATTTCTTGCACAAATGATAATATCATTCTTCTCAACTTGTAACTTCTCGCTAATCTCTTTAGAAACTCGTACGACATCATTTAGAACAATTTTTCCATCTTGAATATTAGAAGAACGTAGAACTATTGTGCCTCGCGAAGACACATCTGTTGGACTATATGTTAGTCCTATATATGATTGAGAAATGTTTCTTATTCTTGTCCATTCCCACCCCTTTGGAATCTCAAACGGAATCTCATCATCAATGCACTTCACCTCACCTGTGGCGAGAAACTTCTCATAATAGGAATTGTCCTCACCACGGTAAATGATTGATTCGTTTTTATCTTTCTTGATTTTCTTTTCCTTGACCAACTTGGCTTTCTCTGCCCTGATACGTTCAAGAAGTACAGATGCAGGTTCGTCATTAGGGTCTTGCGGTACAAGTTTTCCCTGTATCGCCCACTGAAGTATGCTGTTTTTTAATTGCTTTCCGTTCATTGTTCGTAATCCTCTCCTTGTATTCCTAACTCTCCTTTGCTCATGGCATTGGCAATATCTATTTTCAGTTCTTCGTCATAATCTTTACTTGTCAAAAAGCTATTGACGATGCGTAGCAGCAAATCTTGGTCGATATTCGATGCTGCCACATGATAAATAATAGATTCCAATGTACGCATACAGATGCAAGCGTGCCAGTAGTAATTATTCTTGTGTAAGAAGTAAGCTCCCAAAGTCAGCGCAATACGCTTATTCCCATCATTGAAGAAATGCCCGGAACAGAATCTATATATCAGATAGGTCAGTTTCTCTGCAAAGGTCGGATAGTATAAATCGTTTTGCACAAAATCCAATGTAGCACGAATACCGCCTTCATCACGCACTCCTTCAAAGCCACCATCACTGGCATCAATCATTTTGCCATAGATGTTTAGGGCTTCATCGTAATCTATGTAAATAATTTCCTTACTCATCTTCTGCCTGCTTTAAGCGTTTAAGCACATCTTTATTGTCCGCTAAGATACGGTCAAAATCAATAGACTGGTCACCGATGAATCGTTCAAACTCTTCAGGAGTAACAGCTTGCAGATAATCTGCTATATTACCATGATACGCATCCCGGAAACTGAAATCCCTTGAAGCCATTTTGGTTCTGGTATCATTCAGATAAGGTTTCTGCATGGGATGTTCGGCAAGTTCGTTTACAATATGCTCCACTTCGTCAATAGTAAGTTTTCTGCCACCATTTTCCTTGAATCGTTCATTGATAGCTGCACCCACACCGTTTTCAAAAGAAGAAATAACCAATAAAACCTCTGAATACAGCGTGTGTCGAACATTGTCTTTGGAATCCAACTTCAATACTTCCCGATACTCCTTAGCATTCTCCTTGAATACAGCCTTATATATAAAGTCTGTAATTTGAGGATATTTGTATGTGGGATGTCCGTCCACATATTGATTGATGGCAGAAGTGAGATTCTTGCGATAGTTTTCTTCTGTGATTGCAGCAGGAAGATAATGTACATCCCTGCGGTTTATGTATTTTGTTCCGCCACCTGTCTTTTCATTGATGGTGGTAATCACGAAATCCAAGATAAGGCTACGTACTTTTTTTGCTTTCTCACTCTCTGTAAGCAACATACCCATATCCAAGAATGAGCGGAAATTAAACAATCCAAGTTGGGTCGTTTTGCTCCCGACATTTATGACGGGAGCAAATTGTAACTTTAACTCTTTCAGATGTTTACCTTTACATAAAACATAACCGTTAGCTGCTAATTCATCTGAATGTTTTTCCAAATAGCGTTCTATGGTTCGTTCTTCTACTTCGTAGAAATCGGCAACCATTTTTTTTGTAAAGCGATACTCTCCCTCAAAGAGCATTCCTTCAATGTCAAGATGCTCCTGTACTTTGCTGACCGCAAAACGGTTGTTAAGTACATTTTGTCTTTCTATGTTTGAGATGGTCAAATCTTTCATATCACTTCACAATTATCAGTTACACGATTTTATGTCAATGCCGAGAATCTTTTGAATTTCGGAAAGCGTTTTGTCTATTTCATGGTCGAGCGCAGCACGTTTTTCAAAATACTGTTTGAGCAGTTCTGCCGGAGGGAGTATTTCTTCTTCCTCTTTCGGGAACTTACATTGATCAAAATTGCAATCCAAGTCTATCAATTGTTGGGCAGTGAACACACGGCTCTTTTCACCCACTTCGTCACTGATAATTTCTTTCCTGTCTTTCCACCATTCCTGAATAGGTAGGGTATGCTCCACCTTCATTGGTTTGGTCTTTGAGAAGTGTTTGTACCCTTCCGGCATATCAAGACGATAGAACCATGTTTCTTTGGTCTTGAATCCTTCTTCGCAACCTTCGGCTTCTTCATTATTAAAGAAAAGGATATTGGTTGCAATAGATGTGTATGGAGAGAATATAGAACCTGGCAAACGGATGATTGTATGTAGATTGAACTTGCGAAGGAGATTTTCTTTAAGTGCAAGTTTTGCTCCATCCGTACCAAATAAGAAACCATCAGGGATAATCACACCGCACCGTCCACCAGCTTTGAGGCGATACATGATAAGGGCGATAAACAAATCCGCAGTTTCACTTGAACGGTATTGCACCGGGAAGTTGCTTTTTACGCTGTCTTCCGTGCTACCACCATACGGAGGATTCATACCGATAACATCAACCTTGTCGCTTTCCTTGAAATCAGTAACATTCGTTCCAAGCGAATCACAGTTGGTTATGTTGGGAGCTTCAATATCATGGAGCAGCAGGTTTGTGATGCTCAAAAGGTAGGGCAACGGTTTCCATTCCTGACCTACAACGGCATTTTGCAGTTTTTCTCCATCTGCCGCAGAGCCAATATTCCTGCCCATATATTTAAGTGCCGAGGTGAGGAAGCCTCCCGTTCCACTGGTGAAGTCGCCAAAGGTTTCGCCCAATTTCGGGTCGAGCATCATCACGATAAAATCAGTCAATGCACGTGGTGTGTAGAACTCTCCGGCATTTCCTGCCGATTGCAGATCTTTCAAAATTCCCTCATAAATATCTCCGAATGTGTGACGGTCGTCAGCATCGTCAAATTCGATTTCGTTTACAATGTTGACCACTTGGCGCAGAAGCGTTCCATTCTTCATATACTGGTTCAAGTCTGCAAATGTTTCTTGAACAATGCTTTTAGCTCTTGGGGTATTGGCATCTATCGGGAGATTCTTCAAGGTAGGAAACAGTTTCTCATTGACGAAAGAGAGTAGGGCTTCTCCTGTCAATGCTTCACCGTCTTTTTTATCTATTGCCCAGTTACGCCAACGTAACTCTTCCGGGATAATGGATTTATAATTCTCATCTTTGTATTCCCATGTTTCTTCTTGAGTGTCATAGACTTTCAAGAAGAACATCCAAGTCATTTGTTCAATTCTCTGTGCGTCACCATTGATACCTGCGTCTTGACGCATGATATTCTGGATTCGCTTTATGATATTATTTACTGCCATTTTTAAGCTGATTTATATATTTGATATTCCAATTCTCTGATGGCTTGTTCAAAAGCGACTTTGCCACCAAATAGTTTTATGATTTTAGTTGGTTTCCCTATGCTGTTGAATGGAGGAATCTCCAAAATATTTGCCTTTTCAAAGTCAAGAATACCATTCTCCGCATATTTGTCAAGAAGAGCCTCCAATACTTCACGAGCCTTGCCTTCGTATTTTCCGAAGTAGTTACGTTTCTTTACATTGTTAGCCCTTTCTTTCCTCGTCAATGGTGGTTGGTCAAATGCAACGTGACATATCACATCGAAGATATCGGCATCTTTCAATGCCGGATTTGCTTCACGTACTGCGTCTATCAAGATGGCATATTCCTTTAACTCATCCATAACCGCCTGTTTGCGTTCTGCTTCAGTCCACGTTTGTACGAAATCATCCAAACTTTGATAGTGTCGCAACAGTTGCTTTCTCGCAAAGGACTGAACGCTTTCCGTTCTCATGGTTTTGCCATCCTCTCCCAAAACAGATACTATCTCATGAGCAATACGAATATCCTTTCCATTGATAAGATACTTTTCACGAGGTTCGTGAGCTGTTGGAGGATTTGAGGGAACAGGCGGATATGGCTTCGGCTTTTTTTCACCGCCTTTGGGTGGTTCAGGGTCGCCGTCAAATGACGGGTCTTTGAATTTTGCGGTAGCATTGCGGAAGTCGAGGATTTCCAGATGCCACTTGCCTTTGTCTTTTCTAAGTCGTGTGCCACGCCCGATGATTTGCTTAAATTCCGTCATAGAGCCAATTTCTTTATCAATGACGATTAAGCCACAAGTTTTGCAGTCCACTCCTGTAGATAGAAGTTCGGAGGTAGTAACAATTACCGGATAAGGTTCGTCAACACTGATAAAGTTGTCTAACTGCTTCTTCCCCTCTTTGTCCTCTCCGACAATGCGTGTTACGTAATAAGGAGATTTTTTACATAAATCGCTATTCATGTTGATAAGCAGTGTTCGCATTTCGGCGGCTTCCTCAATATCTGAACAGAACACGATTGTCTTTGTCATACGACCGATGTCGTATAACATTTGGGTAATCCTGTGTGCTACTACTTTACGCCTTAACTTAATGGCAAGGTCACGACCTATATTCTGTCTTTGATATAATTTCTGTTCAATCTCCTTTCCTAACAAATCTATTTCACCTTCATCGGGAGTCCAGCCCTGCAAATCAACGTTGATGAAGTCGGCAGTAACCCGATATGGAGCCAAGAAACCATCTTGGATTCCTTGAAGAAGGGAATAGGTATATACCGGCTCTCCGAAATAATCCAAGTTGTTTGCTCCTTCATCAGCTTTCGGGGTAGCAGTCATACCGATTTGGGTAGCCGAGCTGAAATACTCCAATACTTTGCGCCATGCAGAATCGTCCTTTGCGCTACCACGATGGCACTCGTCAACGATAATCAAATCAAAGAAGTTTGGCTGCACCTCCAAAAACGGATCTGGCTTGCCCTCTTTTCCAACCAGTTGGTGGTATAACGCCATATATACCTCGTATGAGGAGTCAATTTTCTCTTCGCCTTCCCCAACAGAAGTTATCTTAGTCATAAACTTCTTGAAAGGTTTGAAGTCTTGCACCATTGTTTGGTCAATGAGGATATTTCGGTCTGCAAGATAAAGAATCTTTTTCTTTGCTCCGCTTTTATGGAGACGATGGATAATCTGGAAAGCAGTGAAAGTCTTACCAGTACCGGTAGCCATTACGACAAGTACACGCTGTTGTCCTCTTGCAATGGCTTCCACTGTACGGTCAACCGCTATACGTTGGTAATATCTTGGCTCATGGCTATGGGCATCATAATAAAACGGTGTTTCTATTATGTTAAGTTCATCCGATGTATAGTTCTTGGATGCAAGATAACGATTGTATAATTCCTCTTCTGTCGGGAAATTCTCTAATTTGATTTCGGTTTCTTTCCCTGTGATAAAGTCATGTTCCAAGAAAGCATCACCATTACTGGAGTACGCAAATTTCAAGTCAAGGATTTGGGCATAATCCATAGCTTGTTGAATACCACCCCCAACGACATGTTTGTTATCTTTAGCTTCTACTACTGCAATGGGCTTACCATTATGGTATAATAGATAATCAGCCTTTTTGCCCTCTGCTACTGAATGTTGGTTGCCAACAACAAGTACTCGACCATCCGTGAAATAATACTCTTCACGCATATTTACGCTTACAGCCCAGCCCTTTTGTTGGAGTGCAGGGGTAATGAACAAGGTGCGTATCTCTTGTTCTTTGAGTTCTTTCTTGTTTACTTCCATGATAATAAATTGTTTTAAGATTTATTACTGCTAACAATCAAATCTTTCACATCAATATCAAGAACATTAGCTATATCATTAAGGGTTTTGAGGTCTGGTTGAACAGAATTACTACACCATTTACTCACAGTGCAATTGGATTTACCAATCTGTTCTGCAAGCCATTTTCCTGTTTTTTGTTGTTCTGCAAGTACGACTTTTAGTCTGTTCAAATTAGCCATGAGGTAAAACGTTTTAATTCAAGAGCAAATTTATATAAATACTCTGATAACATAAGCAACTTCCGATAATAATTATTATTTGGAAGCGAAAAAATGGCTTAGATACCGTATTTCGACAGGATATTTTCGTCAATTTCAATTTTATGCCGACCTGTTGTAGTTCGCAGATTCTTTCTTACGGTGTCAAACGTGGAGTTAGTGAACCATTCGGCAAATGTCGCCATCACAAATGATGTAGTTACATCTCCACCTATATTATATTGGAAAGCGATGTTCCAAGCAAAGTTCTTTAAAGAGATTTGTGTGAGCGAACTATGTTTCTTAATATGAATCTCGGTCATGGAAAGCACTTGACGATTAGTCACAAAATAGCGGACAGATTCGCAAATTTGGAAAATCTCTGTTTCGTCCAAATCAAAACGCTTGAATGTGTCTCGTGTATATTTCAGGATAGCATTTAATTTCTCGTCTTCTTCTCTTTCTTTTTGTTGCTTGTATTGTTGTTGCTCATGCTGGTATTCATAATGGAATAATTCCATACGCCTTTTTTGTACTTCTACACAATCTTGGGTATGTAAGGATGCAACAGCCGAAGTCTTTTTATCTGTCACTTCATCGGCTAATGCCAAATGTGACAAAGGAGTTTCTATAATGTATCTTGCTATAGAGATGCAAAGATGATATAGAAGTTTCAGTATCACATATCCGACAGCCATAACGAACGGAAGCAAACTCATTCGTATGCTAAGCATATTGCATATTTGAAATGCAATCATTGAAGCCAGCAACACCGCAATGACCTCTATTGTCAAAGAATGGAGTATATATTGTTTTTGCTTCATGCCTATTGTTTTTTATTTCTCAATGCAAAGGTATAACACTTTTTCATAAAAAACGAAAGGAAAAAATAGATACCGTTTTGCAAATCAATAGCTTATGAAAAGAAAAGCATAATAAGAGAAAATATCGAAGACTATCTGAAAACAAGAGAAAATAGAAATCGTCAAAAACAGTATAGTTAAACTAAGTTAAAGTTTTTTTGCGGTAGCTTTTCTATTCTCGCTAAGGCTGAAATATGGAGTAAACGAAGTAAAGTAATCATATTTGTACCAAGTTATATATAATACACTGATATACAGTAATAATTATCTTTGAGGAAGTTAAATGATTCCGATAAGTAAACAAATAATAAACAATAAGCAAAAGCGTGCAGCTCAATGAGTTGCACGCTTTTTGCGTTTATGGGGTTCATGGTTGCTATGCGTTTTCTATGGGCTTTTTTATCTCTTATTTGCGACATATTTGCGACACGTCTTATTTGGCGATAAGGTACAACTTAGATTGATATAAACCATTTATAACGAGAAGAATATGCCAAGAGGAAATTACACCATTCAAAGAAGTTGTGAGGAGTGTGGTAAAATCTTTACTCCTCCCACATTGATGTCAAAGTATTGTTGTCCAACTTGTTCCAAGAGGGCATACAAGAAAAGGCAAATCGCAAAAGAGAAAGAGGCAATACGTCAAGCATTAGTCAGGCGAATACCATCCAACAAGGGGTATCTGACAGTTAAAGAGTCTATGCTGATTTACGGTATTAGCAAAGATGTACTTTATCGTATGATACGGAAGGGCTTGATACCATCATACAATTTTGGTCAGCGTCTGACACGCCTTAGTCGGCAGTATATGGATGAACACTTCAAAACAAAGGCTGGCAGTAGAAAGAGAAAAAAGGAAGCATTGTCCTTTGAACCCAAAGACTGTTACACTATCGGAGAGATTGCCAAAAAGTTCCATATCAATGACAGCAGTGTCTTTAAGCACATACGCCGTCATTCTATTCCTACACGCCAAATTGGTAATTATGTTTATGTTCCCAAATCTGAAATTGATAAATTATATAAGTCGTTATGAAGAAAGCATTACCTAATACCAAAGTGACCGTCAAGCTCAGAAGGTCGAATTACAAAGAAGAGTGGTGTCTGATTATAGAGTCGTACCCGGTTTACAAGAGAGGTTCTAAACGGGCAAGCCGTGTGGTGGAATCTATTAACCGGACTATATCCACACCTGTTTGGGACAAGTCGTCCATTGCACGTATCTTGCCGGATGGAACATTCAACTATAAGCCTAAGCGTGATTTGAATTGAATCATCCAATGCCGTTCAACGATAGACCAAGAGGCTTGTATCTATGCCGACAATGTGCGTAAGTTACGCCAACACGAATATGACAGTGCAGTCCTCTACACTGATAAGGAAAACGAAATCGCGGCACAAAATGAACGAAGCGAACAGGACTTTATCAAGTACTTCAATCGCATCATCAGCAAACGGCATCCCAATAGCTCTAATTCAATCATTGTCAACTGGACCCGTGTGGGAGAATTATTGAAAATCTATTCGCAAGGTAACCCGATCCCGTTTAAGACGATTTCCGTAAAACTACTTGAAGACATCAAAATGTTCCTGTTACGTGCCCCGATGGGAGGCAATAAGAAAGGAACTATCTCACAGAATACGGCATCCACCTATTTCTCCATCCTCAAAGCCGGATTGAAGCAGGCGTTCGTTGATGAATATCTGACGGTTGACATCAGCGCAAAAGTAAAAGGAATAACAAACATAGAGACACCTCGTGTTGCACTTACTATGAATGAAGTGCAAATGTTGGTTGATACCCCATGTAAAGATGATGTATTGAAACGCGCGTTCTTGTTCTCTATTCTCACCGGATTGCGACATAGCGATATTCAGGCATTGAAATGGAAACAGATTCAACAGACAAGCAAAGGTACATGGCAAGCGATTGTGATTCAGCAAAAAACAAAACGACCTGATTATAAGCCAGTCATCCAACAAGCCCTTCAGCTATGTGGTGAACGCCCAAGTAATGATGAAGCACTCGTTTTTGAGGGATTGACAGATGCCTCTTGGATTTCCCGTCCATTGAAAGCTTGGATAGAAGCATCCGGCATCAAGAAACATATCACCTTCCATTGCGGCAGGCATAGCTACGCTTCGCTATTGTTGGAAAATGGTGTTGACATATATACCATCAAGTCTTTGATGGGACATACAAACGTCAAAACCACGCAGATTTATACGCGTGCGCCCAGAATGGTCGCTTAATAAATACTTCTTTAGCAAGAAGTTAGGAT
>OGHQ01000229.1_pt1 | contig 20162 bp, 17 predicted proteins | sample 1571561 | NCBI WGS metagenome assembly OGHQ01 (sample SAMEA2581941, study PRJEB24529) | metagenome | biome: Human gut stool | place: China | collected 2011
AGGTTAATGGAATACAGCGAAAGCTGGGTCAGGATGCCGGCAAGGATGGCCGGAATGCCCATAAATGTGTGCAGGACACCGGTGACGAGGCCGGACAGCAGGCCTGCCAGCAGCGCCTCTCGGTCATCCCTGTTCCGCAGCGGCGGATTCATCTTGAAACGACCGTCCTCCTGCAAATCCTCGTCGCAGAGCAGCAGGTAGTGCGGAGCCGTTTCGCCGCTGACTTTCAGCCCGGCGGCCTTCGCCCGGCGAATCAGCTCGACGCTCTCCTTGGTCGAAACGTGGCAGACATGATACTGACATCCGGTTTCGGCTGCCAATTTTATATCGCGTTCCACCTGCCGCCACTCGCTCTCGGAGCAGATACCCTTGTGTCCGTGCTCGCGGCAATAAACACCGTCGTGGATATACCCTCCTTTCAGCAATTCATCGACTTCGCAATGGGCCACGATCGGCTTGCCGACCGCTGCGGCGCGACGCATGGCTTCGGCCATCAGCTCCTCGCCCTGCACCCCCCGTCCGTCGTCCGAGAAGCCCACGACCTCTCCGGCCAGAGCCCCGAAATCGACCAGCTCCCCGCGTCCCTTCTGTCCCCGCGTAATGGAACCGTAAGGCAGCACCCGAACGACCGCATCGCGGCGGATCAGAGCCAGCTCCGCTTCCAGATGCTCCGGCGAATCGGGCGCCGGATTGAGATTCGGCATCGGACAAACGGTGGTATAACCTCCGTGCGCGGCGGCAGCCGTACCCGTCGCAATAGTCTCTTTCTCCGAAAAACCCGGTTCGCGCAAGTGGACATGCACATCGACCAATCCCGGCAACACATGACAACCCGTCAAATCGACAGCCCGGTCGTCCGCCTCAAGCGCGACCCGACCGCCTATGGCGACGATTTTACCGTCTTCGATCGCCAGATCGCCCGTTTCGAACCTTCCGTCCCGATAGAACTTCGCACCTTTGAGAATCGTCTTCATTTTGCTGTACCGTTTCGCACCTCGCCGCAGCGGGTGCACAAAAAAATAGGGCAACTTGGACAGCTACCCTAATAACTTGGAAAAATTATAATAAAAATTGGAAATATTTTCCGAATGATTACCCCGGAAATGACGGCGCCGTACGTACTGGGCCTCCTGAAATGCGTTCGGTATGAAACTAAACATTGGCTTGATCGGGTTCCGGTGTTATCAGGGGCAAAGGTAAGCATAATTTACGGTTTCGGCAAGACAACCCGGCCAAAAAATTTCGCCGGCATCCTGCAACGACAGAACGATACGCCCCGGCAGAAGTTTCGGTCCGCGCTCCGACGCCCGTCCACCCGACCGGACGGCCATCGAGCGTTCCTCCGGAAACCTCCGCCCCCATCCCCCGCCGGAAAAAGCACGGCCTTATCGAAGAGCGGGGAGGGGCGTTCAACGCTCCTCCCCGCTCTTTCCGGCCGATCTGAATCAATACCGGTTGCGCCCGTAACTGCCGCCCTGATTGGAGCCGTAACCACCCCGGTCGCTGCGCTCGGTCTTCGGACGGGCCTCATTGACGTTGATAGCCCGCTCGTCGAGCTCGAAACCGTTCAACGCGTTAATCGCGTTCCGTGCGGCCGACTCGTCCGGCATTTCGACGAAACCGAAGCCGCGCGAGCGGCCGGTTTCGCGGTCGGTGATGATGTTGGCGGAAGATACTTCTCCGTACTCCCCGAATAAAGTCTGCAAACTCTCGCCCCGGGTGCGGAAGTTCAAATTCGATACGTAAATGTTCATTTTTTCTATTTTGACTGTGGATAAATGTTTATTGCGCAAATGCGATTTTCACCGCATTCATACCGCGTGTACCCCGCATGAGTTCGAAAAGGACAATCCGCCCCTCGCCGATCCCTTCGGGAGCCGAAGATATATGGAAAAAATATTTTTCCGTCGAAGCCAGGTCCTTGATAAACCCGTACCCCTTCTCGGTATTGAAATACTCGACACGCCCTTTCAGCGGTTCGGCCGCAATATCTTCCTTTTTAGGCGTGGCTATCACGATATCCTCGAGCTGGATCTCGACTTTCGGCCGCAGCTGGGGCGGAGTGTCGGTAATATTCCCGTTCTCGTCCACATAGGCGATCATATCGTCGAGTGAGGAGCTTCCTCCGGCCTGGCGTTCTTCCCTGCGTTTCTGTTTTTCGAGGCGCTTGGCCTGCTTTTTCTTTTCGTTCTCTCTTTTTCCGAATGTTTGCGATTTTGCCATTAAATTCAACTTAAAGATTATTATGCACGGTATGTTTCCGCATTGAGTTTTTTGCCCGTCAGCCGCTGTATGTCTTTCATGAGCGGCCGCTCGTCCGGGGTGCAGAACGTAAAGGCTGTTCCGGAATGTCCGGCACGACCGGTGCGGCCGATACGGTGTACGTACGTTTCCGGCACATCCGGCAGATCGTAATTGATGACGATCTCCAATTCCCGAATGTCGATGCCACGGGCAGCGATGTCCGTAGCGACCATCACCCGGATCTTGCCGGACTTGAAATCCGCGAGTACGCGCTGGCGGTGATTCTGCGACTTGTTGCCGTGAATCGCTTCGCTTCGAATACCCGACTTGGAGAGCAGACGCGAAATATTGTCCGCTCCGTGTTTGGTGCGGGAGAAGACGAGGACGGACTTATCCTCCTCGCGGAGCAGAGATACGAGCAGTTTCTTCTTCTCCGGCTTCTCCACGAAATAGACCCGCTGATCGATCGCATCCACCGCCGACGAAACCGGAGTCACCTCCACCCGCACGGGGTCGGTCAGCATACTTTTCGAGAGCGCCACGATGTCCGCAGGCATCGTCGCCGAAAAAAAGAGGGTCTGGCGCGACTTCGGCAGCAGCGGCAACAGACGTTTGATGTCGGCGACGAATCCCATGTCGAGCATTCGGTCGGCTTCGTCCAACACGAAATGCGTGATCGCGTCGAGTTCGACGAACCCCTGTCCGATCAGATCGTGCAGGCGCCCCGGCGTAGCTATCAGAATATCCACGCCGCCACGAAGCGCCTCGACCTGCGGGCCTTGTTTCACACCGCCGAAAATCGTCAGATGCTTCAGACCGACATATTTTCCGTAATCCGAAAAACTGTCGCCGATCTGCACGGCCAACTCCCTGGTAGGGGTCAGGATCAGGGCCCGGATCGGCCGCACTCCGGATTCCCGATCGTGATTCCGCCCCCGCCGGTTGCGGCGCGGCACGTCGGTCGGCTCTGCCTGCATCCCACTGCTCAAATGCTGCAGGATCGGAATGGCGAACGCCGCCGTCTTACCCGTCCCGGTCTGGGCGATGCCCAGCATATCGCGCCCATCGAGCGCCACAGGAATACCCTTTTGCTGAATGGGCGTAGGAGTCAGGTATCCTTTTTCACCGATCGCCTTCAAAATAGGGTCGGTAATTTTCAATTCGTTAAATGTCATAATCATCGTATAATTCCGTCGTACGACGGAGTTTTCATCTGTTGCGGAGGCATCCGGTGCGGAAGCGGAAAAACGAAAGCGAGAAAGTTTCCTGTCCCCGGTCGAAACCGCAGTCACGCACACCTTGTTCCCCGACAGCGCAATCTGCCCGAACCACGCTGAAAAAGGGCGGCCAGAACGGGCGTATGCAAGTAAAAAAATAATCTCAATTTCGGGACATCGTTAAAACCCGGCAACGGCTCTCTTCTGCCTGCGACAGACATACTCAAGCGAAATTGCCCAAACAAAGAAAGTTTACAAAGGTCGATTTCAACGATGGAAAAATCCGGACGGGATATAGGTCCGGGAAAATGCAAAGAAGATAAAGATCAGAATGAACCTGCCTTGTTTATTGGGTAAAGGTAACAATTATTACACCATTCGCACCATCTTTTCCGAAAAATATCGTCCACTTTCACCCTAAAAATACATATAACATTACTTGTCAGCAAATTAAATAAAATTTCTTCAAGAATAATTTCATCGTGCACTGCGCTCGATATTTTCAAGCGCCGCAGAAAAAGACCGGATCGGGAAAACACGCGACTCGCCGGGAATAGTGATCTTCTCCTGCCGAAAGTAGTGAATCGATCGCCATACGACGGGATTTTCACACAACGTACACTCCTTATTCGATGTTCTCCGGCAAAGAAAGGATAAAATTCACTAACTTTACGGCAAATAGGCAGCCCCCGGCCGCTTCCGACAAACCCGAACGGCTTCCGCGTGCACGATCTTTACAGAAAACAGGCGGCGCCTCAGCTGTAACCAAATAAATTTGGCACAGCTTTCGGCTTGCACTATCTTTGCAAAGACCAACTGAAAAACAGTATTCGAGATGGCTCACACTCTTTTTGTACCCCTGATGCTCACCCTCGGCGCCGGTCTGGCAACCGGTATCGGCAGCACGATAGCCCTTTTCGCCCACCGTACCAACAAACGACTGCTTTCGTTCTCGTTGGGACTGTCGGGCGGCGTGATGATCTACGTTTCGTTCGTCGAACTGTTCCAACAGGCACGGGAGGCTATCGGAGCCATCTACGGACCCCAAACCGGAATGGGTATCACGACTCTGGCCTTTTTCAGCGGCGTACTGCTGATCGGCGTCATCGACCGGCTGGTGCCTTCGGTCGAGAACCCGCACGAAGCCCATATGATCGAAGAGCTGGAGAAGAAACCGAAAAATGCCAAACTGATGCGCATGGGACTGATGACCGCCCTGGCTATCGGCATCCACAACTTCCCGGAAGGCATCGCCACCTTCGCCACCGCCGTCGAAAATCCCACGCTGGGTATCGCCATCGCCGTCGCCATCGCCATACACAACATACCCGAAGGTATCGCGGTTTCGATCCCCGTCTTTTACGCCACCGGCGACCGGATGAAAGCCTTCCGCTATTCGCTCCTATCGGGTTTGGCAGAGCCGGTCGGCGCCCTGCTCGCCTATTTTATCCTCATGCCGTTCATGTCTCCCGTCATGATGGGCTGCATCCTGGCAGGCGTCGCCGGAATCATGGTTTTCATCTCAATCGACGAACTGCTGCCGGCCGCCCGCGAATACGGCGAAGCCCACATCTCGATCTACGGCGTGATGAGCGGCATGGCGATCATGGCCCTCAGCCTGATCCTGCTCGGATAAAGTATGCGGCGCGATTATATACTTTAATGTACCTCTTCGAAAGCACAGCACCCCAAATCCCCTCCGGGAAAAGGATGCAGGCAAGGGGCGAATTATAAACGCGGCCACAAGCCCGCGAATAAACGTCCCTTCGGATTCGACGCTGCAACCGTCGAATAAAGGGCCACGAAAGATATATCTCAATCAATATACTGCCCTCCGATCCGAATCTGACCGACAATGCTCGGACGTTTCTCGCGCCCTCCCAAGAAAAAAGTTCAGGGTGAACCCGACATCGAATAACGGCCCGCAAAATTGCGGCTACCGCCGAATTCAAAAAAAACGGTCGCATATAATACCATAATTTAACAGATCTCGGTAAAGCCTTTCGGCCTACCCCGTACATTTCATCCTCAACGCCCCCTGCCCCGAATCATCGTAAAATTTCAATTTTTCAGGCATTTTATTTGGTTTATAAAATAAAGTAGTTTATATTTGTAATACCAACAAAAACCGAAAGCTATGGAAACAACTCGAAAAATCGATGCGAAAGCCGCACGCAGAAAGCGCCGGCTCATCCGGGAATGGATAACATACGCAGTAATTTGTGCATTTCTGGCCGGAGTCAATGCCCTCACGACGCCCCACTATTGGTGGGTGCTGTGGGTCATGGCAGGCTGGGGGCTCGGTCTTATTCTGGATCTGATATTCCACCTGACAAAACTCTCGGACGATGACGATGCGGAGTGATCCGCCGACGGTCGGACCGCACGAAAAAACTCGATTTCCGATACGGTCGGACAACAGCCCGAAATCATTCGGGGCGAGGGATGCCTTGTAAACACAGTCAAAAACGGCTGCCAACGAACGGATACCCGAATCTGCAAAGAAAAAAGCGGCATGCTAAAATATATAATCATCAAAACTCACTGCGTATGGAAGAGAGAAAATTAGACGCACGAGAGAGTATGGAACTCATCTCGCGCATGATTCAAAACACCCGCAACCGGCTGGAAAACCATGCGGGACGCCCGTTCCTCGTATGGGGCTATACGACCGTCGGGATCGCCCTGCTCAATTACTGGTTCAACATCGCCGGATGCCATCCCGCCTGGTGCTTCACCTGGTTTCTCATTCCCATCATCGGCTGTCTGCTGATGCGGTTGTTCCCGGACAAGAAGCCGACGGAGCCCCGCACAGAGATCGACCGCATCGTCGGCAAGGTCTGGTTAGTATCCTCATTATCATTGATTCCGATCTTCCTCTTTTCGCTATTTCACGGACTCTCCTACCGACACAGTCTTTTCGAACTCATTACACTGGTGATGGCTACGGCAACGGCAACAACCGGAATGATCGTTCGTTCGAAAATATACATCGTCGCAGGACTTACCTGTATGGCTCTTTCAGTCCTCTTCCCTTTATACGACTATTTCCTGAAAAAAATCGCAACTTCTGACGGAATTGAGATAACCGCCGGACTCCTAAACAACGAAATCCTTATCTTTGCCGGCGTATTTTTCATCATGATGGTCGTCCCGGGACATATCATCAACTACCAATCGCACAAAAGATGTTCAAGGAACTGAATCCCCTGCTGCACTCGGAACTGCGCCTGGCGGTAATGTCGATCCTCCTCGGGGTCGAAGAGGCCGACTTCGTTTTCATCCGGGAACAGACGGGAGCTTCGGCGGGCAACCTGAGCGTACAGATCGACAAACTGCAAAAAGCCGGCTACATCACGGTCGAAAAGACCTTTCGGGGAAAAATACCCCGCACGCTCTGCCGCATTACCCCGACAGGCGTGGATGCTTTCGAGGAGTACGTCGAAGCGTTGAAGAGCTACATAAAAAAGTAGGAAGGAAAACAGATTCTCGGCTCCGGCGGCGACAACGACCGGTTCGGAATGGGGCATAAAGGTCGTTATGCCCCATATTTTCAACCCCGACCTCGAATCCGGCCGAATCGCCAGCCGGCAATCTCCCGGCGGGCCTCCTTGCTGCAACGACCGGAAAGGCGAACAGCGTAAATCAGCCGCAGCCCCGCAATTTCGGCGAGTTTCGGATCCCGCCATACGCAAACAAGCCCGGAGTTTCGCTCCGGGCTTGTTTGCATCTATTCTTCAAACGATTAGTCCTCGAACTTCGCCGAGAGGAACTCCCGGTTCAGACGGGCGATGTGCGAAATCGAAATCATCTTCGGACACTCGGCCTGGCAAGCTCCCGTATTGGTACAGTTACCGAAGCCCAGTTCGTCCATCTTGGCCACCATCGCCTTGGCGCGGCGGGCACCCTCGACACGTCCCTGCGGCAGTTTCGCGAGCGACGACACACGGGCGGCGACGAAAAGCATCGCCGAGCCGTTCTTACAGGTCGCAGCGCAGGCACCGCAACCGATGCAGGCAGCGGCATCCATCGCAACGTCGGCATCGGCCTTCGGGATGGGAATGTTGTTGGCATCCTGCACGGCATTCGTACGGACCGAGATGAAGCCGCCGGCCTGAAGAATCTTATCGTAGGCACTGCGATCCACCACGAGGTCCTTGATTACGGGGAAAGCCGCCGAACGCCAGGGCTCGATGACGATCGTCGCCCCGTCTTTGAAACGGCGCATGTAAATCTGGCAGGTCGTGGCGCCGTCGCCCGGGCCGTGCGCACGGCCGTCGATGTGCAGCGAGCACATACCGCAGATACCCTCGCGGCAGTCGTGGTCGAACGCCACGGGCTCCTTGCCCTCGTGGATCAGGTTGTTGTTCAGAATATCCAGCATCTCGAGAAACGAGGTGTCGGCGGAGATGTTCTCGACTTTGTAGGTTTCAAATGCCCCTTTTGCCTTGGCGTCTTTCTGGCGCCATATCTTTAACGTGAAATTCATAGTTTCAAATTGTGTATTAAAGTTAGACGACAGAAGAATTAGTCCTTGTAGTTACGCTGTGCGGGGTGTACGAACTCGAAGTTCAGCGGCTCCTTCGTGAGCTCCGGCGCTTCGTTCTCGCCCTTGTACTCCCACACGGCGGCATATACGAAGTGCTCGTCGTCGCGTTTGGCCTCGCCCTCTTCGGTCTGATGCTCGACGCGGAAATGTCCGCCGCACGACTCCTCGCGGTTCAGCGCGTCGCGTGCCATCAGCTCGCCCAGCTCCAGGAAATCGGCCAGACGCAGCGCCTTCTCCAACTCGACGTTGAACTCGTTCGCCTTGCCTACGACCTTCACATCCTTCCAGAACTCCTTGCGCAGCGCCTGGATCTCGACGATCGCCTTCTCGAGCGACTCCTTCGAACGCGCCATGCCGACGTTCTCCCACATGATGTGTCCCAGCTTCTTGTGAATATCGTCCACCGACTGCTTGCCGTTGATGGAAAGCAACTTCGAAATCTTATCCTTCACACCCTTCTCTGCCTCGTCGAAGGCCTTGGTATCGGTCTTCACCTTCGGAGCCTGGATCTTGTGCGACAGGTAGTCGCCGATCGTATAAGGCAGCACGAAATAACCGTCCGCCAGACCCTGCATCAGCGCCGAAGCACCCAGGCGGTTGGCACCGTGATCCGAGAAGTTGGCCTCACCGATGGCGTAGAGACCCGGGATCGTAGTCATCAGGTTGTAATCGACCCAGATACCGCCCATCGTATAGTGTACGGCAGGGAAGATCTGCATCGGCTGTTCGTAGGGATTTACGTCGGTGATCTCCTCGTACATGTCGAACAGGTTACCGTAACGTTGTTTGATGACATCCTTGCCCAGACGCTCGATCGCGGTCTTGAAATCGAGGAACACGGCCAACCCCGTTTCGTTCACGCCGAAGCCCGCGTCACAACGCTCTTTGGCGGCACGCGACGCCACGTCGCGCGGCACGAGGTTACCGAAGGCCGGATAACGGCGCTCCAGGTAGTAGTCACGGTCCTCTTCGGCAATATCCGAAGGTTTCTTGGCACCCGAACGGAGGGCTTTCACATCCTCGATCTTTTTGGGAACCCAGATACGGCCGTCGTTACGCAGCGACTCCGACATTAGGGTCAGCTTCGACTGCTGATCCCCGTGCACCGGAATACAGGTCGGGTGGATCTGCGTGAAACAGGGATTCGCGAAGCCGGCACCCTTGCGGTAGCACTGGAAAGCGGCCGAACCGTTCGAAGCCATCGCGTTGGTCGAAAGGAAGAACACGTTGCCGTAACCGCCCGAAGCGATCACTACGGCGTGTGCGCCGAAACGCTCCAATTCACCGGTCACCAGATTTCGGGCGATGATACCTCTCGCCTCGCCGTCCTCGATCACGATGTCGAGCATCTCGTGACGGGGATAGCTCTTCACCGAACCGGCAGCGATCTCCTTGTTGAGTGCGGCATAAGCGCCCAGCAGCAACTGCTGGCCGGTTTGGCCGCGAGCATAGAACGTACGCGAAACCTGCGCACCGCCGAACGAACGGTTGTCCAGCATACCGCCGTACTCGCGTGCGAACGGAACGCCCTGGCCGACGCACTGGTCGATGATGCAGTTCGAAACTTCGGCCATGCGGTAAACATTGGCTTCACGGGCGCGGTAGTCACCGCCTTTGATCGTATCGTAGAACAACCGGTAAATCGAATCGTTGTCGTTGCGGTAGTTCTTGGCCGCATTGATACCGCCCTGCGCCGCGATCGAATGCGCACGGCGCGGAGAGTCCTGGATGCAGAAAACCTTCACGTTGTATCCCAGTTCGCCGAGCGAAGCGGCTGCGGAAGCACCGCCCAGGCCCGTACCTACGACGATAATATCCAGTTTGCGTTTGTTGGCAGGGCTTACTACCTTGATCGCCGCCTTGTGGTTGCTCCACTTTTGCGCGAGTTCCCCGGCGGGTATTTTTGAATCTAATTTGAAAGCCATATCTCTATATTTTTATAATTCAACGTAAGATGTTAGCAGACACAACCGCAGCAAAGACTCCGGAAGAAATAGACCAGCACGACCACGGCGAAACCGAGGAACACGACGGTCGCCACGATGTTGGCGATACATTTCAGGCGCGGATACCAGATGTCGTTGCCCCAGCCCACCGACTGGAACATCGACCACACGCCGTGCGTAAGGTGGAACCAGAGGGCGAAGAACCAAACCAGGTAGATCACCACGTAGTACCACTGCGAGAAGGTGTACTGAATCAGCGCAGCGCCGTCCTGCGGCGAGAAGCCGAGCGAATTTTCATGGTGTCCCAGCACCTCGACCAGCTGCATCTTCGACCAGAAGTTGAACAGATGGAGCAACAGACCGCCGAGGATGATCCATCCCAGTGCAAGCATGTTCTTCGACGCCCACTGCACCCTTTTCCTTCACGGTAACGGCATAACGCTGCGAACCGCGTTCCTTATAGTTGTTCACGGTCAGCACCAGCGCATAAATGAAGTGGATCAGGATACCGGCGACCAGCACCAGCGTTCCGACCAACGCATACCAGTTGGCACCCAGGAATGCGCAGACCGTGTTGTACGCCTCGGGCGAGAAGATCGCCACGATGTTCATCGACATGTGGAAGAGGATAAAGAGCACGAGGAAACAACCGGTAATGCTCATTACCAACTTCTTGCCAAGAGAAGAATTAGTTAGAAAACAGCCCATAATGTTTGAAATTTGTTTATTTTTGTTAAAAATTTGTTTGCGCTTCGGCAAAGATAGTCATTGTTTGCATAATAACAACACAAAACAATTCGAAATTTACGCTTAAAATCAGGCATTTTATGACCAAAACGGAAATCCGGAAACAGATGAAAGGGCTCAATACGGCCCTTTCTTCGGAACAGCGCGAAGAGCTTTCCGCACGTATTTTCAACGAAGCGGAGAGGCTTCCGGCCTTCGCACGCGCCAAAGTGGTGGCCCTTTTCGCTTCGCTCAAAGACGAACCCCTCACCGCCCCGGCACTCGAACGCTGGAGCCGCTCCAAACGGATCGTGCTGCCCCGCGTGGAAGGCGACATAATGCGATTCTACGATTACGATCCCGCCTCGATGAACGATTCCGGCTCGTTCGGCATTTCGGAACCGGAGGCCACAGCGCTGTGCCGCCCCGAAGAGATCGATTTCATCATCGTGCCGGGCGTGGCGTTCACCGCCGCAGGCATGCGCCTGGGACGCGGCAAGGGATTCTACGACAAATACCTGTCGCAGCCGGGTTTCCGGGCTTTCAAGGCAGGCGTGTGCTATCCGCATCAAGTCGTGGAGGAGCTGCCCGCCGATCCGTTCGACGTTCCGGTCGATCACCTTTGCTGCGGACGGTAAAACGAGTGCCGACTTTGGTCCCATAATCAAATCCTACCGTTCCCACGTGTTCTCCGGCCCGAAGACGTACCCCTTCGGGATTCCGCCATCGAAAACCGGCAAACACCGGTTACGGCAAAGAATCGTAAAAAGAGAAAACACCGCATCAAAGAAGCCTGCATCTACCGATGCAGGCTTCTTAACTAATATCATACAATATTATTATCGGTAGAGATACTCTCCCGGAATGCGGTGGCTGCGCCGCCCGATCGGAACGCCGATGCCGAGCGTCACGTTCATCGAAGTCGAAGTGACGGGCAGGAACTGCGGCGTATGGCTGCAAATCAACATATCGGTCGCCAGGAAGAAGTTGATCCAACTGGGGCAGGCATTGATCGCCACACCGAGGGCGTGCCCCTGGCCGTTGAGAAACGAATAACTGGTAGTCAGCGTAAACCAGGGAATCGGGTGGAAGTTCACCGAGGCGGTCAGGTTGTGGAACGTCTTCACATCCCAGACACGTACGTTGTAAAGCAGACCCAGGCCGATCTTGTGACGCCAAACCTCGTACTCGGCCCCCAGATTGATCGAGGTGCGCAGCATCTCGGTCTTGCCCTTGGAGGCCTGCACCCGGTCGAACTCCAGCTCGCCGAAATCGAACTCCGGATCGTGAACCTCACCGTCGATGATCTCCACGCCGGTAAAAGATTGGGATTTGGTCATCTGCCCACGCTCCAGGTATTTCTTTCCCCACGAAATGAAACCCAGGTCGTTCACGGCGAAAGAGAGCTGCAAATCGGGAATCACGTCGTACGTCACACCCAGATCGACGGCAAAACCGTAGCCCGCAGGTCCTTTGTAGGAAGAAACGTCGAAATCGTCGAACGAATAATATTCCGACCCGTCGGGACGCTGCATGGAGCTCATCTCAAGGCCCGACATTTCGAACGGACCGACCACATCGATATTCCAACTATTCTCCTGCAATTTTATATCGAGCCGGTCGATCGACGTCCGCGCACGGGCCGCGCCGACGAGAAACTTACCCCGTGCACCGAGGTAAATCTGATCCGTCAGCGGAAAAGAGTAACTGAAAGCGGCCTCGAGATAAGCCTGCGTCGAGGCTTTGATGTCGTTGATAACGGCCTCGTTCCGTCCGTTCTTGAGAAAGTCGAACAACGAATAGGGCATATTGGCCTCCGCTTCCATACGCACATTCAGGTCGAACGACCAGAATGTCTTATGATCCTTGCGGAATGCACCGAAACCGACGATATTGATCCGGGCATCGGTTCCGAGCATATTTTTCGAGCGCAGATTTCCCAACGCCTCGGCCGCAGAAACATTCTTGTCGAACAGCGTTACCAAACTTCCGTTCACCGGATAAAAAATATCGCTGACGGAGAGGTTACCGGAAACGTTGACCTGCACACCGCCCAATACGGGAATATTCACATAGCCGCGCAGCGGAGCGAAAGCCGGGTTAAGCTGGCTGCGGAAAGTCGAACCCTCCATAAAGTAGGCACTCGGCGTCTGTGCCACGGCCGTACATGCGACAAATGCCGCAATCAAAGTATATATGATCTTTTTCATATGAGGAATCCGGATTAAAGGTTCAGATTAAGACCGCCGCGTTTCTTCAAATGCAGCATCATACGAATCGACTGGCTGTCGCTGAATCCGATGCGCGGATAATATTTCTGCGGCATAAAATCGACATTCAGTTCGAAGAAAGAGAACAAACTCCGGATATCATCCTTGTAAAGCCGCACGGGAGCGATGTCATTCTCTTCGTCGGGTTCGACCAGGAAAGGCGCGATAGCCACGTTCGTTTCGGAAAAATCCGCAGCTACTTCGAAGCTCACCGGCAGACTGCTCCGCACCTCGCCGTACAGATCGAGCGTATTGACCGGATCGACGGTACCCTCGGGATCGAGGTTGTCGGCAAGCATATCGATCAAATCATCGTCGACATCCAACGTCGCATTATAAGTAATCGTATTGATTTTAATCTGGGAAAGAAATTCCCGCGCCAGCTCGCCCATCGTATCGCGCAACGCTTCGCCAGCCTCGTTGTCCTCGCCGAAAAACTTCTTGAATTCCGCCTTGAAAAGCTCCTCGCTATCGGCCGGAATCAACGCCGTAAAACGCTCGCGGTAACCTTCGTTGGACCAAATCAGATCGACCACTTCGTCCATTTTTTTCGATCCGGGAACGAGCATCTCGTCGATAAGAGCCTCCAGCATTCCGTCCAGATAAGTTCCATCGCTCGAAAGACGGACGATATCGACCCACTCCGCATTGCCCGGGAGCGTCGTCGGCAACCAGATATCGACCTCGTCGAAAATAGCGCGGATATCCGCACTGCCGTCCTGCAACTCGTCCATTCCGACCGTGATCTGCGCCAACGGCATAATCCATTCGCTCTGGTCGTTGCCGATGGTTACATCGCCGGATTCGATCTTGTTCAGATCATACGCCTTGTCGCACCCGAAGCAGAGCGAAAGAATACATAACAGGAATAAAAAATTTTTCATAGGCAGATTTTGCTCAATAAAACGGCCCAAAGGTATAATGTTTTCGACAAATAATCAAAATATAAATACTTTTCAACCACGAACAATCTGTTCAATCGACGACTTCTGCCGAAAAACTCCGGCTCATTCTCCGATTCAGCGCACGGCAGAGGTCTTTGTTAAAATTTTGCTACTTTTGCGACAGATGGACAACGTAAAAAAATACGGGTTGAAAGAACAGGTGGCCCTGCTGCCTCTGTCACCGGGCGTATATCAGTTTCTGGACAAGAACGGGACGATCATCTACGTCGGCAAAGCCAAAAGCCTGCGCAAGCGGGTCAGCTCGTATTTCATGCAGAACAAGGAACACAGCGCCAAGGTACAGGTACTCGTGAGGCAGATCGCTGCGATCCGGCACATCGTCGTCGATACCGAAACGGACGCCCTGCTGCTCGAAAACTCGTTGATCAAGACCCTCCAGCCGCGCTACAACATCCTGCTCAAGGACGACAAGACCTATCCCTGGATCGTCGTGCGCCGCGAACCGTTCCCGCGCGTACAGTCCACCCGCATCCTCAACCGCGACGGCTCCCAATATTTCGGTCCCTACGGCTCGGTAATGATGCAGCGCAGTATCCTGGAGTTTATCCGCGAGGTGATTCCCCTGCGAACCTGCTCGCTCAACCTTTCGCCGGCGGCTATCGCCAAAGGGCGCTATTCGGTCTGCCTGCAATACCACCTGGGCAACTGCAAGGGACCTTGCGTGGGAGCGCAAAGCGAAGAAGAATACGACGCACTGGTCGATATGACGGTTTCGATTCTCAAAGGCGACCTGCGCCCCGTGCGTACCTATCTTGAAAAAGAGATGGAGGCAGCCGCCCGAAACCTGAAATTCGAAGTCGCACAACGCTACAAGACACGCCTCGACGCCCTGGACAACTATTCGAGCAAATCGGTGATCGTCAGCGCACGCATCGTGGACGTGGACGTCTTCTCCCTGCTGGTGGACGACGATGTGGCCTACTGCAATTTCCTGCGCATCCGCCACGGTTCGGTCGTGGGCGTCTATACGATACGGCTCACCACGGGCATCGACACCGATCCGGCCCAAATGCTGACCCTGGCCATCCAGCACATCGCCGAAACGATCGCCGGAACGCTGGCCAAAGAGGTCATCGTTCCCTACCTCCCCTCGGCCGCGCAACTTTTCGACGGAGTGACCTTCACCGTTCCCAAACGGGGCGAAAAACTCGATCTGCTGGAGTTCTCGCTCAAGAGCGCCCGTATCTATCGCGCCGAACAACTCAAGAACCTCGAGATCAAGAATCCCGAGCGGCATACCGAACGCCTGATGGCCACCATGCAAAAGGAGCTGCACCTGGACCGTCCGCCCCGCCACATCGAATGCTTCGACAACTCCAACCTGCAGGGGACCAACCCGGTAGCTTCATGCGTGGTATTCCGGGACGGCAAGCCTTCACGCAAGGAGTACCGCCATTTCAACATCAAAACCGTCATCGGTGCAGACGACTTCGCCTCGATGCGCGAGATCGTCTTCCGCCGTTACAGCCGCCTGATCGCCGAAGGAGCCGAACTGCCCGACCTGATTATCGTGGACGGCGGCAAAGGACAGCTCTCCAGCGCCTATGCCGTGCTGTGCGAACTGGGAATCGAAAAACAAGTCCCCATCGTAGGCCTGGCCAAGCGGATCGAAGAGATCTTCTTCCCCGGGGACCCGATGCCCTACTACTTGAGCCGTACGGGTGAACCGCTCAAAGTGGTGTGTCACATCCGCGACGAAGCCCATCGCTTCGGCATCACCTTCCACCGGCAGAAGCGAAGCAAAGCTTTCATTCACAGTGAACTGGAAAATATCGAAGGAGTCGGCCCGAAGACCATAGAGCTCCTGTTGCGCCATTTCCGTACGGTGGAGAAAATCCGCACGGCCCCTGCCGAAGAACTCTCGGCCCTCGTCGGACCGGCCAAGGCCGCCAGGCTCCTCGTCCACTTCGGCAGACAGTAAGGACGCAGAAAAATGCGAAAAAAATTTGGAGTTCCTCGATAAATCATTACTTTTGCAGAGCAAATCACCGATTTAGCAGCCCGGATGGCGGAATTGGTAGACGCGTTGGTCTCAAACACCAATGACAGCAATGTTGTGCCGGTTCGATCCCGGCTCCGGGTACTATGGAACGGAATTCGGTTTTCGACCGAAAATTTTCCGACAGCCTACTGCGATAAAGTATCCTGCGGGATACTTTATTTGTTTTTAACCGGACCGTGCGACGGGAACAATAGCCGCACGCCTCAAAAACAACTGAATTATATAAAACATAATTACCCTACCCGCTATGGACGACGGTTATTATTATTGCCTGTATTCAGACCCTTAATTTCTAACTTATATTAAAGAATGAAAAATGTCAAGTTTTTCAGAGGCGAAGATCTGCCTTTGGAATTGCACAAAGTGCGCGTGGTACAGAAACTCCACCTGGTTCCGATCGAACGCCGCCTGGACGCGATCAAAGAGGGCGGCTTCAACACCTTCCGTTTACAGACGACCGATGTTTTCCTCGACATGTTAACCGACAGCGGTACCAATGCCATGAGCGACAACCAGCTCGCGGCGATGCTCCGCGCCGACGACGCCTATGCGGGTTCGCAGTCTTTCGTGCGTTTGCAGAAAGCTGTGGAAGACGTATTGGGTAAGAAATACCTGCTGCCCGTCCACCAGGGACGCGCTGCGGAGAACATCATTGCGCGTACTTTCATCAAGCCCGGTCAGACGGTGCCCATGAACTACCACTTCACCACGACTCTGGCTCACATCCAGGAGAACGGCGGTAAAATCGTGGAGCTGATCTCCGACGCAGGTCTCGAACTGCACTCCGACAACCCCTTCAAGGGCAATATGGACATTGAAAAACTTGAAAAATTCATCACCGAAACAGGCGTGGAGAACATTCCGTTCATCCGCATGGAAGCCTCGACCAACCTGATCGGCGGCCAGCCCTTCTCGATGTCCAACCTGATGGACGTGCGCCGCATCGCGGACAAATACAACCTGATGCTGGTACTCGACGCCAGTCTGTTGGGTGAAAACGCTTACCTGATCCAGCAACGCGAAGAGCACTGGAAAGAGAATTCGATGGCCGACATCATCAAGGCAATGACCGGACTGGCCGATCTGGTTTACTTCTCGGCCCGCAAACTCAGCTCCTCGCGCGGCGGCGGCATCTGCACCAACCGCAGGGAACTTTACAATAAAATGGAAGCTATGATTCCTCTGTTCGAAGGCTTCCTTACCTACGGCGGTATTTCGGTTCGTGAAATCGAAGCGATGGCCGTAGGCCTCTACGAAACACAGGACGAAACCGTCATCTGCCAGAGTATCGACACCATCCGCTACCTGGTGAACACGCTCGATCCGAAAGGCATTCCCGTCGTGACTCCGGCCGGCGTCCTGGGCGGACACCTGGACGCCATGAAATTCTGCGAGCATATCCCGCAGGAGGAGTACCCCGCCGGAGCACTGGCCGCAGCCCTCTACCTCTGCTCGGGCGTACGCGGTATGGAGCGCGGTACGGTATCGAGCGTCCGCGACGAGAACGGCAAAGAGATCCTGGCCGACGTCGAGCTGGTACGCCTCGCCTGCCCGCGCCGCGTATTCACGCTTTCCCAGATCAAATACGTCATCGACCGTCTGGAGTGGCTCTACGAGAACCGTCACCTGATCGGCGGTCTGCGCTTCACCTACGAGCCGCCCGTGCTCCGTTTCTTCATGGGCGGTCTGGAACCGACCACCGACTGGCCGGCACGCCTGATGGAGAAATTCCGCAAGGATTTCGGAGACAGCTTGTAGGAAAAGCCTCCCCTACCGATAAACAAGTGTTTGCAGCACGGCATCCGAGCCCGCTGCAAACACTTGTTTTATACCTCCGGCAAATCACTTCGCCCGCACCGCCTGCGCACGCCGTTCCAAAATGGCCGGCGTGTTCTTCAACGCCCACTCCACCAGACTGTTCAGATACGGCATCAGATCGCCCCCGGAATCGGTCAAACGATACTCGACACGGGGCGGCACTTCGGGATAGACCTCTCTGTGGACCAGCCCGTCCGCTTCGAGCGAACGCAGGGTGACGGTCAGCATCCGCTGCGAAATATCCCCGAGCGAACGTTGAATGTCGTTGAAACGCATCGTCCCGTTCGAATACAACGTCGTCAGCACCAGCAGCGACCACTTGTCACCGAGGCGGCTCAAGATATCCCGAATCGGGCAAATTCCCTCGTGTAAAAAAGTTTTCATTATTTTGCGGTTTTATCTCGTTGTCGTTCAACATCGGTTACCTTTTTGTAACTCGCTTACCAAAAAATCACCTCTTGCAGAACCCGATTACTTATTTTATGTTTGCACTACAAAAGTAACTAACATATCATTAATAACTATAAAAAACTCAAAAATTATGGCAAAGAAAGTAGCTGTATTGGTCGTAAACCCCGTCAACGGATCGGGCTTGTTTCAGTATTTGGAAACCTTCTTCGAGAACGGCATTCCCTTCAGGACATTCGCGGTAGCGGATACCACGAATGTAAAAACCAACTCGGGGCTTCGCCTCCAGACGGACGATATAATCGCCTCACTCAAAGGCCATGAACACGAATACGACGCCCTCGTATTCGCCTGCGGCGACGCCATGCCCAAATTCGCGGAAAACGCAGACAAACCCTACAACGTGGATATGTTGAGCGTCATCAAAAATTTTGCGGACCAGGGAAAAACGATCGCAGGGCATTGCGCCGCAGCACTGCTCTTCGACAACCTCGGCATCGCACAGGGCAGACGGGTGGCCCTGCATCCGTTCCTCAAACCGGTCGTCAAAAGCTGTATCGGAACGGACGAAAAAGCCGTCATCGACGGCAACTTCTACACGGCACAGAACGAGAATACGATTTCCTGCCTGCTGCCCGAACTGTTGAAAGTCCTGAAATAATCCCCGAATCGTAAACATCGAACGAAGTCCCGGCTTTTCATAGGCCGGGGCTTTGCAATTTATCCGAAACTTCCGCCTCCGCTTATCGGAAATCCGACTGCACCGCGATACACAGTCCGAAAACTGCCCGTTTCCACACAACTTCCACACATTTGGGGCACGATTCCACAGTCATCGGCCACACGAATATCGCAACAACAAATTATCAATCAACATTTTGAATACAATGGCACACGATTGGATATTTCTAATTGCAAAAACCAAATTCCAATACCAATGAAGACATTCAGACTTATTCTGGCTCTCGCAGCCGTAGCGCTGACCGCAGTGTCATGCGTCGAAAAATCGGGAAAATACCAGACCCTGCTCGCCCAACGGGACTCGCTGCTCACCGTCGAGCAAAAGTACGATCAAACGCTGGAAATCCTCAATGAGATCGAAACCGGATTTCAGTCGATCCGCGAAGTCGAAGACCGCGTGATGACTCAAATAAGCGACATCGAAAACAAGCCGCTGGACAAAAAACAACAGATGGTATCGCAGATCAACCAAATCAAGGGTATCCTGCTCCAAAACAAGGAGCGAATCGCCGAACTCGAAGCACAATTCGCACAAAGCGGCCGCAAGAACGCTTCGCTGGCCGGGACGATCAAACGTCTGCAGGAAGAAATGACCCGGAAAGTCGCACAGATCGAATCGCTTCAGACCGAGCTGTCCCAAAAAAACATCGAGATCGAGGAGCTCGCCGGTACGGTCGAGGAGCTCAACAAGGACATCGCCGGATTGAACGAAGTCACTGCCAGCCAAAAAACTACGATCGAGGAACAGGATAGTCAGCTCAATGTCGTCTGGTTCTGCATCGCCGATATGAAGCAGCTCAAGGAGGCTCGCATCGTCGAAGGCAACGGACTCTTCAAAACCAAGAGCATCATGGATGGCGACTTCGACAAATCGGCATTCACATCGGCCGACCTGCGGAATCTGACCCGAATCGAAACGGGCAGCAAAAAGCCCAAGCTGCTCACCTCGCACCCCAAAGAGAGTTACACGCTCACACCGGGCGAAGACAAACTGGTAACGCTCGAAATCACCGATCCCGCAAAATTCTGGAGCATATCGAAATACCTGGTCATTCGGAAATAAACCGATTCCGACAGACCGAATACCCCTGCCCGAACTGCAGGGGTATTTTTCATCCGGGAAAGTATATCGGACCATAACCGTCGGCCCAGATAAGAAAACTCGGCAAAGCTCAAACGACGCTCGAAACGGGAGCAGTGAACGCTTGCGTACACTGCCCCGCAAGGAGGAGGAAAAGGAACTTAAATAAATTTGGGGCTGCGCTCGGCTTTCACT
>OGHQ01000263.1_pt1 | contig 18295 bp, 20 predicted proteins | sample 1571561 | NCBI WGS metagenome assembly OGHQ01 (sample SAMEA2581941, study PRJEB24529) | metagenome | biome: Human gut stool | place: China | collected 2011
GCCGGCTTCAAATGTTTAACTTTTAGCGCGGTAAATTTTTACCGAAGTATTGATTTGAATAACATCCAAAGAATGCAGAATGTTGTTTGTCAACCGGCCTAAATTTTTAAATAATCACTATCTTTACCAAAAGATAATAAGCATCAAAATGCCAGATACATTAACTCAAGAACAACGCCGTCGCTGTATGTCGCATATTCGGTCCAAGAATACTAGGCCTGAAATTCTTGTAAGACATGAACTTTTCCGCAGAGGGTATCGTTATCGGATCAATGTCAACAAATTGCCTGGCAGACCAGATATTGTTTTACCCAAATACAAAACGGTAATTTTTATAAATGGATGTTTCTGGCACGGACATGAAGGATGCAAGCATTTTGTTCTGCCGAAATCAAATATAGAATACTGGGAATCAAAAATTCTCGGCAATCAACAAAGAGATAAAGAAGTTATATTGAAGCTTCAGCAGCAAGGATGGAGAGTTATTATAGTATGGGAATGTGAGATACAGAAATCCCAATTGCCAAGAATTATTGATAAAATAGATTCAATCATCAAGTGTCCATGAACAGTGAACTGTTTTGTATATTTTAAGGTTAGATAATCCGAATATATTTAATCGCCAGATTCTTATTTTGAGTAAAATGATTGTATATTCACTCATTATGCGACAGAACAATGATAGAACTGTTAACATGATGAGGTGTTATCGTGCGATTTAGGAGTAATAATCGCAGGTTGCATGATGTCCAGATTCAGTCATTTCCTTTGGTAGCGATCAGCTGATACTGCTGGTAAGAATATCCGCAAGATTTGCGGAGCAACTTGCATGACCTTGCGGATTTCTTTCGACGGCAATACCTTGGGAGGAGGGGGGGCTTATTTGTTTTTCAATCGGGAGGCATTTTTGTTCAGACGCTCGGCTTCTCGTTCTTTCAGTCTTGCCTGTTCTTCTAATTGGACTTTGCGTTGAATGGTTTGTTCATATTCTTCGACATCCTTCTTCATCTGGCGGATTTTTGCGTTGTCGCGGTTTAGTTCAAAAATCTCCTCCAGCTCAGCGATACGCTTGGACGTCGCCTCACCTTTCATTTTGATATAGCGGTATTTCAAATCATTTGCGGCCAACTGCTGATTGCTTACCGAGATCCGGTAAATAAAACCAATAAGGAGGACAATTATTACCGCCATAACAAATATTACCAGCGCGGTTTTCGAGGATTTAATATCGAGCGTATAGGTATGTCGATGCTCCTGCACAGGCAGATTTTTGAGCATTGCCGCTGCTTCGACGGCTTGCCCTACCTGCTCTATCAACGTATGCGTCTGCCTATTTTCCTTGTCGATCACCTCCAGTCTCTCAGCCAACTGTTGCAGCAGCATATCATATTTGTTAACTATCTCCCGTTCCTGCTCGGTTTTTATTTCGGGCTGGGCTGTATGCCGTTGCAGGTGCTCCAGCAGTTGTGCTACCTGCCCCTGCGAGCGTTCCGCAGCCTCTATCAACCGCTCGATCCGTTCCAGCTGGGCATTCTCCAAACCTGCGTTTCCTGCGCCACCTGCCTTGGTGTTTTTGATGGCCTTGACAAGCGTGTCTTTGAGATCTTCGTACATCTCAAACGACAGGGAGATCTGATTATTCTCTTTCATTGTCATTTCTGGATTGAAGTTAAAGTTTTACATGAGGTCTATTCTTCTGTTCGCGCAACCTGCGCCTGTGTTCCATCGCAGCTATAGCCATCGCCTCGGCCGCAGCGTTGAGCAGTGCCGTGATGCGTGCGATATACTCTTCGGGACTTTCTCCCGGCTTGCGCTGCAACTGTTCGGCCGACACCCCGCCGGGCGAACCGGCCGGCGGCAGCGGAATAGTGTCGAGCTTCCCGCCGGGACCGGGTGCAGCAGGCTCTTCGCGCGTACTGCCGCCCATGCCGCCGAACAGCGCTGCAAACGCCGAACGGTAATTGCCAACCGCCGCCGAGAGGTTTCCGAGGAGTGCAGCCCAGTGCAGGGTTTGTTGCTGCAGGCAGGTGAAATGGCGGTCGAGTTTCGTAAAGCTAAAAGCCCGGTCGATCTTCGAGCCGGAAAATTCGAAACCGTTTTTCGAGAACAGAACCCCTTGTTTGCGATCGGTATTTCCGCAATACTTGTAGCGGACGCCGATGCCCTGTTTTTCCAGTTGCTTCTCCAACCCTTTCCATCCGGCGCATCGGGGCAGACACCTTTTGATCGCATCGTAGATTTCGTATCTGGTCTTGTCGGGTTCGCGCAGCCGCTCCCGCCGCACGTCGTCCTTTCCCGGCGCAAGGTATAGCCCGTACTTCTCGGTCAGCTCTCGGCATACCTTGGCGTTTCGGATCTTGATGTTCTTGTCCGAAATAGTTTGCCCGTCATTTCCGACCCGGTTGTAGACCAGATGGCAGTGCGGATGGGGCTGGTCGAGATGGCGCACCAATAGGTATTGCGTATCGGTGATGCCCATCTTCTGCATGTACTCCTTTGCGATCTGCGTCATCAGTGCGTCGGTCATCCGTGGAGCGTCTTTGGGTGAAAAAGAGAGCGAGATATGCCCGACGGTGTTTTTCAGCCGCGGGTTCAGGAGAGTCTGGTCATTGAAATCCTCGGCCATGCGCTTTGCATCCGGAGGCACGATACCCTCGGCCTCCAATATCCGGGATTTCTCTTTCATCACGTAGCCTACCGTCCCCGAAAAGGACGATCCCGATATTATCTTACCGATCATCGCGCAAATATTTTAAGAGCCGCCGAACTTCCTGCACTACCGATGCAATCTGTTTCTCCAGCCGTTCGATGCCTTTGGCGTGTGCCAGCCGGGTCAGCTGGTTCAGGTTGTCGGACAATCCTTTCAGCAGGTCGAATACCGGACGGTGTTCCTTCTTTACCCGCTCCTTCACTCACCCATAGGCGATGAGCTGCCGCACGACCTCGACGGGCTTCTGACCCGATTGCCGGGCCAGAGCCTTGAGCCGGAGATGTAGCTCCGTGTTGTAGCGGACGGTAAGTCGGTATTCCTGCCGCTGGGATTTGCTCAGCACAGGACGGCCGCCCTGTCTGTTATATGGTTTCTTCGGTGTTGCCATTCGTTTGCGATTTCAGGTGAAAAGAATAATGATCGAATATCCAGACCAGCGGGATCGACTGCCGACCGACGGGAAGGCAGCGGTTTTTGGCTGACAAAAACACAACCTTGCCTTCCTTAAACCTTTACCCCTTTCCGGCGCTGAGACTCAATCGCCGCTGTTTCCGCTTTCGAAGGTCGCAGATCACGACCCAGACTGTCGGATACGGTTTCCGGGGGCTTCGGACAGGTTTTTCGGGCGATCAGATAGTCGTTGACATCCTTGTATCTGCGGTAGAAACAGCTTTGGTCGATGATCTCGCTGCGGGGACAAAGACGATGCAGGTCGGAGGTCGTTTTGCGTCCGGTTTCGTCGTTGTCGAAAAAGGCGTGGATCACCGAATGCCGGTTAAGAAACGGAACGGCTTTGGAAAGGTTGACGACCGAGTTCAGCACGACCGTATCGCTGACCGGATGTATGTTATTCGCAAGCGACAGATACGAGAGAAAGTCTATGAACCCTTCGAAGACCATGACGCTTGCATGGGATGCCGACATGGCCCTGTCCGATTCGCAGGCCATCGGATCATTGCCGGCATGGAATGATGCTATTGCACCGATTGCGGGGCAATCCGTGATTGCATTGACATCATTGGTTGCATTGATTGCACTGCTGTCAATGACTGCATTCATATCATTAGTTGCATTGCATCCTTTGAGTGTTGTAATGTATTTGGGCGAGGAGCCGCCTTTGAACCGCTCGGAGCGGAGCTCCCACCCTTCGGCATCGTTGCGGAACCCGACGGCGAAAAAGGCGCGGCCGTTTACCTCGTAGCGAACCTCGCGGCAGAATGCAGCGGCGACCGACGGGACGATGCCGCGCGAGGCGAGATAACCGACCAATGCCGGATGACGAAGCGGAGCGTCGGAGAGGACGCGGAGCGCGGGGACGGTAGCCGGGCGCACGACCGGCGAGGGCCCTCCAACGGCCGGACGTTCGTAAATACCTGATGAAAGAGAAGTAGACCCGGCTTGCCTTATCTCACCGTTCGAAAGGATACGGATGGCGGCGTAACGGTCGCACCGCTCCAACCGCATCACGAGGGTGAGCAATGTGCCGCCTTCACCCAGTCCGAAGTCGTACCAGAGATTTCGCACGTAGTCCACTTTGAAGCTCGGCGTGCGCTCTTCCCGTAGGGGTGAAAGATACATGCCGTAACCGCTGCGTTCGTATTTGGGCTGAATGCCCCGACGGGCGAGAAAATCACGGATGGAAATCCGGTTGCTGTGTGGTATGGCAGTCATTTTTCCGTAAGTTTGTTGAGAAAACGATGTAAAATTCAGTGAAAGAAAAGGTTGGAGTCTTACAACTCTCTTACACGGCATCCGGCACTGTAAGTCCGTAAGAACCCGTAAGACTTTGTAAGAGGATTTGTAAGAAATGTAAGATTATGAAAATAAGAAAGCTACCTTCTTTTTTCAACATTCTTACATCGCTGCATCGTTCAGCAATCCGCCGAGGTGTTCCCGCAAGACGGTATAGACCCGTGCCGTCTTACTATCCTGTCGCTGCGTTTCGCCGTTGTAGGTTATCGTATAGCGTTGGTAATAGGTCGGAGGTGCGGGACGCAGCTGCCAATTTTCGGCAAGAATCCGCCGCACGGTGGGATGGTCAACGCGGATGCCGCGTATCTCCAGCATATTGACCATATCGCTCACGTCGAACCGGTACTCCGCAAGGTTTTCGGCCTCCATAATGTCGCGGATGATCGACAGCATTTCGGTTTCGGTCTTGCTGCGGTTGTAGTGTACGATCCGCCGCAGGGCATCGGTGACCAGCAGTCGGGGCGCAAACCACATACGGCTCTCTTCATGTGACGAGAACATACGTTGTTGCAGATAAAAGAGCAGCCCCGGTATCTCGGCCCGCATTTTGGCCAGCAGGTGTTGGTCGTCATGCAGGAGCGGCGGCACGCGCCGCACCCAGTAGCGGGTTTCCGCCGCCTCGATCAGGACGGGATTGCGCTCGTTATTGGAGCAGAGAACGAACTTGCCGAAAAACTCCACCTCCCGGCGGTCACGGCCTTTCGCCTCAGCCTTGTAGCTGCGTGCGGTCGATAGGTTTTTGATCCGCTCGGAATCCTCGCGGCGGTTGAGCAGCACCTCGTCCACGCAGATCAATAGTTTACCCGTCCAGTCGTCGTTGAACTGCGAGCGGAAATCTTCGTTGGTGTTGAAGGTAACGTTTCCGCCGAAGATCGACTTTAAGAGATTGAGGAAGGTCGTCTTTCCCGTGTTGCGTTCATCCGACACCAGCAACAATACCGGCAGCCGTTGCAAGGGGCGCCGGTAGAGCAGTTGCAGATAGTCGTATCCCAGCTCGACCTGCTCGCCGAAGATATGGGTGAGAAAGTCGTGGATGTGCGGAAAGATGCCCTCGGCAGGCTGGAAAGGAATCGGCTCGTAACGGTTCAGGAAGCCGTCGATCTCCCGGCGGTAGTTCGTGTGGTCGGGAACCGTGCAGAAGCCGTCGTATTTCGGAATACGGGCCAGATAGCTTTTCCCGTAGTCCTGCCGCAAGGTCTCGACATTCCACGGGATAAGCGTCTCGACGCTCCGGCCGCTGCTCAACGGCTGCCGAACCCGCTTGTAGATAGTCGTTCCCACGCGCAGGTAGGGGCTTTCTCTTTTCACTGTTTTAGCGGGCATGGCGACCTCCATTTAGAATCCGTTGCACATCCGCCACACGATAACGGCGCTGCCCGCCGTACTCCACGGGAACAAGATAACCGCTCTTGGCCCATCGCCACAACGTAGAGGAATCGACACCCAACAACGCGATGGTCTGTTTTCGCGTATACAATTCGCCCGCTTGTTGCGGAACCGGCATTGCAGACGGCGGCGACGCGACTGCCGTCAACTCCCGATGCCATTGCCGGAGATCTTCCAGACGGACGGTCACATTCACTTCACCGCCCAACTCACTCAACTGTTTTAAGTCCATAATACGATGATTTAACCGAACCCGAAAGCAGGTTCGGCGACGAAAATAACAGGTGCTTTTCCTGCACCTGTTTTTGCAATCGAATCACCGCATTTGCACCGGCAAACAATTTCAGATATTGCTACTTACCAACATTTTGCAATTGCATGACAACAGAAAGAAAATCCCCTGCACCGACCGGATGCAGGGAATATCTCATACTTATACAGCTCTTTATTTTTGGATATATTCTTTCAGATTATCGAGCAATCGGATGCGATAACCTCCGTCCGTCGCCCGGAGTTTGGCCCGCAACGTCTTCGTATTGTATTTGGCCAAAGACTCGAAGCTCGCTTTCAGCCATTCCGCCAATTCGGTCTGGTCATAAAAACGATTGGTCGCGCCCTTAAAAGCATTCCAGACGTTCCAACCGTAGTGACACAAATCCCCATAGCTCACCCGATCATGCCGAAGCCGAACCTGCGGCACATCGTTCGGAACAGGCGTCATACATGCCAGATAAAGCAAGCGTCGTCGCAAAATTCGCAGGTTCGTCTCGTCAATGGCATCGCCCAAATCCTTGTCGGTATATTCGTAAACGGTGGCGAGTGCATTTTCGAGAATCCGATCGTCCGGAATCGGGTCGGCAGAAACAACGGCGGATTCCGGCACGATCGCATCCGGACTTCTTTCACACCGCTGGTCGGAACCGACTCCCTCTGTCGTTGTTTTCTCTTCGCCTCTCGGCTGACTATGCCCAAACCGACGGAAAAACCGTTCCGAAAGATCGGCCGAACTGCCCAGGCTGAAAAAGTAAAATCCGACCACGCCAAGTCCTGCGGGGACAAGCAAGACAAGCGCCAGCCAAAGCGGAAATCCCTGTGAGACCATACCACAGAATAAAATAATCAAGGCAAGAACCACGACACCCGTCACGATCAGACGAAGACCTTTCTGGAAATAATAATCGGAATTCATAGTTACGATTCGCTGAAAAAATCATCCTCCATTACAACTTTCCGAAACCGATCCCGCAACTCCGCCATCCGTGCGATCAGTCGATCGTACGGCAGCGAATCTCCATAGATGAAATACTCCTGCATCCGCTCATAATCCCTGCGCCATACCTCCGCCAATTTTTCGGGCGGAATAAAATCGATCCGGCTTGGATGGTGCGTCCGATAATCGACTCCGCGAATCGTATTGAATATGCTGCGATGCTTGACAATCTCGGCATACATTCTCGGATCGGCCAAGGCTGCCTTTCCGAAATCCGTATCCATCAGCCGCTCCAAATCGTACAGATGGCGTGTCATTCGCTCGAAGCGCGGATTCTCTTTCTGAAACTCTTCATGCAGCAAAAACGCTTTCTCCAAAAACGTCCGTGTCGGCACGACCGCATAAATCGGGAACACCAATTCTCCGAATACATCGGGATATGCCTCGGCAATCAGCGGACGAATCTCGATCCGCTCACGCGGTTCTTTCATCGACCGGCAGCTGAATTCGATCCGGATTTGCGATTCCACATACTCGATATTCGCATAAATACTTCGATACGGCAGCAGCACCAGCGTCGGATCGGCATCGGAGTCCTGCGCCGGAACGGCACGCAACTCAAAATCGGAAGCCCCATATCCTTCCAGCAATGCCTGCATTTCCGCAACGAGCCGCTGCTCGATATAGGCCCGCGAAAGTTTCCGAATCCGATCGCGCTGCGACTTGTTGTCCCCGGCAATTCCCCAAAAGGACTTGTCGATTGCAATATCGATGTCCTCCGAGAAGCGTTCTATGACATGCCAACCCTTGCTCAACGACGTACCGCCCTTGAAGGTGATGAAGTCCCGGCACGACGATTCGAACAGGGCTTTCAGCGTCATCGTCACCCACCAGTCCTTCTCGACAGCCTGCGGAGGAAGCCCGACACGCTCGCTCGTCTGTGCAACGAACATACTTTTCTGCTCGTCGGAAAACGTCCAAAAATTATTCTTCATAGAACGACATAATGATTTTACGAATCCAAGCTGGCACCAACCGCAGATCGGGCAGAATGCTCGACTTCGGAATCCGAGTGAATATCGTCTTCAGTTGGGCGGTGTGCTCCTCCGTCACCTGCGGCCGACCGATCTCCTTCAAAGCGAACACGGCAAGCATCAGCGTTTTATTCTGATAGGCCAGATTTTTAAGCGCCACACGCTTGAATCGCAATTTGCGACCGTTGAACAGATTGACCGTCCGGGAATTGCCGTCCGTATAAAACACATAGTTCATCGGTACCTGGGCAGACAATCCCAATACATTCAATGCGTGCATACCCGTCGGAACAACTCGGGCTTCGCTCTGCCGGGCTACTTTTTCAGCGATTTCATTGATGGTCGGATATTGTATGCCCAGTCCGAACTTTCTGTCGATTTTGGGATAGCAATAGAGGCCCCTTGCAATACGGACTAAACCGCCTTTTCGGGTAAGCCGTTCCAATGCCTTCGCAACCGATACGGCCGATCCGTACACAGCGAAATCGGATGCGGAATACAGCTTACCCCGCCCGCACTTTTTCATCTTATTAAGTATCTTGTCCTCTATTGCTTGCATTTGCTTATTTGTTTATTTATTGTCGCTAATTTATACAAATTTATCGACAAAACAAATTCTACTCCAACACGCTCACGGCATCCCGTTTTATATCCATGTCGATATCGCGGTAACGGGCGAACGCCCGGCTGCCGTCCTTATGCCCGGACATCGCTCCCACGATCGCAGGGTCTTTCACGCTTTTATAAACATTCCCGATGAATGTCCGGCGCGCCATGTGCGACGAAGCAAGGTCGCAGATCGGCACCTGAACATTCTGCCGCGTCCGCTGGTCAATCGTCGTCACCATGCGCGTCAGTCCCGCCTTACGGAACGCCGCTTTGATATAAACATTGTATTTCTGCTCCGAAATAAACGGGAACAGCGTTCCACGGTTCTCGTCGAGGTATTTGCGAATCAGTTCTTTCGCAGCACCGATCAGCGGCACCGAGACCGTCACCACCCGATCGTCGCGCGTCTTGCGGGGAACGTATTCGATGCAATCGCCGATGATATTGGCATAGGTCATCTTATAAAGGTCGCTCACCCGACAGCCGATCATGCACTGAAAAACAAAAATATCTCTTTGCGTTTCCAGCTGCTTGTCATCCCCCATATCCGCTTCGGCCAACTGTTTGCGTTCGTCGGTCGTAATATAGATAGGCGTACCGTAGACAATCTCCGTGATCTTATACTGCTTGAACGGATCATTGGAAGTATGTCCATTATCATTGAGCCATACATAGAACGACCGCAGACGAATCAACATGTCCGAAACATAATTCATGCCCCGCTCTTTCGGACGGCCGGGAATTACCGTTTCTCCCGCAGCGTTGAGGTACGGGCCGCGCTTCACAGGCAGATTCTTCCTCACCTTCGGCCGAGCATACGGCACCTCGTCGTACAACTCCGGATGTACGTCGAAGATTTCCGGTTCTTTCATCAGAAATGCCCCGAAATCATCAAGTGTCGCCGGGGATACGGTGTGTACATCCAGCACGAACCGTCGGTTCGACAGTTTCCGATACAACTCATATCGCTTCAGCGTCCGCACCAAGACATTGAAATGCTTGACACGCGACTCGGACAATTTGTGTGTAGAGAGATATTCATTTGTCAACGAGAAAAAATCTATTTTCTTATCCTCGACAGAAGTCGCCGTCTTCGGCCGCAAAGTGCGCCGGATCAACTTTTCGAGCCACTCGCGTGTAACGGTCGATTTGTCATCTGCTGCCTCGACCGATGTCTCGATCACGTCAACCAGCTCTTTCAATTTCGCCCGCTTCGCCAACAGCGCATCGCGTTCCTCCCCCGGAATATTCGGAATATTGATATCGTTTTTCTTTCCCCAACGTCTCCGATCGACCCAAATGCCGGATGGCACTCGTACACGTGATTCGCGGGAAACGTAGACTCGGAAATTAACTTGCGATTCTCCCGCACTATTCTCCCCTTGCGCCAAAACATATGTAACTTTTGCCATACATCCTCATTTTATGCTCTACAAAGATATGATTTAGATTCGAATACAGCAATACTTTCGTGTCCGCACCGTGTCCGCATTTTTGCAAAACAACTAAAAACAGACAAAATACATTTCATAGCATATAATTTTAATATACTATATTTCAATATATTATAAATATATTCAAATTTCAGTTGTTTGTATATGTTTTCATAAATCAATCCCTGTCCTGGGCACCAGAAACTCCGTCAGAGTTTCCTCTGACGGGGTTTTGCTTTTTCCATACAAGGCGTCATCCCTGACGAACGCAATACTCCGACACACCCCTTCGCACTGTCCGACGACGCTCCTCTTTTCCGGATGACAAAATTTTCCCATTGGGTCCGTACGCATTTCTTCTCCGATCGCGTTCTATAAATGCGACAGAAAAACAGTATCTTTGTTTCATGCTCCAAGAATTTCTGCAATACTTAGCGACGGTCCGCCGCTTTTCCCCATTGACGGTGCAGAATTACCGCCGTGACGTGACAAACTTCCTTGAGTGGCTCGATGTTCCGGAAGCGGATTTCGATCCCCGGCGAATCACCGTGGAAGACGTCCGCGAATGGATCGTGCACCGTACGGAAACAAAACATCTGGGAGCCGCCTCGATGAACCGGGAGCTCTCCTCCCTGCGGAGTTTCTTCCGTTACCTCCACCGTACGGGGCGAATCGACAAAGAGGTCATGTACCGCATCCACGCACTGAAAACCTCCCGGCGAATCCCGGCATTCGTTCCCTCGACACGCATGGAGGGGATTCTCGACGAACTGGACCGGGAGAGCGAAAGTCCGGAATTCAAATTTGTCCGAAATTCGCTCATCGTTCTCCTGTTTTACAGTTGCGGACTGCGGCTTGCGGAACTCGTAGGTATCGACCGCGACGATTTCTCGGGCGACTATACCGCACTCAAAGTCCGCGGCAAGGGCGATAAAGAGCGTATCGTCCCGATCCTGCCGCCCGTCCGGGAAAAAATTTTGCACTATTTGGACGAAATTGACCGGCAGGGAATTTGCATTTCTAAAGAAAAAGCACTATTTTTAAATCAGCAAGGAAAACGAATCTCCCGCAGCACCGTCTATCGGACCGTACAGAGCCAATTGCGACAGGGCGGCGTTCAGGGCAAAAAGAGTCCGCACGTACTCCGGCACACCTTCGCCACCGAATTGCTCAACAACGGCGCCGACATGAGGGCGATACAAGAATTGCTCGGACATGCGTCCCTGCAGGCGACGCAGGTCTATACGCACAACAGCATCGCCAAGTTGCAGGAGATCTATTCCAAAGCTCACCCGCGCGAGAAAAACGGAGCGGAGCAAACAAAACAACAGAATTGATCGGACGGAGCACAGTTCCGCAGATAACGAACCTTATAAAACATAGTATTATGAACGTACAAATTCAATCCGTAAAATTCGACGCCGACAGGAAGTTGGTCGAATTCGTAGAGCACAAAATGGACAAACTCGACCGTTTTGTCGAACGGGCTATCGGAGCCGACGTCATATTGAAACTGGATAAAGACCACGAACTCGGAAATAAAGTCGCCACGATCAACCTCCATATTCCGGGAGACGACCTGGTGGCCGAGAGCCGGGGCAAAAGTTTCGAGGAGGCGGTCGATCTCTCGATCGAAGCGCTCAAACGCCAGATCGACAAGTACAAGGGCCGGCTCGAAAAATAGAATAATGTTATGGTAATGCATAGCGGCGACCTTAAAAGGTCGCCGCTATGCATTTATTCACCTCATTTTATCCGTAAAATTCCATCGTATTATATCAATCGAGAAAATTCAGCAATGCAAATGACGCGACAAGCGGCCAAAACAGAAAAGCCAACACAATTCCAACGAGCAATAAAAACACCGCTTCTCCGAAACTAAATACCCCACAAAGGGTTAAAATAACGAGAACGATAAAATAACCGATAAAATTAAACAAAACGGCTCCTACTACCAAAGAAACATAACCGAAAAAAGAAGAGAGACATCCAGTGGTTTCCCGGGTCGATTCGGGTTTCCTCTGATCCGTCGGAATAACCTTTATCACCGTTTCCTGTTGGAGAGGCCTTATCAAGTAAATCGAATGTCCGCATCGGGGACATGTCGGAGCATAACGCGACACCTCCAATCCGCAAGCAGGACAATGGATCAACAACGACTCTTCGGAATTATCTTTTACCTCCGGAAATAAAGTCAAATCAACCGCCGACGCACATTCATCGTTTGACAAGGATTCCTTTCGCATATTATCCTTTTTCTTCTTCAAGTGCCTCCGCCATACAAGTAACACAACTATTCCCGCAAGTGTTAACCCAAGTAAAATTTCCACAAAAGCATCCATCGTATTAAACACTTTTAGCAATTTAATTAGAAGCCTGCTTCAAGCCTAAAACACCCACTATTTCACTAAAATCACTCCTTCTTCCGCCACTCCTGCACTTCATTCTCCCGTCCGAACGGATTACGAGTCATCAACCGTCGTGTCTTCTTTATGTCGAGTTTCTCCTGATTCTCGGACAAATACGCTCCGATTTGGGAATGAACCCGATGAAATACACGCGACCGATCGTTTTTATAGGCCGCAAATAATAACTCGACATAGATAATTTCATGTTTATCGGCAAATGCCTCGATAAAATTGCGGGTCGTAAAAATTTCACCCGCCATCTCCGCAATCACCTCTCCGGCATACTTGGTCATTACTTCATAAACCGATTGTCCGTTTTTCTGTTCCATAGTTTTTTATTTTCGAGTTAAAAATTATAATCGTAAAGCAGCTCGAAATCATCCAGGCAAAGGATTCTGGAGCCTGCATCACAGGTAATTATCAGGTGAGTCGGCTTCCGGTCTGTTCGCAAATACTCCAGAGGAATCGTAAATTGCTGCCAATCGACATCCTCAGCCACTTGCAATTCACCGTAAGCAATCAAATCGGAACAGGATGGATCCAAGGCCTCTTCAAGATATTGATCAACAACAGGATGCTCCGGGATTTTAACGTCATGATCTGGTACCGGAGACCATGTTCCCAATGCGATCCTAATTGTCGCCTCCTGCTCCTTCGTATCTGTACTCATCACGTTCCTGCATTGCAACCACCCCCGCAAAGCAGTCGGTGTCGCTTCGAAAAGCTGTCCGTAAATATTCCAAAGCATTGAAAGCACCCCAATAACACCACTACCAGCAGCAGGATCTACATTTATCCCAGTAAAAATATGCCCTCCATATAAATCTTTTACTATACTATCCCACTCTTCTTTCTGGAGTTTCACGGCATATTTCCCAGAACTCCCGGGGCGAATCGTCGGTTGGGGCAATCCCATCTCTGGGTAACCCCTCACGATTGAAGTTGCCCAAAACGCCCCCTCCTCCGAGAAATTCCACTCTTCAAAGTCGCCGTTCGGGAGTTTCAATGCGGGCAGCGTAGTCACGATATGAATCCGACTCTCCTCATCTCGCCAGCAGGCCATTATCTCGTAGGTCGTCTCTGGTTCGGCTTCTACGTGTGCAGAAAAACCGTTGCTCGAACCCGCTCCGGCAACTTCCACCCACTCTTTATCACCTTGTTTCCGATAACGGAAGCCCGCCTGCGCAACATCGGATGCACACGAGCCCGACAACCAAATCACCTGAGTCCAGACATCGGCACGTTCAAGTCTGACGTTGACAGAGCCCAAAGTAGCCTGTGTAAAACAGATACTGTCCAGTAAATTCCCCTCGGAATCCACCAGTCTAACCGTAGCCTGGCGGCTTTTCACATCGGAATTGGGGCGGAAAGAGAATACGAGCGACTCTTCTCGCTGATCGGTACGGGAGGTCTCCCCACTGATCCACGTCCGATCTTTCTCAGCAATCTCAACCGTGTAATCGATGTTCGTAATAAGCATTACTCGCAAAGAGGTGCCTTCAGCCTCGATAAGGTAGGAGTTGGCGGAAAGATCAAAAACAACATCCGATTTCGCCTTGACCTCTAAATCGATATAACGGCTTACTGTCTCGTTCCCTTCATCGGAGAGGATTACGACAATCCGCTCGTCCGTCGCAGCATCGGGCAGCTCGATAACGATTTTCCCCGACCAGCGATTCGTTTCGATGACCTGAACCCGATAGCCGTCCGGAGCGACAACCCTCACTCGTGCATTTTCACTCGCCCCTTCCAACGTATATCCAACCTCACAGGTTTCACCGGCAACAACCTGCAGCGGCATTGAACAGTCGAATACAATATTCAAATTCCCCGACCCTCCATCCGGTCCATCACCACTACACCCCGCCAACCATAGACAGGCGGCCAATAAAGCAAGCATTTTTTTCATAATTATAAAAGTCTGTTGCCACCCGGCTCCGACATGGCGGGTATAATTAGGGGATAAAAAAGAAAGTGTGGAGCCGTTCGTTTATCTGATAAGAGGTTCTGACAAAACCCAAGACGAATAAACCAACACAATACCCCACACCTGTTCAGTATGGAGCGATTGGAATAATATACACATACCGAAACAGATGATGAGTGTTGTCGTTATCCTCGTCTTGCTTGAAACTGTCAGATTTCTTATCAAGGATAAAAGCGAAACACTTTCATCAAAATATGTCTGTCGGACGAAACCGACACCACAAAACTATAAAATATTTTGTTCCGGACAACACTCGAGGGGGTATTGTCCTGCAAATTTCCAAAAACAGCCCGTTATAAATACGATTGCGGAAAAAAGAGTATTTTTGTGCACTGAAACCGACGTTTCCAATGCGCTATACGAACAAGAAAATCCTGAAAATCACCTTCCCGGTGCTGGTCTGCCTGCTGATGGAGCAGTTGATCGGACTGACAGATACGGCCTATCTGGGACGCGTCGGAGAGGCGGAATTGGGGGCTTCGGCCCTGGCGGGTATCTTCTACCTGATGATCTTCATGCTGGGATTCGGGTTCAGCATCGGCGCCCAGATTCTCATCGCCCGCCGCAACGGAGCCAAGGAGTATTCGCAGATCGGCCCTCTGTTCATGCAAAGTACGGCGTTCCTGCTGTTGATGGCCCTCGTGCTGTTCATCCTCTCGAAAGTCTTCGCAGCCCGCATCATGGGAGCCCTGATCGAAGCTCCCGATGTACGGGAAGCCGCCGTCCGGTACCTCGACTACCGGGTTTACGGTTTCTTCTTCGCCTACGTCGGGTCGATGTTCCGGGCATTCTATGTCGGCACGACCCGCACGCGCATCCTGACGATCAACTCGATCGTCATGGTACTCACCAATGTCGTATTGAACTACCTGCTGATCTTCGGAAAATTCGGATTCCCCGAAATGGGCATCGCCGGCGCTGCGATCGCCTCTTCTATTTCGGAAGGCGTATCCGCCCTCTTCTACATACTCTACACCCGCTATCGGACCGACTGGCGCCGCTATAAATTCCGATTCACAGGATTCGACTTTTCCCTGCAGAAACAAATCCTGAGCCTTTCGGTCTGGGTGATGATCCAACAGGGCGTGGCTTTCCTCGCGTGGTTCCTCTTCTTCCTCTGCATCGAACACCTGGGCAAGCGCGACCTGGCCGCCACGAACATCGTGCGGGCCGTATCGTCGCTGATCTTCATGTTCATCAACGCCTTCGCCTCGACAGCCAGCTCCCTGGTAAGCAACCTGCTCGGCGCAGGCTATGCCGAACAGATCATGCCCCTCTGCCGGAAGATGATCCGCCTCTGTTTCTGCTTCGTCCTCCCGCTTTGCATCCTGGCAGCCGCGATTCCTTACTGGACGCTCCGCATCTATACGGACGACGTATCTCTGATCGAATACGCCATCCCTTCGCTCTGGGTAATGCTGACTACCAACATTCCCTGCACGGCCGCCTTCATCTATCAATTCAGCGTATCGGGTACGGGCAACACCCGCACGGCCCTCACGATCGTCGCCTGCACCAGCATCGTCTATGTCGCTTATACGGCGCTGCTGGTTTACGGACTGCATGCCGATGTCGCACTTTGCTGGACCGCCGACCATGTCTATTACGGCTGCACACTCACGGCTTCCTATCTTTATATGCGTTACGGCAACTGGCGTGCCCGCAAGATCTGACATCGGACAACACCGCTTCATAAAAAATACCTCTCCCGCCGGGGAAGAGGCATAAAAAAAGAGTATCCTTTGGGGATACTCCCGTAAGTTCCGAAAAGGGAAATTACTTGGCAGCTTCAGCAGGAGCCGGAGTCTCTGCCGGAGTCTCGCAGGCCGTTGCGCAGCTATCGGCTTTCTCGCAAGCGGCAGGCTCCTCGCAGCAAGCAGGAGTCTCTACGACCTCGGTAGCCTCAACTTCAACGGTTTCAGCCTGTTTTGCCTGTTTGCCGGCGCAGCTTACCATGGCAGCGGCAGCAACGACAATCATCAGAGATAAAACTTTCTTCATAGTTTTAATTATTAAAGGTTTTTAACGCGGCAAATATATAGATTCGGGTAGAATCTATCAAATTTTTTTCGTTATTTTTAATCTTTTGGAAAATTAACGAATCAGGTCGGCCACCGTAAGATCTTCACGCATCAGATAAGCCTCCGGAAACTGGCTGAGAATCTTGCCCAGCAACACGATCGCCTCCTCGGAAGTGACGCAATTTCCGGCAGAAACCTTGAAATAGGGATTTTCATAAACCAGATAGACCGGAATATCCGGGAATGCGGTTTCGAACGTCTGCTTGGCGGCAAGCGCATTGGCCCGGGCCTCCGCTCCGTTATCGAAGAAAATACCGATTCGGTACCCTTTGAACCGGATGCGGTCGTTGCTCTGGCTCTCCCGGCTCACGACGCCCGCAGCATCCCCATGCTCCACTACGGTAACGGCTGCCGAACCCGCAGGCTGCGACAGACGCTCCTTGAAAGAGGCGAGCGACTGGGCCGAAACGCCACCATACAATCCGAAAACAAACAGCAATGAAACGATTATCCTATACATAGTCACTATTTTCTTAAACCAGTCGGAACTTCCCGGATACACTATTCGAACGGAAACTCCTCCCGGACAAAGATAGTGAAAGGTGAGAGCAATCGTGCGGGCTTGCACGCAAAGATTGCTGAACCGAATCCTATCTTCTGCAAAGATAGTGAAAGCCGAGAAGAAAACGGCAGGAACCTGCTCCCAGTTTCCCGAAGCGTATCTCCTATCTTCGGTAAAAATAAGGAAAGGCACACGGCAAGCCGAACCTAACGTTCTGTTTTCCTCCTCCTTGCATGGCAGAGTTTGCAAGTGTTCTTGACGCATGCTTCGAGCGTCGGTCGCTTGAGCTTATCCGAGGCGCATCCTATCTTCTGCAAAGATATTCAAAAATTCGGAAAAAGGCATCCTTTCGAAAGAAACACGGCGCCGCACGGCCCCCGCCCGCAGCGTCATCCGCACTTCGACCTCCAGCCGGGCGTAATCCCCCTCCTCCAATCGCTTCCGAAGGACCATTCCGGCGGCGGCATCGGGAAAATCGAATTTCCAGCGACTGCACACCGGGCCGCAACTCCGTCCGGGAATTTCGACAGAACCCCTCAACACGGCACGTCCCAGCGAACCCGCTCCGGTGAAAAATTCCAATTCGGCCTCCTCGAGCCGCAGCGTGCGGCGGGACGCATTTTCCACTTCGAACGTCAAATCCAGACCCACCGTACCGTACTGACGCACCGCCACCTCTTCTCCGATCCGGACCTTTCGGGCCAGGGACGCGCCGCATCCGCTCAAGAGAGCGGCGAACAACACCGGCAATACGTATTTCAACAAGGTTCTCACGCGAAGGTCCTATTTTTCTCCCGTATATATCTGCGCGATTCCCAAACTCTGGGAACGGGCCCTGCAATCCTTGAATCCCGCCTCGCGCATCATCGCCATAAAACATTCCGGAGCCGGAAATTCATCCACCGAAGCAGGCAGGTACTCGTATGCCTTGCGGTCTTTGGAGATCATCCCGCCGATAGCGGGCAACAGGCGATGGCTGTAAAGACCGTACACCCTTCGGAACAACGGATTGCGAGGGGTCGAAAACTCCAGGATAACGACCTTCCCGCCGGGCTTCAGCACCCGAAAAACCTCCCGATAAGCGGCTTCTTTATCCGGGAACGCATGAAAGCCGTTCAGCGACAAAACGGTGTCAAAGATATCGTCTTCATATGGAAGTTCGCCCACATCGCCCTGCCGGAAG
>OGHQ01000270.1_pt1 | contig 18014 bp, 11 predicted proteins | sample 1571561 | NCBI WGS metagenome assembly OGHQ01 (sample SAMEA2581941, study PRJEB24529) | metagenome | biome: Human gut stool | place: China | collected 2011
AAGGTATTCAATTCCAAAATGCCGGAGTATTGGACGAAGGCATCAGCTATGCCAGCCTTTCTGACTACAAAAAGGCAAAGGGTATTACTTCCGGTGGAAGTGATGACAGCGGTGGTAGCAGCATTGGAGGTGGTGGTACTGGAGAAGATGGAGGGGGTGGATTTAGTTAATAGCCATCTAATATCAATAACCAATATAAGCCTGTTTCCTTTTCAAGTCAATCAATATGGGACTGTATGACTTAAAGAAAGGACAGGCTTATTTAATCAACATATTTTTACACTATAAATAAGACATGAACTTATATTTTACTTTATGAAATGAGTACTATCTTAAACCTTTTAGGCATATTGCATTCATTTACAACAACACAAACAATATAATCTAATTTTTTAACTTACCATCAATATTGCAAAATGATAATTCATGAATCCAAATATGTTACTATTATGCTATAAATAACTTCGTTCAAAACCGCACTAAATTTTCGTAAACATTTTATTAAAAGCCAAGGTGCACAATAAGTTTACTTATTACATAAAACAATGAGTCTATGAAAAAGTCAAATGAGTATTGGAATATAAAAAAGAATTGTATTGAAGCGGCAAAATCATGTACTACTAGAACGGAATTTAGTGAACGATTTAAATATGCATATAGATATTGCTTGAAAAACAAATGCTTAGATGAAGCATGTGCTCATATGATATCCACTCAACTTCCACGTGGATATTGGCAAAATAAGGAAAATTGTATTTCAGCAATGTTGCAGTGTAAAAATCGAAAAGAATTTAAAATAAAATTCGGTGCAGCATACAATGTATGCATTCAAAAAGGATGGCTTAATGAAGTAGATACTATATTTCCACGTGAAATAAGTACTCTCTACACTCTTCAACTAGTAAAAGAAATAGCGTTAAAATGCTCAACATATTCAGAGTTTCGCACGAAGCACAGAGGAGCCTATAAAGCTGCAATAAAAAATAACTGGCTATCTGAAATACAAACAATATTAAAGCCCTTGATTTCAACCATAAAATATAATAAAGAAAAGATTCTTAAACTATCAAAGGAATGTACTAATTATAAAGAATTTAGAACTAAATATCCTGTTGCGTATAATGCTGCAAATAAAAATGGGTGGCTTACTTTTATAAAAGAACAATTTCCAATAAAACCCAAAAAGCCAGTAGGATATTGGAATAATAAAATACATTGTATTAATGCTGCAAAACAATGTAAAACCAAAAGCGAATTCCGAACAATGTATAAAGCCGCTTATAAATCCTGTCTTAAAAATGGATGGGAAGAAGAAGTTTATGCCCATTTGATTTCAAATCAACTTCCACGTGGATATTGGCAAAATAAAAATAATTGTATAGATGCTATAGCTCAATGTAAAACACAAGCTGAATTTAGAGAAAAATTTGCTTCTGCATATAGTGTATGTAAGAAAAATGGTTGGTTTGATGAACTATGCAAGGATTTAACAATTGAACGTGATGTCAATAAATGGAGTACCTATGAAGCAATTAAAGAAGAAGCCTTAAAATATCAATCACGAAGAGAATTCTCTTTGAAAAATGGTTCAGCCTATCAAGCAGCTCATAGATTAGGAATAATTGAATCTGTATGTTCCCATATGCCTAATAATGGAAATACTAGTAAACGAGGTATCTATGCTTTTGAATTTCCCGACAACCATGTTTATGTTGGGTTAACTTATAATTTTACAATAAGGAAGTACCAACATCTTTACTCTCAAAAGCAAAATATTAATAAAGCAAAGGATTCTATAGTATATCGACACATGCAAGAGACAAATCTTAACCCCGTTTTTAAGAAACTCCATGACTATGTAGATGAGGATGTAGCGGCTAAATTAGAGGGTAAATACCTACAAAGATATATTAAAAATGGATGGATACCACTTAATGGAAAAAAAACAGGTGCACTTGGTGGCTCTAATCAATATTATACACATAAACGAGTTATGAGAATTGCTCACTCTTGTACTACTTTGGTTGAATTTCGTGCGAAATACGACCAAGCTTATCAAGCAGCACGTAAACACGAAGGTTGGTTGAATGAGATTTTAAACTTTCTTCCTAAAGCAGTAAATCAGTATGGCAAATTTCAGAATAATTATAAAGATGTAATGGCTCTGGTAAAGCAATGTAAAACTTATTCAGAATTAAGACATAAAAATCCTAGTGCCGTATCTTTTGCTAAACGTCATGGTTTTTTAGATGAAATTAAAGCTATTCTTCCTCCTCAAAACACATCTACAAAATCAGTAAATAAATATACATTAGAACATATTAAAGAATTGGCATCATCTTGTTCCAGTCTAAAAGAATTCAGAGAAAAATATAATGGAGCATTAAATACAGCAATAAGAAAAGGGTGGATGGACGAAATACATAAAATTCTTCCACGCACAGTTCATCGCAAATATACAAAAGAGTGTATAATGAAACAAGTTCAATTATGTGCTTCATATTCTGATTTTGTTCAAAATTATGGAAGTATGTACAACTCTGCATTAAAAAATGGTTGGCTTGAAGATATTCAGAAGTATTTTAATCAAAAGCCTCAAACATGTTCTTTTACATATGATGATATAATAAAAATTGTATCTGAATGTACGTCATATAGCGAATTTACAAAGAAGTATGCAGGAGCATATGCTGCTGCCCGTAAGAAGGGTTGGATTAATGATGTAAAGCAAATATTATCCCCTATTACCAATATCACTCATAATAAAAATGAAATTTTAGAAATAGCTAAATCATATTCAGACTATACATCTTTCATAAAAAACGAAACTAGCGCTTATACATTTGCATGTAAGCATGGCTGGCTTACAGATATTCAAGAAATTCTTCCCTGTAAGATACATAAACCATATACCAAAGAAGAAGTATTAGAACTTGCCTCAGAATGTAAAGATTACAATCAGTTTACTAAAAAATATAAATGGGCATACAAAGCTGCTTGTAGAAATGGATGGATTATCGAAATCCAAACCATGTTAGAAACATCGACAAGAAAACCTTATACTCTAGAGGAAATATTACAAATAGCAAAAGAATGTGGTACTTATAATGAATTTAGAACTATATATGCTTCTGCATATGTGAGAGCAAGATTAAATTGCTGGTTAGATTATATCAAAGAAATATTACCATGTAGTGTACGTAAACCGTACACAAAGGAAGAGATTATCGGACTTGCATATAAATGTAATAATTACACCCACTTCACAAAAGAATATAGAAATGCATATAAAGCTGCTTGTCGTTTTAAAATGCTTGAGGAAATAAAAAATATATACTCATAACCTCTTAGAGAAAATACTTCCACAGTTAGGAAGACAATATTACAGGCAGGACTTCCACAAGAGAAAAAATATGCCTGCTATATAATGCGCTGGATTCCATAGTATCCCATCATGTGAATCTGGAACTTGTCGGTGACAGGCTCCAGTTCTGTATCTATCATTTCCATGAATGGCCTGATTACACCCTGTTCCTGATACCGATAGATTTTACGGAAAGACTGAAAGGTGAAATCAAAAGGATCACACTGGAGTTCATCAGAAGGTTCATCAAGTATCACAGGATGATGGATATAACCGATACCCCTTATTTTGAGATGTCGGAAGTCTGTATCGATTATGTGGACTTTGAACAGCTCGATGAGGAAGAGAAAAAGGATTTGTACAGAAAGGAAAAGCTTTTCAGGTCATATGAGAAAGGGAGAATCCACAGAAAACTGTGCCGGATGCACTCCAAGGCTTTCTGCAGGAATCTGGAAGAACATATCCGCAACTGTAATCCTTCCAGCAATAAGGAAAAAAGACTTTTGGAACTGATTACTGAAGGGATGTCCCTGATTGCAAAAGACAGTCCTCATATCTTGAATTATGATTATGACTATGCAAGCGAAAAGGAAAGGGATTTCGAACCGCCACCGCTTGAATATCAGATTTTGCTTACATATTCCATTACGGATACGGTTACCAAAGACATGGAAAGCTGTTTCAGTACCGATTGTCAGGAAACATATAACCAGACTCCCGTATCATTTACCTTCATCACACCGGAAACTGAAAAACTGTTCAGACCAGAGAATTATCCGGAACGGTTTTCAAAATGGTTTGAGAAATTTGTAGAACATGTTACCTATAATTTATAAACATCATGAATGAACTGACCCAAAACATACAGAAAATGATGGTGCCGAAAGCTGCTATCATAGCCTACAAGTATGAAGACAGAAGAAATTCTGACACCAGGTACTTCATAGAATTGCGTCCCATCGGGAAAAGCGGACAGATGAGGGCAGGTATCCCCGTCACATACGAATTCATGAATACCCTGCTGGAATCCTATACGGAGGAAATGAGCGGGATACCGGCAGGCAGAGTCCCTGAAAACATGCTGGCCTGCAATCCGAGAAAAGGACAGGAAGAATATATCTGGTACAATCCGCCCGGAAAGAGACAGATGTTCTTTCACAAAGACCTCAATATACAGGACGGTACATTCAATCTGCCGGGAATTGTTTACCATGTAAGAAACGGAAGCATGGACGTGTTCGCTTTCAAGGGGAAACGTCCGGTGGAAACGACACCACTGTTCCGTGCCCCGTTCTTCAACGTGACCGGATCAAGTGTCTGCCTTGGCAGCAGTTCTCTGGAAAAGCCACAGAACCCGACTTTCCTTTCCCTGCTGGAATACTGGGAAAAACGGTTCTGGCTGACTGAATTCTCCCATCTGGGAGGAAATGTCAATCCTACCGTTTCAAATCTTGTCATCGTCACCGAAAACATAAGAAACAATCCGTTCGACATGAACGAACTCAAGCCCATGAATAAAAAACTTAAAGACATACTTCCATGAAAAAGATACATTTTACCGACCGCTACCTGCTCAATCCGCGTCATCCGGTAACGGTATTCGTCATCGGAGCAGGAGGTACCGGCTCACAAGTGATAACCAATCTTGCACGCATGAGCATGGCACTTCAGGCATTGGGCCATCCCGGACTGCATGTCACCGTATTCGATCCCGACACAGTAAGCCAGGCCAATATAGGACGTCAGCTTTTCAGTGAGACGGAACTGGGACTGAACAAGGCCGTATCACTTGTCACACGCATCAACCGTTTCTTCGGATACGCATGGACTGCCGAACCGCAATGCTTCCCCACCAGGAACTTTTCTGACAATAGCACAGCCAATATCATCATAACTTGTACGGATAATATACGTTCACGTCTTACGCTTTGGAAGTTCCTGAAGAAAGTCCGCAAAGAAAACTTCAGTGACCATTCGGCTCCCATATACTGGATGGATTTCGGGAACAGCCAGACAAAAGGACAGGTCATCATCGGAACAGTACGTGAGAAAGTTCTCCAACCTTCTTCACAGGAATATATTCCCATGCCTAAAATGAATGTCATCACCGAGGAAGTGGACTATGCAAAAATCAAGGAAAATGAATCGGGGCCGAGCTGTTCACTGGCGGAAGCCCTGGAAAAACAGGATCTGTTCATTAACTCCACACTGGCACATATCGGATGTGATCTGCTCTGGAAAATGTTCAAGGAAGGAAAGACACTGTATCGCGGTGTCTATGTCAATCTGGAAACATTGAAAGTGACCGCAATCCCGGTATAATGCATAAGTGACCGTATGTATCATCTTTCCATCAGAATACGGTCACTTATTCTATTTACTACTTATTATTTACTACGTTCTTACCACGTTGGAGCAGGAAACTCTGTATCTCCGAGGCGAGATAGAATGATTTCCCGTTCTTTTCAACCGAGTAATATTTAATCTTGCCCTCTTGCCTGTAACGTGCCAGAGTTCTTTGTGACACACCAAGGAGTTCTGCCAGATCCACATTATCAAGCAGTTTATCCCCATTCATACATTCTTTCAGACGGTTCATCTGGTCCAGTTTCTTTTCAATGCGGGCAAATCCCTCTACCATGGTTCCTATAAGTCTTTCGAGTATCTCATTATCTATATATGACATAAATCCAATATTATTAAGTGAATAAATCGATACTCCAGTTGTGCGCACTCAAGAGTATATACTCATAATAGTGAGAATAACATGCCAAACAGATAAAGAAGATCAAACCATTTTGTATACAGCTGTCAATCAAGCATATAAATTAACATTCCGATTTTTGTTGTAAACTGAAAGTGTAAACCATTTAAAGCATGGCTATTACCAAGTTTACATTTCTATAACGACTACTTATTATACTTTGAACTAAGCTTTTAAGAGAGGTTTACTAATAGCTTTATAACGACTCAAGGTACAGATTTTAATGCCATACAGAATGTGGTAAACTATAAAATGGGAAGAATATTTGCAGTCATAACAAAGAAAAACTCTTAGTATGACTGCAACCTACTAAAAATAGCTACTAAAATTATTAAGTTTAAATAATAAAATATACTTAATCCCTATCTTTCATGAGATACTTTTATGCTTCCTGTTACTTTACCTTCTTCATCCAATGTATAAACACCACTCACAACAAGCCACATAGGAAAATTTGGAGTTCTGAGATAATTATGCAATCCTATAATGTTTTTCTCACCAAGTACATACCACATTAATTTCTTGTGATGAGTTTTGAGATAATCCAATATGGTATCTTTCCGGACTAAAAGATAGTTTTTTGACCTTTCTATAGCTCTAGCATCAAAACAAATCATCTCACCTTCTTCATTCAAGAAGATACCTTCCTTATCAGCGTATCGCATATTTAGACCATCAAATAACTGTTTTGAAGGCATGAGGATGTAAAAGGATGTTTTTTTAGAATAGTCTTCTTCTGCCTCCCACAAATAACCTATTGTAGTAATATCTACATGAGCTATAAACTGATTCATTTCCTTATCACATATATCCCTCTTTGTCAATCCTTCAATATCATAATATTTATATGCTGGTGACCAATAATACTCACGATAAAATAATTCATATCTATTACTACACTCCGGCATCCATCTTCCACCAAAATTTTGTTTCATGATCCATTCATAAACTAGAGAAAAATCTTCTTCATCAACAATAAAACTCCTTATTTGATACCATAATCTTTTATATATGCTATCTTTACTATGAGGTTCATTCCAGTCTGGATAACATTCTAATGCAAGCCAATTACATCCATTAGGATCTGTTAATTCTATAATTGGTACTGCTGATGGTATATCATCCTCTATATTAAGCCAATCTGACATTTCATACTCCCAGTTAGCATATTGTCCTCCACACCACCAAAAATCATCTTTGAGGTCTGAATCTTGATAATACTTATCTACTCTAACAAGAGTTGTTGGATCTATATCACGTACAGTAGGTTTCCAAGTTCCCTCATAGTCTACGACATTATCACTCCATGAATGTTCCAATTTTTTAAAATTATCTGCTACACGAGCTAATAATTCATGTAAGGCTAACCACTGATATTTCTTACCAATTCGTTCATTGGGTACAGTTGAGCGTCCTCTTCCAGATCCGATTTTCTGATCGAATGTGCCATGCTTATCTTCTCGATATCCATACTTGTCAATAATGAGTTTTATAGCTATATTACTCAAGTGTTCTGCATCAATTTTCCAGTTGCTCAGCGCTCTTTGAAATGTATATCTGCCAAAATCACCATAAGAACCTATAGTTGAATGTTCCGTAAACATGGAGGTAAGCATATTACACATACCTGGAGAATTCTTGTATCCCCCACATTCGTCTAATATCAACTTTATTTCTTCGTCAGACACAGGTTTATAATCAAAAGAACTATTATAAGGCGGTCGTATCTTATTAACATTAAGACTCAACTTCTCTCCTATAGAAACAGCATATTCTATAATTTCCCGTGCATAGTCACGAAGCAATATATGAGGATAAACTTCACCTTTGACATTGAATATTGATAGATAGATGTATTGACATAAGCTGGTCAAATGTTCTTTTGATTTTGATCTTAATGCACATCCTAACGCTACGCCATAAAGCCTTTCATGGATATATGGGTCATCTACTTTTGAAAACTTCTCTAAAAGCGGTATAAGTACCTGCATTCTATTATGCAGAAGTTGTACGAGGGATTTTGTCGCTGTATCACGTAGTTGTCGATTGGTGCTTGCCAAAAACCAAGATAGTAAAGTAGCTCCTAGTTCCACTGACTTCTCATCTATATTAACCTCATTGCTTTCATCCCATACCCAATTAATAGTTTCTTCTATTATATTATCTTGACTATTATAAATACGATATAATATAGGTATCCACATGGCGTCCCTATCGGGTAACTGCATTGGTAAAAGCATTTTATGAAGATAATCTGCATTATAGTAGTTCCCCGTGTTAAAAGAAATCTCCATGATAGTTCGAATAAAACGGTATCTGAATTGATTATCTTCCATGAATTCATGAAAGTATGCATCAAGATTTGAGTCTATAGTATTCTCATTTCTCCATATTAAACTAGAAAGGACCGCATTTACAACGGCTTTATTATTACGTAATTTAGGCAATAAATCATATAATTCTATACCTTGACGTTCTGGCAATAAAATTGCTAAAGCTTCCAATAATCCACCAACCATATAAGGAGACTTTATCGACCGTATATATTCCTCCAATGATTTATCATCAAATTGCAATTCATCTATAAGATATTCTGCTTGAAGGATATTTTCAAATCTTTCGTACGTAAAATATATACATTCCTCGTATTCCAAAGCTGTATTTTGAAAAACATTTTTACTAAAAACTCCTTCAGACAGCAAACAATCCAACAATTCACCATCCAGAAACACACGAGGATAGATTTCTGAAAAGATTTCTACTGCCGTTTCTATTGGCATTTCATGCCTTCCTTCCTTTACTATATATTTTATATATTCACGAACAGCTTTGTCTATACACTTAATTGATTGAGAATATTGTTTGAATTTTCTAAGAGATTTCTCAATACCATCGAAAAACAAATTCAATACTGATGATATACCTTTTATTCCATCCGGTATCTTCCTATAACCATTATTTTTCATACCTTCACAGAATAGATGCAAAAACAATGGATTCCTAAATTCGGGATTAAGGAGTGGAACTGAAGGATACAATATACCATATTCCTTAAAAAAGAGTTGTACAGCCTTTTGTGTATTAGCTCCAAATCCATAATGCCTTGCCCGCACACAATAATCATTCCCAAATTCTTCCCTTGGAAGTATTACTGGTGAATATGATGTACGGATGCTCAAGACAAGGCCAAGCCATGGATGCTGTCTAATTCTATTAATAAAACTACGAATATTATTTTGCCAAATATTAAGTCCATGTCCTTCATTTATCGCATCTATGAAAATTATAATGCGGTTTCCCGTAGTCTCAGCCTTAGTTTCAAGCATTTCTAACAATTCATCTGAAGAACCGCTGAAGTTTAGCATTCTCATCATCTGAATGAAAGGTTCTTCATCAGTGATAAATTTCTGTCCCAAGAAAAGTAAACTAAACAAGTTTTCATTTTGTCTTCTTTGAACAGTATCAGCCATTAAATGCGACTTACCGACTCCAGCATCTCCTTCAAGTATTAAAATAGGGTCATTTACTAACCTCATTATATCTTGATGTAAATCGTTGTAAACACGCAAAATATCTATACCTAGTTCAAACAGATTATTTGATGTTCTGTTTTCTTCTGTTACTCTTTCTTTTTCAACAATACTATTGGCAATATCTTGAATAGTTTCTCCTAATAGCATCAAGGCTGACAACAATTCATTAAGAGGTATTCTATCTATACCGGTGATATCTGTTTCCTTTATTTGTTTAATCGCATTGCGGACATTCTCTACTAAATTAAGAGTATTTTGACAATACTTATCTTTCTCTATTTTTCTACATGCATCTTCTACTATTATCAACTCATTATCAAATAAAATTCTCAGCGAACTTCCTCGTGAAAGCACCTCAAAATATTGAAAAGTCTCAACTTCAACATTAAGTTTAGGTGTATATCGTTTACCTAGGTCATTTATGGATTCTTCATTAAACCTAAAAAAATCCCTATCTGTAAATTCGTGTTCGCCAAACCAAAATCGAAGCATACCTTGATTGGAAGGTTTTTGAAGTCTTTCTATTAAATCAGACAACCACCAAAAATCAAATGTAACATGAGGATTAATCTTTGACCATCTTTCCACATATCTATCAATTCGTTCTTTCATACTCATCCTGCCGGTGACATGAGCATCTGAAGGATCTGTGGGTACTGCTATGACATATCGTTTCAAATTTGGATGGGAATTGAGTGCCTCTTTTACTGACCTATCTATTTGTTGATATTGTGAATCTTCAAAAGCTCTACAAAAATATTTAGCTTGCCAGGCCACAATACTTCCATCTTCAAGAATCCAGTAACATTCCACTCCTCCATCCGGTTTGCCACAGCGTACAAATTTCTTTTTATATAAAATTTCCTCCCTATGTGCTAACTGGCACACATATTCTTCAAAGCCATCATTAGCAGACCCATTTATAGATCTAATATTATTAAAATCAATATTTAGCATATTTTATTATCCCCCAAAAGTCACATACAATTTTATTTAATTTAACCTACATCTCTCACCAATTTATACTTCTTGATAATATCTTATAATCACTCTTTTAAGAGCGTTACTTGTAATGAATAATCACGAGTTTCTGTATCTAAATAAACCTCATATTCTTTAATTCCTTTTTCCATCGCTATTTTGTGCAATCTTTCCTTATTTTCATATTTTATATCAGGTCCATAGTATATAGCTTTTAGGCATTCAACATCAGGTATAGAAACATAATCATTATCATCTTCAAGATTATAATATAACATACGCCATTCACATTCATGACTATATTCTTTTCTATCTTTATACAAATATGCTTTATAAAAATACAATTGATTAAAGGGACAGTTAATATCAAGCATATATGACCACACATTATTTACGTCCAATTTACTAAAACATTCCCGTACATATAGATTTCCTTCCTCCAATGTAAAATCAGGTAAGATATCAATATATATCACGGGAAATAAATTGACATTTAAATTTATATTGGTATATTTATAAATACATTTTCTAAAATCATATTCAAGGGCAAATCCTTTATATCCATCCGCATATCTGTCCCACATATATTTAGACTGAACACTTTCTGTGAAACAACCTATTTTTGCATTGCTACATGAATTACGTAAGCGAGTTTCTCGCTTCTTCATATCATTTTTTATATCATCTATAAAGTTGGAATAATTATTGTATAATTTTTCTATTATTTGTTTCTCGCTTAATCCCAATTCTCTATAATAACAAATTTCCGAAGCTTTTTCTGTCTTTAGAAATGGAGACTTTTGCGTTACATCTTGTAAACATTTTTGCAACGCATTTTTTAATGCAAATTCTAAATCTTGATGAATTTTATTCCTGTCTACGTATATGTAAGAATCATATTTATCGGGAAACATTCCAGCATGACATAATGATATCTTTCCATTCTCAAAATCAGATAAAGAATATTCATTAAAACTTCTATACCTATATAGCTTCTCTGGAATATTAGGTATAAGTAAATTATAAATATTATGCCATGCCTTAGTTTTCACAACGCTACTAGCAGTAGATGGAATTATGGTATGTTCTATCAATTCTTTAAATTTTTCCTTAAAATCCGCCATATTTTCATTGTTTAGTCTACAAATTAGAATAAATTCATGGAACTTCAGTTTACCAAAGTCTAACCTATGTATTCGATAAAACAAGATAATATTTCCAATATTCTGCCCATGGAGTAATCTTGTCGTTTAGAGAATATGAATGTCACTGGATAGTATCATGTATTTCATTCTGTTACAAAATATACTAGTATCAAATCCAAATAATCGCTCGTGTATTGTGTTTTCATTATGCGTAATTTTTGATTGTTCAACTTAAATTCTTTAAGCTATGAATTCATAAATAGATACAATGGAGGAAAAGAGTGTATTATACTAATTCCCCCACTGCGATCTTTATAGAATGCCTTACTATCACTTAAACTTACTTATGTGCGCTTTAATCTTATATATTTATACGCCGTACAAAAAACAATCATATAAATTATAAGTATCCATGAAACTTTATTAATCACAAAATATTTCAGAAAATAAAAAGTTAATTTCAGGTTTAGTAATAATATGCTTCTTTAAAATCATGTCCATAACATATGTACTAAAAGGAGATAGATTAAACTGATTATTTATGATATAATTTTTAATTAAATCCTCAATTTTTATCTCCCCTATAGAGAGCATGTAACCTAACCTTATAAGAATATCTAAATCCATTATAACGGGAACATATACAAATATGTCACCAAACTTATATCCTTTTTCTTTTTTTATTTTATCAAATTCTTCTATTACCAAAGCATTTACTCCAAGAGATGAAAAAGCCGAGTCAGTTGTTATTATTATAGGATAAATATTCTTTATGTTATTTACATCACTATCATATTGATCAAAAGAATGGTTATTAATCATGTTATCTATTGTAGCCAATAATTGCCCTCCTCCCTTACGTTTATATTTACCTTTTGAATCAATACCATCAAAACAAATTCGTTCCAAAATTTGCTGCTTCATAATTTCTTCATCTTGTGAAAATTTTACAGAATCACCAAGGGTCAAATCTTTATATTCAAACAAAAATATCGTATCACCTTGACGCATATAAAAATCGGGTTCACCATCCATCCCATTGGCTTTAAAGATTTCTCCTTCTATCAATTTATCTGCAATACGATCAAAGCATTTGTGCATAAGTGGATACAACATCTTAGGTTCTGAAAACACTGTCCCCAAAACACTATTAAATTGTGGATAGGTTTCGTATTTCTTTCCTTCTTTAGTTAACAAATTATGGTCTTTTACACTCCTAAAAAAATCAAACTTCATCCCTTGATACATTTTATCTATCAGAAGATTTACATTTAATAAAAGATATATTTTATCTGTAACTTTTAAAAGGAATTTATTACGAAGGAAAGCCATGCCTTGATTACACCCCCATAGTTTATTTAATTTATCTGCATTTGTATCTATCACAAATTGATCGAAAAAAGAATGGACTGATATTGGTAAGGGATTATTAGAATCATCTAATGATATATATTTACTATTAAGGGATGCATTAAAAAAATTAAAAAGTTGTATAAGGTATTCTTTCCAATGTCTTGTTTTATGATCTGAATAAAAAGCAGGTAAATAAGTTGAAAAAGTAGAATCAGACTCGCAAAATTTAAAAAATTGAATAGCTTTATAAAACTGTGTCCTAAAATCTTTATATAATTTAAATTCAACAATTGGCAGATCTAAACGCACTGAAAGTTTCGCAAGGAAATTAGGGTCCTTTTTAGAACTACTTAGTTCTTTATTATCATCAGACCAACCAATATCTGTCCATTTTTGATTACAATATAAAATGGCTTTGTATACTCTTTCCATCTCATCCTCACACAAATTTAATTCATTATCATCAGATTCAAAAGGAACATAATTTGATAAAGCTAACTGAAACATTAAAAAAGATGTATCACAAGACATTAACAATGGCAATTTATGTCTTTGCAAAAAATGCCATGCTTTTTTTCTAGCTTCCCTATCAAGCCATTTACACATTTCATGTATCATACATCTCTGTGTTGTAACATCTGATATCGCAAATAACACTTTGTTTTGTAGTTCCACTACAAAATTTAATATTGCTAGAGTAGGAATGTCCTTTATAAATAAAGTTGGATCAACTTTATCATAATCATTATATAAAACACTGTAACTTATTGCAACCTGCATATCTGGTAATGCAGATTTATTTGAATCTTTATAAAATCCCATATATCAATATTAGAATAATTAAATTATTTCTTTACCTTATTTATAATTCTCAATACGAGAGTATCATTCATTTATAATTAAAATTCTCATAAACCATACATTTATTCACTCAGCTTTTTAATCGCCTTATAAATCTCACTATAAGAATCTCTACCTTTATATTTTTCGGCTAGTGCACATGCCCTATCCATTTTTGAATCAGCAAGCATTTCTTTAACCCATTTATCCTTCTCAAGGTATTTTCGAGTTTTATCGTATGTTGGCAGATATTGCTTTAATGCTCTTTCTGTAGCTGCTGAATCTTGAAAATGTCGACACGTATCTTCAAAATGTAGTAAAAACCAATATTCTATTGACTGTAAGCTATCACAGAGAATCACATTGGGATTATTTTCATATTTCTTTTTGAGCGACACCATTTTTTTATTTTCCGCATCAGAACGCCTGCTAACATCTGCATCAAAAACACATATTACAAAGACATCTTCATCTAGAAGTTCCTTTATCTTCTTATCTATTTTCTCAATACTATTGTTTTCAAATAAACGAGGAGAAATAGAATATCTATAACCAAGTATTTTTTTCAAATGACTGAAATAGAATAATTCAGTCAAACCCTCACCAACGATATGAATAACCTGTCTGGTCGCTGTATTTTTTCTTGCTTTTCTCATAAAAGTACATGATTATAGATTAGGAACTGCACCGAATTTACCAAATTTATATGCCTTTTGGAGAGAACTAATCCTATTCAATCCTTTAAAATCTGTTAGAGGATACAGCACACTTGATCCGTCCGGATTCTTTTCAGTAAACCAGACATTATCTTTCCTAAGCAAATCTTCTTCTCCTAATAGTCCATCATAATGTGTAGTGAGCAACAACTGGGCTTGCTCTGATTCTTTTAGAAAACGTTCAATGATGTATTCTATCAATTTCGGATGAAGAGAGGATTCAATCTCGTCAACTGCAAGAAAAGCATCTCTTTCAAGAATCTTTTGCACTTGAGCGGCCAAGCCAAACGTACGGATAGTACCGTCCGATTCAAACAGTTCCGGGAACTCATAATAATCATTGTTACCATCATCAGATGAAACTTTATGCTGATACATAGTATAATTAATCGAACCCTTATGTGTTTCCTGTTCTTTGGAAGTAATATTTGAAATATTGAAATCAGCTTCCTGTAGATATCTCAAAATATAATCTTTTGCAGACTCATTCTTGATTGATTCTTCGGCATAACGACTTAAAGATGATGCAGGCACAATTGCCGGCATAACCTGATTGGTTAGATACTGAAGAACTGCCTCTAATTCTACAATATGTGTATTTACCTGCATATAAGCAGCAAAAACTGACATGTTATGTAAACACTTCAATGTTATTTCCTCTTTGACAGATTGCGACATTTTGATCTTCTGTCCAAATTTAATAACTGATACGTTATTCTCAGTATTTCTTTCAAATATAGTAGCAGGCTGTTGACTTGGATAATAGATCAGACTTTCCTTTGCTACGTGCCACCTGTCTAAAGCTACAGAATAGACATAACGAACTGCTTTTTCCTCATTCTTCAAGTAGAACGAAATCGAATATTCAGATAACTGCCTCGAACTTGTTTTATTCAGGAGAAACGGGACTATTTGAATTTGTTCTGCCTTATTAAGTGGGGTATAAGTAATGAATGACTTGATAAAATCACAAACTTTAATAATATTACTCTTACCCGAAGCATTTGCTCCATAAATGACAGCCACTTTCAATAGTCTCACATCACCCCCCAATTCGACAACATGATATGACTCCATATCCTTACTTCTATCAGCTTCAAAACTTAATATAGCCTCGTCTCTGAATGAGAACATATTCTTAAATCTAATTTCTGCTATCATATAATCTGTTTTTCCACAAATATATAACTAAATATCTATATTTGCAAATTAGATTTCAATATTTACATCATTTATGCAAAAATCAAAAACTGATATTCTTTTATCGAATTTATTGTACCCGTAGTCAATATAATCATTAAATCAAAACATCAGTCCATCCATTAATATAAAAAATCGATACAAATTAACATCAGTCTTCATATTATCTCACTTCCAAAGATTAAAGGACAACTCAAAAATACGTATTCTATTTGCATAATATTGAACACCATTGATGAATATGCTACATCACTAAAAAAGGGGTAAAAAATACCTCGTTCTTGTAACTTATTTGCTGGAAAACTTTGAAATTCAACAAAATACAATTATCTTTGTCTTACAAAAAGAATGTGACAGCACATAACTTATTGATAATCAATGAGTTACAATGACTAAAAATGACAAAAAATTAGACTTCTGTACCTTTTAGAGCTCCAAATATTTGATAATCAAAAACTTGCAATTACTGCATCGAAAGAGATGCTTTCGCTTTTATATGTTCATAGTATTCTCTCATTCCTTTATCTACCGGTTATATTTTCATTGTGCGGATTTTCTCTATGTTTCATATAATTCTGTTTAGCAATCTCCTTGCTCGAATTTGCGTAACAGTATTCACAAAGATGCGGACATGTATTGTACTCTCCTATATCCTTGCTGTCTATACATCCGCAGACTTTCCTTTGACCTTTATCTTTCTTGTTTTTCTTATATTCAACACTAATCTCTCCAAATATATCCTCCGTTACTTCTACACCTATATGGTTCATCAGCTGCATGTCATCAGAAAAGTACTTTATCATCAACTCGTCATCTATACACTTGTTATGCTTGATACCAAACATATCAAGGTCTATCTTTTCTGCACACGTAGCCAGCTCGAGTTTCCATTCCTTGTTCATATCCACTAGCCCGGTAGCAAACTCTATCATATCTTCCTGTGAAAACTCTCTATACTGAATATTGTTCTTATAGAGATTGTTCTGTACCTTCTTATATGACGAAATATCAGCAAAACTAAAGACCAGTTTCTCTGTATATCCGCTCAATTTGACTCCTATATTGTAAATTTTCTCCAGGAGATCATCTACTATCAAACCTTTGGCTAATATCAGTGGGTCAAATCTCCATATTACTTTCCCATATCCTAACCTATCAACCAATCTCTTGAATGTATCCATTCTATTACTTAATGATGGTACACCCATCTCCAGTTTCTCTTCATGATAGTCATTCAAAGTGAACTGGATATAGCTATTTACACCTCTATTATCTAAATAGTCAAGTAATCCTCCTTCCTTAAGAAGTGGAGCCGGATTCTTTGACCAGAATACAATAAGCCTTGTCTTATCGTATGCCACATAAGATTTTACCCCATTGAAAGGGTTTTTCCAAACCGAATATCCTTTCTGCAGCCTTTCCTGAAACCAGTCTGCATAAAAGGCAGGTATATCTGTAGCACGGCTTGCTGATACAATTATTGGTGCACCTGCTTCTACACTTATACCATCGTCTGTATTTATCGTTATCTTTGCCATTTTTACTGTTTACTGAAATCAGTTCGTTTCTAATAACTCTAAAATTACTTTTGAGGATAAGAATACACATAAACTCAGTGGCCATTCTGTATTGCATGATGTATTATCGTCATTACAATTCCCAGCACATAATATCCCTACAACTTCTCCATTCAGAAATACAGGGCTTCCACTACTGCCAGGCTTAAGCTGTTCATCAGTATTTACTGCATAGTAATTTCCATCTTTTAATCCATTTACTACAGCATTACACTCTACATATTCTTCTCCTAACATTCGCCGACTACAGCTTTTCAACACATCACCTTTTTCTGGAACAACATCAGAAAGAACCAGCGGACTATTGGCATTTGGAACAGAATATACAGCAATATCATAACTCTCAGATTCATTTTCATCATTGTGGAAAACAATAGGATTTATCAAAGGTATATTTTTACCATTCCATCTAATCCTTGGGTTTTCACATTTAGATATCACATGACCTGCTGTTATAAACATATCTCCGACCATTACACCGCAACCTTGTAAGCATTCTATTTTCCGCCATGACAATTTTATCGGCTGTTTTTCAGCCGAT
>OGHQ01000277.1_pt1 | contig 17723 bp, 16 predicted proteins | sample 1571561 | NCBI WGS metagenome assembly OGHQ01 (sample SAMEA2581941, study PRJEB24529) | metagenome | biome: Human gut stool | place: China | collected 2011
CCGTTCTGGTTTCTACATACTTGCATCAATTGCGTTGATGTGCAACTCACTTTATACAAAGGTACGATTTTTTACGGAACATGCAAAACACCTTTGATAGTACAGGCAGTTAGGAAAAGTGAAAAAAATCAGGCATGATTGAAACAGACTGTTACGGTCGTGATCGCCGGGATGATACTCGACGTGGCGAAAGTGGAGAAATGCGCGGGATTCATGGTGGCGAGGGATCCGGTAAGGGTGGACGGCAAGCTCTGCTACAGAATCATCCTCGACAACCCGATACCGAAGGGATTGAAGGCCATCGGCGCGAGATAGGCACCGGACCACGACAAAAAAAGCGGAAGGGGCATCCGGCAGCAGGTAGAAATACCCGTTGTCGAATGCCCCTTTTCTCGTGCACCTGAAAAAACATAATAACATAATAAAATATGAGGCTGTCCTTATAACGAACTAACCAACCAACATTATAACGACCTTATAACTGCCCGTTCAACCTGGGCAGAACCGGGAAGCCGTCACCGTTCCTGAACCTGTCTATAAAGCAACGCCTCACATAATAGCCAGCCTAAGCCCAATAATTTGTACCTGAGCATGATATGCGTTTCTTTTGCAGCCGACAATGGTCATGTTGTGTTGGCAACATCGACCTCTTTATTAACCATTCAAAAATCAAAGGATAATGAAAAAGAGACAAGAAGCAGAAGCAAGTGGCGGGCAGCGCAGGCTCCCGCCGGAGGAGTACCGCAACACCTTCATGCGGCCCTACAGGATTGAAGACCGCAAGCCGGTTCTCATCAGCCGGAAATTACGTGACACGCTTGAACATTTCGCCTGCAAGATTGGCGGAAACCGCATGAACTTTTTAGGTTTATTGGAGAATACCGTCCGGCATCACATCAGGTTCTATACTGGGGATTTTGAGTTTTGTAAGAAGTTGCAAGTCCTTATTTTCATTCAATTAAAAAAGCATTTTGGCGAGATTTCTTTTTCGGGGGCCCTAAAAATGGAAACTTTCATTTTTGGGGGTAGCAAGTTTATGTTTTGGTCTGACCAAAACCGCCTCCTTCCACTCCCGGAGGTCCCGAAGGGGCACATCCCGTTGGTCTATAAAGTGAGTAAAGTATGAACTGTAAACAAAAAAACGTAACCGGATGATACAGAAGAATGATACCGACAAAAACAAGGGTGGACGCCCGGCAAAGGGGCTGTCCGAGAAACGCAAGTACCGCATCACGGTAAAGATGGCAACCGGGGAATACTACGCCCTGAAGTCGAAAGCCAGGAAGGCCGGTGTCTCGGCAAGCGAGATGGTGAGGCAGGCGGTGGACGGAATCCAGGGCGTGGTGTTCGGTAAGAACGGCTATTCCTTCAACGGCTCGAAGATTGACCGTCAGTTCAGCTACTCCAAGATAGCCGCAGCCTTGAACCGTAACAGTCCTCAGGAACGGCAGGCACAATCCTTCCGGCAAGGCATCAGCCCGGCTTCAGGCGGTGGCGGGGAGCTTATCAGCGGTTCATTGGGGCTGCTGAACCTCATCCCATCATCCTGCACCGAGACTCCGGAGGAAGCCGAGTTCCGCCGGCTGATGCAGCGGAAGAAGAAAAAGAAGAACAACAAGGGATTCAGAATTTAACAACAACTTAAAAAAATCAAGATGAAAGAAAACACAGAAACCATCATCGCCATGCTGGAAGAACTGCTGACCGTCAGCAAGAGCCGGCAGGCATCACAAAGCGGCTGTACAAACATGGATATTACCTCCATCAAGGCCTTAATTGAGGAAGCCGGCCGCCGTAACCACGAACGCACAGAGGCTGAACTGGCGAAGTTCACCCACGGTATTGTGGACTGCCTGAATACGGTCAACAGCCGGATAGACAGGATTGTCCGGAGGGAACAGCCTGATTTCGGGGAAATCAGACAACTGCTGGAGCAGACCGATGAAGGGCGAAGCATCGCCCGAAAGCATCTCCGGGCTGGAAAACCTCTTTGAATTCAACCGGGACAACGGGAAAATCAAACAGATGCGCAAGGATGTGGAAACCTACGAGGAGGCGGTACGCCGGCAGGCCGCCCTCATCGAGCAGGCACGTCTGAAAGAACGGGCGGCAAGGGAACAGGAGGTCAGGGCCGATACCCGGTCCGTACATTATGCCCTGCCGTGGAAAACGTCCGGTCATACGGCAGTCCTTCCCATGCCCCGTACCGTTCCGGACATTTCCATGCATTGCAGGTTAAGACAATGAAAAATCATCAATCAAGAAAATACAAGCATGGCTACAGTAAAAGTTAAATTCCGTGCATCTTCCGTCGGAACGGGAGAAGGCACACTGGTTTATAAGGTGACGCACAGACGGGTGACAAGACAGATTACCACCGGTTACAGGCTTTATCCGCAGGAGTGGGATGGAGCGCATTCGAAGGTTGTCATTCCCTCAGACAGGGACAGTAGGCGTCAGGCTTACCTGAAGGCGTTGGAAGAGAAGATTGCGGATGACATGACCCTCTTTCGGGAAATCATCGCACTGCTGGACTGCACAGGCGGGCATTACACGGCGGACGAGGTGGTGGGACAATACCGTATCCCTCCGGAAACCGGCGGCTTCATGTGTTTTGCCAGGAGCCTGACCACGGAACTGAAACGTACAGGCCGGGAACGTACGGCCGAGCGGTACACCACTGTTCTGAACAGTTTCAGACGTTTTCTGGCGGAACGCGGCGACATCCCTCTTAACCGGATAGAATCCGCACTGATGGTGGAGTACGAGAGCCATCTGAAAGCGGAAGGCATCTGCCCCAACAGTTCCTCCTTTTACATGCGGGGGTTGCGGGCGGTTTACAACCGGGCGGTGGAGAAGGGGCTGACCGTACAGCGGAATCCCTTCAGGCATGTCTATACCGGAATAGACAAGACGGTCAAACGCGCCATCCCGCTGAAAGCCGTAAGGCAGATCAGGGACCAGGACCTGAGGCTGGAGCCGACCATGGATTGGGCAAGAGACCTTTTCATGTTCTCGTTCTACACACGCGGCATGTCGTTCATCGACATGGCATACCTGAAGAAATCCGACCTGAAGAACGGAGTCCTGTCATACCGCAGACAGAAGACCGGACAGCGGCTGTTCATCAAATGGGAGAAACCCATGCAGGAAATTGTCAGCAGGTACGACACCTCCGGGACACCTTACCTGCTGCCTGTCATCAGGGATATGCGGACAGACGGAAGAAAGCAGTACAAGTCTGCCGCCCACAGGGTGAACCGTCTCCTGAAAAAACTGGGGATGCGGCTCGGACTGGCAATCCCCCTCACCATGTATGTCGCCCGCCACGGATGGGCCAGCATTGCCAAAAGCAGGAACATCCCGGTTTCCATTATCAGCGAGGCGATGGGGCATGATTCGGAAAAGACCACACTGATCTATCTGGCTTCATTGGATACATCCGCGATAGACAAGGCCAACAGCCTTATCCTGAAAGCATTGTAGGATGAAACATAGAGAAAGACCGGGATATTGTCGGACAAATCCGGCTTTCTCTCCGGAAGAGAAATTACTGTAGTAAAATTATGAAAAAAGTTGCAGACAGACAACAAAAAACAATAAAAAAAATCAATCCGCGATATAAAAACATCGGGCATCCGTCCGTCAAACGGCTTCCATGCCCGACATTATTTCATTTATTACCCTGATTGTCAGTAGTATATCACATGTACATTTCTCTTCCGGAGAGAAATACAAGCCATGAGCCTCCATGCGCCTTTGCGTATGTCCTTCCCGCCTGATGCGGGAATGTTTAACGAAACCTTTGCAATAACGACAGACCGGCCTGTCAATACTAATGAGACAACAAGAAAAAGAAAAAATATGAAAAAACTGATCCTCGGTGTTTTCCTTGCCGTTTGTTGGTGTACAGGCACCGCCAACGCGCAGGATATAGCAGCAAAGACCAATCTATTGTATTGGTCAACCACAACGCCCAACTTGAGCCTGGAATTCGGGTTGGGTCAACGCACGACCCTCGACCTCACGGGTGCCTACAACCCGTGGACGCTGGACAAGGACAAGAACAAGAAAATCAAGCACTGGCTGGTCATGCCTGAGTTCCGCTACTGGCTCTGTGAGCGCTATAACGGACACTTCTTCGGCCTGCACAGCGGCTATGCCTTCTACAACATCAGCGGCGTGAGAATCCCTTTCCAGAGCAAATCCACCAAGGACCACCGCTACCAGGGATGGGCCACGGGTGTCGGGCTTTCATACGGATACTCCTGGATTCTGGGCAAGCGTTGGAACCTCGAAGCCACGATCGGCCTGGGCTACATCTACACGAATTACGACAAGTACGAGTGCGCCACCTGCGGCAAGTTCAAGGGCAGTCAGGACAAACACTACTTCGGCCCGACCAAGGCGGGTATCTCCCTGATATACATAATCAAATAACAAGGAAATGACTATGAGACGCTTATATATCATACTATTGCTGATATTGGCAGGTAGTCCCGTGATGCTACATGCCGAGAACGAAACCAGTTACCTGCCCTCGATCGGAATCCGTCAGGGAGGTGTCATAAGGCAGGGCCGCACGGTCGAACTGAAAATGTCCGTGGATTTGAGCAATGCCAAAATCCGCACGCAGCACACCGTGGCGCTGACACCCGTGCTCGTGTCGGCAGACGGCAACCGCGAAATCGCCTTTCCCCCGATTGTCATCGACGGCAAGACCCGCCACAAGGTCTATCTGAGGGCGCAACGCCTCGAAAGCGTGGAACTCCCGCCTTTTCACGACGATTCGTCACAGGTAATCATACGCCACGGCAGCAAGAACCAACAATACGACTACGCGGCTGCCGTGCCCTACGAGCGGTGGATGCTCGACGGGCGGGTCGAGCTCCGCGAGGAGGTACACGGCTGCACCAACTGCGGCGAGGGTAAGGCCGAACAAGGCCTGTGGAGCGGCATCCTGCCCACCTTTATCCCCGATTACCGTCTCGATTCCATAGCCCCGGAACCCGAACCGGTGAAGGTGCGTGCCGAGACCCGTACCGCGCGGTTGCAGTTCCGGCAGGACAGCTACAATATCCTGCCCGGGTTCAAGGACAACCGTGCCGAACTGGACACCGTTTCCAACTCCATCGAACTGGTAAAGAAGAATGCCGACGTCAGGATTATCGGTATCTACATCACCGGTTACGCCTCTCCCGAGGGCAGCATGGCGCATAACATGACCCTCTCCGAGAACCGCGCCAAGGCACTGGCCGACTATATCCGCCGCCACGATGCCATATCGCCCGACATGCTCCACGTGGACTGGAAGGGCGAGGACTGGGAAGGCTTCATCCGTGCGCTCGGCGACTTCCCGAACCTGCTCAAGCGCGACGAGGTGTATGAGGTCATCGAACGCTATCCCGACGAACGGGACTTCTGCGAGTTGCAGCTCCAGAAACTCGTGCCGCCAACCATTTACCACAGGCTGCTCACCGAGATATACCCCGCGTTGCGCCGCAATGAGTACCGCATCGAGTACAACGTGCGCAACTTCAACCTCGAAGAGGCACGCCGCATGGTCGATGAGCGTCCCGACCTCCTGAGTCTGTCGGAAATGTACAAGGTGGCCGGCTCCTACGGGAAAGGCACGCCCGGGTACGACAAGGTGATGGCCACCGCGGTACGCTATTTCCCCGCTTCGCCCGCCGCGCTCAACGAGAATGCCGTGAACGCCATCTCACGTAAGGAGTACGCCAAGGCAGTGGAACTGCTCGAAAAGTCGGAAGTCACCGCGAAATCTGCCGAACTGCTGACTACGCTCGGCGTGGCATACGCCGGAGCGGGACAGTATGACAAGGCCGAAGACGCTTTCCGGCGTGCCGCGGAGGCCGGCTCCGAGACGGCCCGGCACAACCTCGAAGAGGTGCGGCAGGTCATCGACCAGTTATAGACGAAAACCATAAGCGAGAAGTTATAAAAACCATTTTATTAATTTTTTAAACAACAAAAAGATGAAAGTCAAGAGTTTTTTATTGACAGCTTTAGCAGCGTCAATGACGTTTGTTGCATGTGACAACAACGACAATGAAATGGGACAGCTGGACAACACTCCCAAGAGTGTGAGCATCAACTTGCCCAATGTGATTTCTGCCCTAACCAGAAGTGCAGGTCAGGATATAGCTGACGCAACTGATGTCTCTTTAACTGATTTGCAGGTGTTCTTTACGGACGGGCAAAGCTTGGTTAAAGGTAAAACGGCTGAGGGAACTGATGCCACTCACTATTTCAGTTCCAAAAACGAATTTGACAACCGTGCTGATGCAGTATTTCATTTCTTGCCGGCTACTGTGAACAAAGTAATTGTTGTGGGTAACATCGGTGAGGAATCAAAAGAGACTACTTACACAGGATTGCAAAAAGATTTAGCGATTGCAGACGAACAGAATGAGGAAGATCTTTTTCTCTACAGAGAAGTTGAATTGACTACTTCTGCCAGCTTCGACAATGAGGGACATCCGCTTTATGAAGTGGATGTGGAACTCGAACCGCGTGTAGCACGAATTGAGGTGGGTTCGTTCGAGTATACTGCAATTGATGCCAATACTCCCCGTAAGTACACAAGCATTGAAATTGACCAGATTATGCTGAACAACTATTACCTAGCTGCAAACAACCAAACCGGACAGGTCACCGGAAGTGTCAATCGCGCTAAATCCGAGATCACTGCCAGTACTGTATTCGGTATTTTTGAAAAAGCCGCAAATGCTGCTCCCGTATGGTATAGCGATGTGTTCAGTGATGATGTAGACGCAGATCCTACAACCGTTTTGCCGGTAGTAACATTGAAGGAAGGAGCATATATACATACTTATAAAGCAGGTAATGTTCGTCCCGCCTACCACTTTTTCCCGAAAGCCACCAACATTGCAAATACAGATCATCCCCAGGTAGTTGTGAAATTGATTGGTACAGATACCAGTGGTAATAAAACTCCTCTCTATCTGGCTACCGATGTATTTAATCCTGCTGTAACAACAGACATGGCTAAAATTTATGTCTTGGATTTTGAATTCAATGATAACGATTTGAGTGCTCCTGAAAAATGCGTGAATGTAACTGTTACTGTCAAGAAATGGAACGTAGAAGCCGTCACACCTGAATTTTAACAGATAACCTGATACAGAGGGCGAAAGTTCCGCCCTCTGTATCTTTTAACACTTCAATCACATATATATGAAATTGACGAATATTGCTTTCTGCCTGACGTTGCTCGCCGGAGTCGCCACATCCTGTATCCGTGAGGATTTGGACGATTGTCTGAGCACGAACAAGTTGTTGCTCAGTTACAAGGGCGACGGCACCACGGAGATATTCCCCGACAAGATCTGCCGGGTGGAGATGTTCATATTCGATGCAGAGAATCGATGCGTCAATTCGAGTATCTTACCAGAGGAACAAGTTAAGGGCCGCACGGCTATGCTTCCCCCGCTCGCTGCCGGTGATTACCGGATTGTCTGCCTGGGGAACACCCACCACACGAAGGTCGATGGCATCGCCACGGGCGATTTCGGCCGGATGCTCTTTGCCGCCGGGGATTATTTCGACGAGAAACAGGTTGCCGGCAACGATTCGCTTTACTATGCAGCCACCTCTTATACCGTACTGCCTTACAGCGGTCGTGAAGAGGAGAACCAGACCAAAACCATAGAGTTCGCCAGCTCTCACTACGATTTGTTGGTGGAAGTGGCCGGAGTTCCCGCCACAGGAAACCGAGCAGGCTCGCTGCCTGTGCTTGAGATATGCGGAGTCTCACCCTGTACCGATTTCAAGAACCGGGCCTGCGGGGAGGCGACCGACTATTTGCTTGAAACAGAATACGAGGCCGGGAAAGCGTTGCTCACAGCCCGTACCAATATAATGCGTCACAAGGATCACGAGAACGTGAATATCCGCTTGAGCGCCGTTCCGAACGGAGAGACGCTGGCCGAAGTCAACCTCGCCGAGTTCCTTGCCGACAATCCCGTCATAGACTGTTCCAAACACGAAGTGCTCATCCCGATACGTATCGAGTTCAAGTCGGGAGAAATCACGGTAGGCGTCCCCGAATGGTACATCGAACAAGTGAAACCTGAGTTTTAAGATCGAACCCAAAAGAATATGCTGAACACAAGAAAAATATTATACTGGGCGGTTACAGCGGTATGCTGTGGCTTGTTGCCTTTCGGGTGTGTCAAGGAGGATGCCGCATCGCTCGGCGAACGGCACGATGTGGCGGTGCGGCTCAATGTGGGGACACGTGCCGTCAGCGAAACCGACGGTACGCCTACCGATGCAGAGTCTGCCATCCATACACTTCGTGTCTATGCTTTCGTAGGCGGCCAGCCTGCGGGCCATTACTTTACAGACGATGTGGAAAACCTTCCGCACACGTTCTTCATGGATCTTACTTTTTATTCGACTACAACGCAGCGAGTGGACTTCTACGTCGTGGCAAACGAAGGAGCCATGTTGGTTCAAGGTTCGGGTGCCCCCGAGTCTCTGTCTGAGACAACATCGGAAAACCAGTTGAAGGCATATTGGTTCACTGAATTGCGGGACGTAACGACCTACGGCCTTCCGATGTTCTGTGAACAGCAGGCAACACTCGACTTCACGAATGTAAGCGATAAAATCCCGACTGATCCCGAACATACCGGACATACCCTGCTTGATTACGACATCACGTTCGAGTTGCAACGCCCCGTGGGGAAACTCGGCGTATTTGCAGCCAAGCCGCAAGGCGAGACCGGAGAGTTGCGGATAACAGGACTGACAATGCTGTCTTCCGGTACACTTACACGTAACTACCTTATGCCGCAGACCGATGAAACGCTGAAGGACATAACGAGCATCGTCGGAGACTTTGAGTTGGAAGTGGTCGGGGAAGCGGTAACTAAAGAGTTGGCTAACGGCATCAGCGAAGATGAACGGAAGAATCCGGCAAATTATACCGCCGTGCTGAATGTGCCTTTCTACCCGTTTGAGAACCCGTGGGGCAGCAGCGCTTGGAATGCCAAGGGCGATGAGAAAGGCAACGTTCTTCAAATTGAATACGAGTACGACAGAACTGCACGCACCGGGTTGGTTTACCTGCCCCCGATTGTGAGAAACTGCTATTACACGGTGTGCTGCCTGATGCACAATGACGGCAAGATAACAGTTGAATATAGGGTAGCCGACTGGGAAGGTGTAACATATCCGCTCGAATTTGACTATCCGAGTTACGAGAACCCTATCACACCGGCAAACGGCACTTCACTTCCTGGAGGAGGGAAATATCCTCAGCCGACAGTCTGGTTTAACTCTGATCCTGATTCCCCACTCGGAAGTTACTCGTTCAGTTTCAAGATGACAGGTCCCACCGGACAGAAGTGGACTCCCACGTTGCTCAACAATCCCGGAAAATTCAAGGTGTTGGTTTACCAGAATGGGACGGAGATTACGGATGCCGACAAGTGGGTGGCTTCCCCGGACGCTTATGAAATACGGGTCAGGGCAGTGTCAGCCGAGAATGTAGGTGACACCGTAAGTCTGGGTATCAGTTATAAACCGACTTGGAGCGAAGCAAGTTCGCTGCTGTTGATTAACGGACTGACCAACGACCTGAAATGGGAAGAAAGCACGCTTGCCGAAACTATTGTGATAAAACAAATAGAAATACCTCAAAATTGACGAGCTATGAAACAGCTATTACATCATATTGTTTTCTGCTGCATGGTGGTTTTGTGTTTTACCGCCTGCGACAAGGATGACGCCTTGTGCGTTTCCGGATCGGGAGGAGACGGCAACAGTATCATACTCGACCTTGCATCCGCATCGTTACCCGTGACCCGTGCGACCGTCCAAGCTACAGGTGCGGAAATCGCGGTCAGCCATCTTGATGTGCTGATTTTCAAGGAAGACGAAACGAAAGTATGGCACGAACGGGTAAGAGGCAGTGCGGGTGGCAGCGGTAAAATCACCTTGTCCGCCAAGAGAAGCGATTTTGCTGCACATGAGGCATATTGGGTATATCTGATAGCCAACAGCACAGCGGATGTCAGCGTGTTCGAAACCAAAGACTTCGATTTGGGCGATCTCAAAGGAATGGTGCAGGAAGACGAACGTATCCACGTAACCGGACTGGACGTCATCGGTGCTCCACAAACATTCCTGATGGACGGCGTCGCCTATCCGAAAGAGACGGGCGAGCCTGAAACCGTGGCTCCCGTCGTGCTGAACAACGGAACGGAGGCCGACAACACGGAGTTGCAGGTGGTTCTGCGCCGTGCGGCAGCCAAGATTGTGGTCAAGATAAGCAAAGGTCGATACGTGGAGTTTGATAACAGCCCGGCAGCCAGTAACGCAGGATACTACTTGCGAAACATGCCTTACACTACATCTGTGGTACCACCCGTGAGTATGGATGAAGACTATGCCAAGCTGAGAACCCCTGATTTGTTCAACGGCGACTATTTTGATTGGACACCAGATGTAATTACCGTGACGGCTTATGCTTATGCCCATGTTTGGGAAGATGCAAGTACCCTGGAAAAGGAGGTGCGCCTGATCGTAAACATCCCGATGAATTATACGCCTCACAATGAAGACGGTCCTACCGGAGATCCGCAATTCATGGAGAGCAGCTATTACCAGATTCCGGTCAGTGCGGCCAAGAAATTGAACCGCAATACCTGTTACGAAGTCTTGGTTACGGTCAATGCCCCGGGAGGCAGCAACCCGTTGAAACCGGTTGAATTGACAGATATAGCGTACTCAGTATACGATTGGGAGAAAGAACAGATAAATGTCGGTGGCGAAGACAACCGTCCCGCATATCTCACGCTGAACGAGTACGAGATGGAGATGCACAACATGGAAGAGGACAATACAACACTGGAGTTTGCCTCTTCATCGGAAGTGACAGCAGTAATCACTAAAGTATATTATATCAACAAGTTCGGACAGGAGCAGGAGTTGAAAAAAACCAATAACAGAAGCAATCCGGATGAATGGGGCGAGCAAGACGGCTGGGATTACAAAAACCGCTGTACGATTAAGATTACACCTGATGAAAACATCACGGGTAATATCAATATCTATGGTGACATTCCAGGCAACAATGCTGTGAGGTTCATCGAGTTCACGGTTACAAATAAGGAAGGTATTTCCCGCCCTGTCACGGTGGCACAGTATCCGTTGACCTATATCACGAATGTGGAAGGATATTATTCTTATCGCGATGACTTTGTGAGCACAGCTTCAGATGGAACCAGAGGTGTCACTACATGGGAACTTCTGGCAGGAAAGGAAGTAAACAAGGGACAGCAGTATTCTTCCGAACAGGTTCCATATGACGAAAGCATAGCTTGGATATGCGGATGTTCTTGGAACAGAGATAGATGGTCCTACAGCAAGAATGGAACGGGATTCTTCGGTTCTAAAATTGCACAAAATTTTAAAAGTGAGACAGGTTTGTGTACTATTTATTATGCACGTTGGTCTGAATCCAGAACTCGTAAGTGGCCTTACAAATATACTTACAATACAACTACGGGTAGTGTTAATGGTCTTAACAATCACCGTATGTACCATGTGACCATCACAGCAACTTCGGACGAATACACCTTGGGGCGTCCCCGTATTACAGATGGCAAGACAGATCCGGGTGAAGACAATGCCGTGGTGGTATCACCGTCGTTCATGCTTGCCTCCCAATTAGGGGCGGTGATGGCTGCCGACAATGTAGATATGGCTGCTGAGCACTGCGAACGATACGTGGAGGTGGCAAGGGACGGAACGGTATATGATGACTGGCGCTTACCAACAAGGGCTGAGATAGAGATTATTTATAAATACCAGAATGATTCGGATGTGATGGACGAAGTGCTTGCTGGCGATAGGTATTGGAGCGCGTCAGGTCGTGTTCCCAAACCGGGCATTGGCCAAACTGAGGACCAAGCTATCCGCTGCATACGTGATGCCTATGACAAGAAAACCGGTAAATAGAAAGGAGGATGTATATGGATAAGAATATGATACAAAGATGGATACATACGGGCATGGTTCTGGTTGCGATAGCTGTTCTGTTGGTTTCCTGCCGACAGGATGAGTGGTTGGACCCCTCACCCGCAGTCCGCGAAGGCTACGTGGCGCTCAGGTTCAGCGCAGATATTCCTGCCATGGAGAAAGTGACCACCCGTGCGGTCGACCCCGATGGTGGCGGCGTGCAGGACATGACGCTGTTCTGTTTCGACAGTTACGGTCTTTTCATCACGACTGTAGATGCAAATGTCAACGAGGAAACGGTCAACACGGGAACGTTCCAGGCCGAAGTGCCCGAGAATACCCGGACCGTACATTTTGTTGCCAATCAGGTGATGACGGATTTCGAGCAGGACCAGTTCCGCAACAAGTCGGAATCGGAAGTGATGGCACCGCTCGAAGGTTCTTCCGGACGTATGATTTGCTGGGCGCGTTTCGCATGTGACAATTCCACCGATGAGTTGAAGAAACAGGACATAGCCCAGCAGATGAGCACTGCGGGAAACAATATTAAAATGCTCCGTAACCATGCCAAGGTATCTGTCAATAATCCTAAAGACAATGGCTATTTTACCGTGAACGGCTTTGCCGTTTATAATACAAATGCCTTCGGTACGGTGGCCCCGTTCCATCCGGAAAAAGGCTTTGATTTCACCGAGGCCGACTGGCAGGCTGATGACTTCGTCACGATTCCGGCTAATGATGCCAAGTTGAGCGATGTGACGGACGTGACCACGAATATGGGACAGTACATTTTCGAGAGTGAGAACAGTGCGGACGATCCGGTCAGCATCATCTTGTACGGACGTAATGAGGGAGATACGGAAGACCGCTATTACCGCGTGATGCTGGTGAATGAAGAAGGAGACCAGATACCCATTCGCCGGAATCACGATTACCAGTTGAATATTACGGGCAGACTCTCTTTCGGGCAGGCTACTTTTACCGAAGCGTTGGAGGCGGCTGCCACGAACAACGTGTGGATTTCCATTTCCGACCGCGTGAACGAGGTGGAGGACAGCGAATATATCCTCGCAGTGGCTCAGACAGACCATGTACTTGGCTCGGAACTTGCCGGTCATACATACACGCTTTCATATACCGTCAAAGGTAAAGACGAGAAAGAAATAACAGCAGCTGATAGGGCAGATGTGACATGGATAGACAACCTCGTGGCCCAGCAGGAAATTAGAAATGATTTCGAGATTGGCGACGATGGCGTAGGCAGAGGCACGATTTTTATTAATCTGCTTTCAATGGGTGCCAACGAAAAACTGGAAGGTACCCTGCTCGTGAAACACGGACGGTTGCAACGTAAGATCAAGGTCATCATGGTGAAGGAACAATCATTTGTTCCCTCATGGGTAGGTACACAGATTTATGGAGGAATGAACCCGACAGATCCAACCAAAGACCGTTCACACGTAACGGTAATGTTTACTGTTCCGGAGACTTGCCCGAAGGAACTCTTTCCGATGAAGGTCTATATCTCTGTCGGCGGACTGGACATTCGTCCGGAATCGGGCATGGCTCTTACTCTGGTTCGTGATGGCGAGAAAGACTGGTACAGTAGCGGTGACATCAATCCGGAACCGGACTATAAATATCTCTACATCGCGGAACAGCCCGGTGTGCAGCGTGTTTATTTCGAGAACATCCTGTCTCAAAACGAAGACTATCAAGGCAGGCTTTATATTGAAGCTGACCACTTCGAGACTATGGAACGGGTGTTTACCTACTCGGATGACAGGAACTCCATTACAGTAACCGGCCTGAGTGCCTACAATGCCGATGGGGGTGGTATTGAAGGATACCCTGAGGACGAATTGATTCTTTATCGCCTGGTGCCACAGAAAAAACATGCCAACGTGCAGTTTGACCTGCAGTTGATTACAAAAGTGGGCGACGGAGTGGAGGGTGACTTGCTGGGAACTCCGTTCAATGCAGGAGAAAAGGATGAATTTCTGCTCTATTCGCAATATTTGGATTATTATGAGGATGGTGAAGAGGGCAAGGCCGGTGTGACGGAGTTCGACTGTAATTTCTACCCCGAAGAATCGGACTTGTGGTGGCGTGAGAATAATCCCAATGGTGGACGTATGCTGATGTTCAAGCCGAGACCCAAAATAATCAATCGACCCGCCCCGAATGTAGGAAAATACTCCATCTATATGAAATCCAACCGTCCCAAGAGTGCCGAGGTAGTACGTATCGCCTCCAATGTGCCCGGCAGGGATGCTGTGCTGTCGAAAGACGACAATGGTGTTAATAATGAATATGGCGGCAATTCCTACCGCAGTGTCACCTTCGAGTTGGCAAACTACAATCCGTTCCGCTTCGGGGCAAGGCTGAAATATGACAATGGAAGTGAGCAAGGAAAAGAACCGGACCGTGTGACGAATCCGAATGCGGATGTCCCCGAACTTCTCACGCCGTTGGAGTGGACTTACGAACCCGGTAAACCGGTGAACATAGCCATTGACATAACCAGTTTCGCCGGTTCGGACGGCAAGTCCGTGGACCCGTTCGGCGAGGAGTTCGAAATCTATATCGACGCCCCCATGCTGGCTTTGGGCAGCAATCCCGGTCTGGACGGCAAACTCTACGAGGCAAGTCCGGGACGCTTTGTCTATAAGGTGGATGCCGACCGCGATAAGGAACGGAATTCTTTCCCGGGTTCGAATGTCGTCAATAAGGACAATACTCCTGATGCAAACGTGAACCAGACTGGCGAACGCAAGACCCTGCACTTCACCACGAAGAGCATCGTGAGCGCGGGCGACATCGTCATCTCTTCCAACGAGGAAAAGGTCGTGTTCTACTCCAAGACCTTCCGCGTGACGAACAAGTCGATGGGCGGGAACATCTACTACGAGGATGAATCCGGCAGCCGGCAACCGATCCCTTCCAGTGCGTTTGTCGCGTTCGAGCGCGTCAGCAACAGCAGCCGTATCGGTGCCGTCACCGTGACTGCCGATAGTCGGTACGAACTGCGTCTGCGCAAGGAGTACACCTTCGACTGGTACACCAATCCGGTGCAGTTCCATTACAAACTAGGCGGCAAGGTTTACCACCGCACATACGAAAGTTTGTCTGACTTGTTCGATAATCAGGGAGATGTGGTACTCACCTTGGAGAACTGAGAGGTTGAATGATACAAACGGAAACTCCGGGCGCTTCCACGTTCGGAGTTTTTCATAACACGATACGAAACATGAAAATTTTGAACCTTACCTTTTTCGCGTGTCTCTTCTGTGCAGGAATCGTATCCTGCGCGTATGCCCAAAAGCAGCAGGAGAAGACAAAGGAATTCCGTCTGCCCGACGTGCCCGTCACGTTGACGGCACCCGAAGACCGTGCCGCCTACCTTTCCCTGCACTACTGGGACCACTTCGACTTTGCCGACACGTCACTCATATCCCGCCCCGAAATCACCGAGCAGGCGTTTGTGGACTTCATCAGCATACTGCCCCATACTCCCAAGGCGCAGGAATCGGTCGATACCCTTTTCCGCCGCGCCCTGGTCGACAGGAAAATGCTCTATCATTTCATCTCGCTGGGCGACAAGTACCTGTACGAACCCAATTCTCCCATGCACGACGAGGATCTGTATATCCTCTTTCTGCGTGCCTTGGTCAATCATCCCGGACTGGAAGAGACGGACAGGATACGTCCCCGTCACTTGTTGGAAATGGCGTTGAAAAACCGCCCGGGAGACGTGGCGGCGGATTTCACCGTTGTTTGCCGCGACGGCAGCAGCAGACGGCTTTCCGACATAAAGGCCGGTTACGTGCTCGTCTATTTCAACGATCCGGATTGCGAGGACTGCCGCCGGGTGAAGGAATTGCTCTCCCTGTCCCCGGTTGTGAACGGCCTGTTGGAGTCCGGTCGCCTGAAACTCCTCTCCGTGTGCGTGGAGGGCAAGACCCCCGCGTGGGAAAAGGCGGAATTTCCCGCCGGTTGGATAGACGGCTATGATGCCGGTCAGCGGCTTACCCGTGAACAGGTGTACGACCTCAAGGCGATGCCCACCCTTTACCTGCTCGATGCGGAAAAGCGGGTGATACTCAAGGACGCTTCGTTCGGGCAGGTGGAAGAACGGTTGTCCTGAAACATGCCTCATGAAAAGGAGCCTGTGGGGACATCCGGAAAAGACAGTAAGGAAAACAACCGTTTCAGGGGCTTTCACCGCCCCTGGAATGTTCACACATCCGCTTTTGCTGATGATTATAATCATTCTTTCCATTACATCGCTATTGAAATTTCATGGAACGACCGGTTAAGACGGTCAGCGAACATCGTCAGGTCCTTGTCGATTTTCTCGGTGGTAATCTTACAGTACTTTTGGGTGGTGGTTATGTTCGTGTGACCCAATACCCGGCTCACACTTTCAATGGGGACACCCTTGCTCAAGGCCAGCGTTGCGAATCCATGACGGCTCGAATGGAATGAGATGTTCTTGCTTATCCCGCATTCCCTTATCATCTGTTTCAACGGCTTGCAGATTGACCAATAGTTCAGGTTGGGAAACACAAGCCCGTTCTTCTGGAACCTCTCGTAACGTTTGATGATCTGCAGGGGAATATCCAGCAGCTTCACCTGGAAATTCACTTTCGTCTTATGCCGCTTTGATAATATCCATGTCTCACCGTTCACTTCCGCAATGTCATCGGTGGTCAGCTCCTTTATATCCACGAAGGACAGCAAATGGGTTTCTCGGTGTCAGCCCGTTGTAATGGGCCTTGGCTACGATTGTTTTCAGCCACATGCAGTTTGACCACACACTGGCGTTATGAAGCCCCGCATCAGTGGAGAGATAGATTTCATACTCCTTGATGAAGTCGGGGGTAAGCTCAAGCATGGAAATGTCACTCCGCCTGTAGCATTTCCTTATGAACACAGCCAGATGGTTCCTTGACCTTACCCGCACTTGATACGAACCTTTTGCCCGGTTGCCCTTTGCGTCCCAAAGCTCTTTGGCGATGGTCTGCTTGCAACTGAACTGGGCTACGGAACCGTTGATTGTCACCCGTCCCATAACCGGGACAATACCGTTTTTCTCCTTGCTGCCGTTCACGTAGAACAGCACTTTGAATGTACTTCTCATAATCCATTTTTTCTTTCGATACAAAATTAGTTATCAGCGAGTTATACATTGCTATGCAAAATGAGGCAAGTAGTGGAAACAATCTCCGATGACCTATGAATTAATCCGGTTACCGGGTAATGATTTGAAAACCGTTCGCCTTCGTTACCTTTCGTTTCCCTGCATTTTGGCATTGGAGAGATCTTCATCGGTTTTCCTCATAAATCATTGATTATCAGTTTTACCATCATCATTTATTCGTTTCTGATTGATTTTTCCAGAGATATAGATTATCTTTGTATAAGTCAGATTTCTATTCAACATAACCATAATGGGAACATTAGGATGCATCCACGACATGATGCGGAGGAACAAAGAAAACAGGGAACTCCGTCAGCGCAACCGGGAGCGTATGAAGGAAACGCGCCGGCGAATGACCGAATGCCGGCACACGGAAATACCTCCTACTCTTTCCGTGGAAAAGCTGGAGGAGATAAAGAAACAGACACAAGAAAAAGAACAAACCGACCAAAACCGTGCCTTCAGAATCAAACTGATTATAGGGGTGGTCATACTTGTCCTTCTGCTG
>OGHQ01000283.1_pt1 | contig 17294 bp, 15 predicted proteins | sample 1571561 | NCBI WGS metagenome assembly OGHQ01 (sample SAMEA2581941, study PRJEB24529) | metagenome | biome: Human gut stool | place: China | collected 2011
TAGGTTGGATGTTTTTCTGCTCTTTACTTTTTAGAATATTATCTCGAACTCGCGTTTACCGTTTCTTCATTCAGCTTAATTTCCTTGTCTTCCTTTTGCTGGCTCATCACAGGTATCACCACCAGCAAAAGGGAGTTCAACACCATATATCGTTGGAGAGTGTTCATTCAACCTTCTTTACTGATTATCCATATTCCTAATTTCCGCAAGCAAACTTGACTCTCGTGTTACAAATGAATATCTGGTAAATTTCCTCTTTTTATATGATTCCTTTGTAGCATGAGAGTTTGTTGCACATCTTTTAAGTACACCTTCCCTTTACCCCATTAAGCGACATGAGGCAATACGCTGTAAATCCAGTAAAACAGCAGAGTTAATCACTCCCCACTTTAAAGACTCTTGCATAAGCAGGATTATCGGTATAGATATTTAGTCTGTATGCTCTTGATGTCTTAATCCATTTGGCCGGAACAGAAATATATTTGAAGATGAAAGTCTTGATACGACTTGTATGGGAGAGACCAAAATCCTTTACATTTATTCTTTTGATAATCGTCCTGTAAAAGTTTCTTATAAGTGCAGTCATCAGAAGATAGACCGTATTTTCAGACATGAATGACTTCGGCAGCCGCTTCCACCCGAATCCGTTGTTCATGTCGTCAAAGTCAGCTCTTTTATGGCACGTAGAATCGTATCAGAACTGCATGTCTTGAGTTTGGGATGACAGGAAAGATGCCTCATAAGATGTGTGGAGACATCTTCAATGCAAGAACCACCGCAGAAGAACACGCACATGAGGGAGCGGAGTATTTCACTGTAGCTGTAGCCGAAGGACTGACAGCGCTTTCCTAATGTAGAATCAATCACATTGGATAAAAGGACATCAAACTGCTCCATGATTGAAAATATTCCGCCAAAAGGGGTGATTTTTTCAGATTTTATTTGTACTTTAGCCATGTCTGATGAAGATTTATGAACTTTTATTAGCAACACTAAGTTAAGTGAATCTTCTGACATGACAAAGCATTGGGTAAAATATTATTACTCAATGTTTTAAATTGTTTTTTTGAAAAAGTGTTGCGGAATTAAGGATAATACTATAATTTTGCACATCTTTTTTAATATGAATAAAAATGCAATCATGAGCCGTTTTATTGAATATTCTAATAATATATTATTTTTTGATGTAATGTTTGGAGAAACGTTAAACAAGAGACAAGATGTAGCAAGTGTGTTCATCCATTTCTCCGTATGCAATATACAATACTTCGGTAAAAATTTACCGAAGTATTAGAATTATATACATTTAAAAACAATTCAATTATATTATTTTAACTTAAAAAACAGAGATGAAAAGAGGATTTCTTTTGTTCGTCTCTCTTGCCGTAATAGCGGTCCAATCGCTTATTGCCCAAAATTTTACAGTGAAGGGTACGGTCATTGAAGCAGAAACCAATGAACCGCTGATTGGTGTAGCCATTATGCAAGAGGGTACTAATAATGGAGTTACTACCGATATTGATGGTAACTACTCCATTGAGATCAAAGGCGCTGCTCAAGCTACACTGGTGTTCTCATACATCGGTATGCAACAACAGCAGCACGTAGTGACTCCACAGACACAAAAGCTGGACATCACGCTGAAAAGCGATGCACAGCTGGTGGATGAAGTAGTGGTAGTGGCCTACGGAGTTCGTAAAAAAGGAACGGTAACCGGTTCTGTTTCTACAGTGAAGTCTGAGAAACTGGAAAACGTTCCGGCTGCAGGTTTCGACCAGGCACTACAGGGACAGACACCCGGCTTGATGGTGATGTCCAATTCGGGTGAACCCAGCAAGGCGGCAGCTTTCCAGATTCGTGGTACCAACTCTATCAACTCCGGTACTTCTCCGTTGTTTATTCTCGACGGTGTGCCCATCTCGAGCAGCGATTTCAACACCATTAGCCCGAGCGACATCGAAAGCATTTCCGTATTGAAGGATGCTTCTTCTACGTCTATCTACGGTGCCCGCGCGGCCAACGGTGTAGTGGTAATTACAACCAAGCGTGGTAGAGCTATGGACAAGGCTCACATCACTCTGCGCACACAATGGGGTATTTCTCAGCTGGCCAAGGGTGAATGGAACCTGATGAACACTGCTGAACGCATTCAGTTTGAAAAAGAAGTAGGACTGGACGCCGGACAGAACTACGATATACTGAGCCAGACGGATGTAAACTGGAGAGACATGGTGTTCAACGACAAGGCCATGTTGCAGAACTACGACCTCTCTATCAGCCGCGCTACCGAAAAATTGAATTACTTTGTATCGGGAAGTTTCTACGACCAAGACGGTATTGCACAGGGTTCTACCTTTGCCCGTTATTCTGTACGTGCCAACGCTGAGGTAAAAGCCAGCAACTGGCTGAAGGTGGGTACCAACTCGATGGTAACCTACGAAGAGGTGGAACAGGCTGATGCGGGTTCATACAGTTTGTCTTCGCCCATTTCGGCTTGCCGCTTTATGTTGCCCTACTGGAATCCTTATAACCCGGACGGCTCCTTGGCTACCAATGCCAACGGCGGATGGACAGGTACCACGGTAAACCCCATCGAATGGATGGACAACAACCCCGTAACCAATAAGAAGTACAAGGTGCTGAGCGTACTCTTTGCCGAAGTAACTCCGATAGAGAACCTTACTTACCGCGTACAGTTTGGTGCAGACTTCACGCACTCCACCGGCTTCATGCAGTCGTTCCCCAGCTACCAGCTGAACAACGGGCTGGGTGTGGCAGGACGTCAGTCTAACGACATTCTGAACCTCACTGTTACCAATACAGTGAACTATCGCTTCGATATCAACCGCGACCATCACTTCAATGTGATGCTGGGTCAGGAAGGCGTGGACTATCGCGCAGAAGGATTCAACGTAACTACCCGTAATCAGAACAATGACTATCTGACCAATGTAACTTCGGGTACACGTGCTTCCAGCTGGCAAGACAACAGCGCTGCCTACTCTTTCCTTTCTTTCTTCGCCCGTGCCGAATATAACTACGACGACCGTTACTACGTAGACCTGAGCGCCCGTACTGATGCTTCTTCACGTTTCGGTAAAGACCACCGCTGGGGTCAGTTCTGGTCATTGGGTTTGATGTGGAACGCCAAGAAAGAAAAATTCCTGCAGAATCTGAACTGGCTGCACAATGCACAGGTATCGTTCAGTACAGGTACATCGGGTAACTCTGAAATTCCTTACTTCGACCACCTGGCACTGGTAAGCGGCGGCTGGAGATACATGGATGTGGCCGGTATCGCACCGCAACAGAAAGGTAACGAAAAGCTGAGCTGGGAAACTACCTGGACCACCAACTTGGGATTCCACCTGGGATTCTTCGACCGTCTGAACGTGGACCTGGAACTCTATCACAAGCGCACCAGCGACATCTTGATGGAAGTACCCCAGTCTTACTCTGAAGGCAACAACGGCTATCGTTGGGATAACATCGGTGTGATGACCAACATGGGTGTGGAACTGGCCGTAAATGCCGACGTACTGCGCCTGAAAGACTTCGTATGGAATGTCAATGCCAACGTATCGTACAACAAGAACGAAATCAAGGAATTGTATAACGGTGTACAGGAATACGAATTGCCCAACACTTCTACCAAATGGGTAGTAGGCCGTCCTTACGGTGAATTCTACATCAACCGCTATGCCGGTGTAAACCCCGTGAACGGTGACCCGCTGTGGTACGACAAAGACGGCAACATCACCAACGAATTCCGCGAGTCAGACAAAGTGATGGTGGGCAAGAACTACCTGGCCCCCTGGCAAGGAGGTTTCGGTACTACCCTCACCTGGAAAGCCATTTCTGTAAATGCACAGTTCAGCTGGGTGGCCGACCGTTGGATGTTCAACAACGACCGCTTCTTTGAAGAAAGCAACGGACTCTATACCGGCTTCAACCAATCCAAGCGTCTGCTCTACGACCGCTGGAAGAAACCGGGCGACGTGACCGACATCCCCCGTTGGGGCGTCACTCCGCAGATGGACTCTCGCTTCCTGGAAGATGCTTCCTTCCTGCGTCTGAAGAATTTGATGATCAGCTACATGCTGCCGCAAAGCTGGCTGAAAAAGACGAATTTCTTCACCAACGCACGCATCTATGCACAAGGACAGAACCTGCTGACCTTCACGAAGTTTAGCGGACTCGATCCGGAAGCGTTCACCAACATGTATCAGGCACAATATCCGATGTCTCGCCAATACTCGTTCGGTGTAGAACTCTCTTTCTAAAACTAAATACTAACGATATCAATGAAAATGAAAAATATAAAAACCTATCTGCTCATGGCCGCTGTGGCATTCAGCACCACCTCTTGTCTGGACAAGTATCCGGATGACATGGTGCCGTCTGACCAGGCCATCACCACCGTGGATGAAGTAGACCAGGCCGTTATCGGTATCTATTCTTCCTGGCTGAACGGAGCGTTGTACAGCGGTTACCTCACCCTGCTGCCCGATATACAGGCAGACTTGGCTTATGCGGTAAACGGCTACTCCAACCAATTTGGTAACACCTGGCGCTGGAACATTCTTTCTACCGAACCGGAATACGAATCGGTATATGCCGGACTGTACAATGTAATTACTCGCTGTAACTTCATGTTGGACAACGTAGACCGCGTACGCCAGAACACCACCAACGATGAAGACCTGGACCGTCTGGACCAGTATTGCGGCGAAGCCTACTTTGCCCGTGCATTGGCGTATTCAGAACTCATCAAGCTGTTCTGCAAGGCTTACGACCCCGCTACGGCTGCCGATGAACTGGGTGTGGTACTGAAATCTCACTACGACGGTGATGAACCTACCCGCCGCTCTTCACTGGAAGCTTCTTACCAGTTTGTATTGGACGATCTGGACAGAGCTGCCTACTATCTGAAACTGGAAGAAGATTTCAACGGCCAGCTCTACAGCACTCCGTATTTCTGCGAATTCACCGTATATGCACTGCGCGCTCGCGTAGCTCTGTACATGCAGAATTGGAAAGATGCCGAGAAGTATGCAACGAAGGTGATTGAAAGCAATCACTACCGCCTGTCGAACGTAAACCAGATGATTACCAGTAACCAGAATGCCTACCAGTACATGTGGTCGAACGACGAAAGTACTGAAATCATCTGGAAAGTAGGTATGACGGTAAGCAGTTCCGGAGGTGCATTGGGTCAGATTTTCTTCAACTACGACTTCCAGAGCTTCAAGCCCGACTATGTACCGGCTTCTTGGGTACTGAACTTGTATACCGAACAAGACCTGCGCTTCCAGGCCAACTTCGTAAGTCAGCCTACAGGTTATCCGCACGGATTGCAGTGGCCGCTGGTAGCTAAATACTTCGGTAACGAACAATTCATGGCTCAGAACATGCTCCATGTATGTATGCCGAAAGTATTCCGTCTGTCGGAGCAGTACTTGATTCGTGCCGAAGCTCGTGCCAACCAAGACAACATGGGCGGTGCCAGCAAAGACCTTAGCGACCTGCGCAAGGCTCGCTTCCAAGGCGGCAACGGTGCCATCTCGGTGACCAAACAAAACTGGCTGGATATTGTCGAAGAAGAACGTGTACGCGAGCTCTATATGGAAGGTTTCCGTCTGCAAGACTTGAAACGCTGGCACAAAGGCTTCGAACGCAAACCTCAGCAACAGTCATTGGCTAACGGTAGCTCGCTGAAAATCGAAGCAGACGACGTGCGCTTCGTATGGCCCATCCCGAAACATGAATTGGATTCACCGGGCAGCGAGATTCAGCCCAATGAAAGCAACAAATAAGAATAACTTCATTAATAATAAAGCATAAGTATAACAATGAGAAAGATAAACTACGGACTGATGGCCATGCTGGCCGTGCTGCTGTTTGCCACAAGCAGCTGCGGGGACGCAGATCGCCAGACCTACGACGGTCCCAATTATGTCCTGTTCTCGGATACGCTGACAGTGCTGGCGGTGCAAAATAACGAGGAGGTCTTCGACATCCCCGTAGCTGCCACCCAAGCCTGTGACTATGACCGCACCATGGCTGTGGAGGTAATAGAGAAGAAAAGCAATGCCATCGAGGGCAAGCACTATACCATTGAATCAAACACCATCACCATCAAGGCTGGTGAACGCTCTGCCAACGTGCGCATCCGCGGTAACTACGATGCCATCGCAGTAACCGACTCACTGGGACTGACTCTGCGCCTGCTCACAGAGAAAGAGAACCAATGGAATATGTATGAAAACAACTACGAGGCAAAAGTAGTGCTGCAAAAGTGCTGTCCGTTCGACATCAACCTATTCAACGGTTATGCCGTACTGACTTCTACCTACATGCAGGAATTCATGGCCAACGTAGACAGCCGACTGGTTAAGACAGTGATCGATACGGAAGAAGAAAATACCATCATCATGAAGGATTTCTTCTACGACGGCTACGACGTGAAAATCCGCTTCACGACAAACGATATTCTGAATCCGCTGATTGAGATGGACGAACAGGTTTTTGCCTCTACGGCCGAAGCTTTCGGTACCAACTACGGCGATGGTTACATCCACCTGTATCAGCCTAAGAGCGGCTTATCTTACTACAGTGCCTGCGAAAAATTCATCTTCCAGTACTTCACGCTGTATGTACCGGGCATGGCAGGAAACAACGTAGTAGGTACCTTTGCCAGCGCCATTGAATGGGTAAGCGCGGACGAAGCCAAGAAACTTTATCTGGAAGGCAGCATGCTGGTATCTGAATCTGTAAAAACAGACTTTGAAAAGAAATAATTTACAAGAAACAAAAAAAATTAGAATAAGATGAAAAAGAACAAATTTACGTTGGGATGGTTCTTCATCAGTCTGTTGATGGCTTTCGCCGTAACAGCATGCGATGATGACGATAACGACGTGGTAAACGTTACTTTCCCTGAAAAGCAAACAATTGGCGGTGCTGTAAACGAAACAAAGAGCTTGACATTTGATGCAGTGGCCGACTGGACCTTGACTTCTTCCAGCACTTGGTGCTACTTCATTACTGAAGAAACTCCGGCTGCCAAGGCTGCAGAAGGTGTAAAAGAATACGCTATCTCAGGTAAAGCAGGCAAGCAGACCGTAACTATCGGTATCTCTGAAGAAGGTCAGGAATACGATCAGGCTACTGTAGCTTCTATCATCATCCGCATGAACGGACAGGAAGCTGTATTGGCCGAGGTGACTCGCAACGCTGCCGGACGTACGTTCAAACTCTATAAGAAAGGCGAAGGCGATGCTTGGGTAGAAGTTTCTGCTGAAGAGGGTATCGAAGCTGGCTACGACAACTTCATCCAATACAAAGCTGAAGCTAACTTCCGCTTTGCAGCTACCAACCATCCGGAATGGCTGTCTATCGAAGGCGGCTCTATCGTTGGTACTACTAATCAGGCTGTATTGTTCGGTATCAAGGTAATCGAAAACCGCCCCGACTTCAGCAAATATGCTCAGAAAGGCAACCTCAACTTCCAGGATGAAGAAGGTAAGAGCGTATTTACGTATGCTGTAGACTACAAGGGTATGAACCCCGAAGCTATGAGCTACGAAGGACCGAAACAATGGAACTGGACAGTAGCTAAAGATGGTAAGACCTACTATCAGACAAACTCAGGTATCTCTGGAACAGAAGAAACCATCAGTGAATATCGCAAATTCGTGGAGTTTACTATCACTGCAAAGGATGATGAGTTCGAACCGATTTTCGTAGAAGAATACCAAGAGTATGGCATGACGATGTACCGCCTCAGCGTATATCCGGAAGATAATGTAAACTGGATGCATGTTACTAAGTACGAAAATGGTAAAGTGCGTGTTACGGTAGATGAAAGCGAAGAAGAACGCACCGGATACGTGTTCGTATTCCCGAAAGCACTCTATGATAAAATAGCAGAAGATCCATTCGGTGACAACGGGTTGTTCGAAATGAACCTGGAAACTTACACGCAACAGCTGAAATATGAATATACAGAAAATAATCTGCTGATGAACTTCGTACAAAAAGATATGAGCAGTTCACAAGACGCAGAGATGCTGGAAGTAACGGACAATCAAAACAAGAAAATCGAAGTGACTAAGGTCACAGAAGAAGGCATCGTCAGCGACTATGGTACTGATAAAATCTATTCCGTTGAGTCTAAAGACGTTACATCTTTCTTCATCAAGCCCAATTTATCTGGTGCCTGGGAACACATGGCATGGATGGGAAATAAGGATGTTACTGATCTCTGCGAGATAACAGAAGATGGTAAACTAAATATATGGATTGGCGATTCTCTACCATTGGAAGAAGACATTCATATTAGATTCATACAAAATCAACAAAACAAGATTGTACTTGTAATTAAGAAATAAACATAATTACGCAATTGAATTAAAATCGAATGAAAATAAATAAATTATTCCACTTCATCCCCTTTGTCATCGGTTTGCTGCTGATGACAACGGTATTCACCGGTTGCGACGATGACGACGATGAATTGCAGCAGACAGCCTTCGGGTATGTGCAGTTCAAACTCTACAAGAGCGCATCGGCTGCTACCAAGGGAGCAGAAACTAGAGGCATCGACATGCTGGACAAGCTGGGTGATGCCAAGAAAATCAAGGTGGTGATGTTGTATGATGGAAACACCATTGAACAAACCTTGATGCTCAACAGCTACAATGCTGAAAACGCTGAATTTGGTCTGCGCAGTGACAAACTGGAACTGCTGGCAGGTAATTATAAACTGATTGGTTTTTATCTGTACGATAAGCTGGATGTACAGATTTATGCAGGAACTCCGGGCGACTATAAATTTGATGTAGTAGCCGGCGGTCTGAAGGTACAAGACCTCTTTGCAGACGCTGTGGCTCGCGGTATGGTAAACTTCAAGCTGATTAAGCACGGATTGCCGAAAGCAGAAGCTGCTTCTCGTGCAGGTAGCGGCTACGAAGATTATCCGTTCTCTAACATCAAAGGGGTGAACATCATCGTAAAAAACCTCTTCACACAAGAACTGGATACCATCAAGAAGGTATCTGTGAAGTATGTGGAAAATCTGAAAGACGGCTATGCCATCTGCGATACCACAGCTTGGCTGAAGGCTGGCAGCTACCAGATCAGCGCTTACGAAACCTATTCTGATAAGAAATGCGAAACAAGCAGACTGCTGGAAATTGCCAAGGTGCCTGCTTCGGAAACTTTCTTCGTGAAAGATAACCAAGTAACGGAAGCTAAAGTGCCCATCCAGTTGAGTGCCACTGCTGAATACCTCAAAGACTACATAGCACTGAAAGCTATTTGGGAAGCATTGGATGGTCCGAACTGGAAATACCACGGCGAGGCTGCTCCGATGGGATGTAACTGGAATTTCGACAAGGAAATTGACATGTGGGGTGACCAGCCGGGCGTACAGTTGCTGGAAAACGGCCGTGTGGCTTCACTCGTCATCTCGGGCTTCGGTGCCAGAGGTGTGGTGCCCGATGCTATCGGACAGCTGACTGAACTGCGCATCTTGAACCTGGGTGCTCACGATGAACTCATCGGCGGACACTTGTTCGAAGGCGTAGGTGCATTCATGACACCGGAACAACGGAAGAGAATCCGTATGGACTACGAACAGAAGTTCCTCTATAAAGATATCCGCGAGAACCTTTCACAGATTCTGATTGACGGTATCAACGCTAACCCGAACTTCAAGCCTATCAAGAAGAGCAACCGCATTGATAAGAAGGACGTACAGTTCGGTAACCTGACCAACGAGATTACCGGTATCTCTAAAGCATTGATGCGTTGTACACAACTGGAAAACTTCTTCATTGCCAACTCTCCTATCAAGGTAGATAACTTCTGCGAAAATCTGGTAGACGGACCGGAATCTGCTTACCGCAAGCAGTTTGAAGAAGAAGAAAGCGACTGGAGCTGGAACAACTTCAAGATGCTGACAGATATGGAAATCTATAACTGTAAGGATCTGACTTCACTGCCGATGAACATGTTGACCGAACTGCCTGAACTGCAGATGCTGAACGTGGCTTGCAACCAGAACATTACTGGCGAAAAGCTGCTGGAAAACTGGGAAGAGTTTATCGAAGGAAAGAGTGGTGAAAAGATTCAGGTACTGTACCTGGGCTACAACAAGCTGAAAGCCATGCCTGAATACGAGAAACTGAAGAAGATGGTGAAACTGGGCTTGATTGACCTGACCAATAACTACATCACCAAGGCCAATGCGTTCGGTAAGGAAATCAACCTGACAAAGGTATATCTGGACTACAACCAAATTACTGAAATCGAAGCTGTAGACGGTTATTTCTGCGGATACTACGACATGGAAGCATTTACTTGTACGTATAACAAACTGACAGAAATGCCCGACATCTTCAACGCTGCGTCTAAGTACGTAATCGGTTCTATCAGTTTTGCACACAACCAAATTACCGGTATGCAAAAGGGAGACAACCACCGCGGTGTGAATACCAATAACCTGGATTTATCGTACAACCACCTGGAAAAATTCCCGGCAGTTCTCATCAAGAAGGGTTCGCCGCTGGGTATCCTGATTCTACAGGCTAACGGAATGACCACCATCAAAGAAGGTGACCTGGTAGGTAAGAACTCTCACCTGCTGACCAGTTTGGACTTCCAGTTCAATAAGCTGAAAGAAATTCCTTTCGAGGATTTCGTTCCGGAAAATATGCCGTACATCTACGGTATTGAGTTTAGCTACAATCAGTTTGCTGAATTCCCGGTAGCTCCGCTGAACTGTAAAAGCCTTACAGTATTCGGTATCCGCCATCAACGCGATGACGACGGTAACCGCTGCTTGAGCCAATGGCCTACGGGACTGTACACTTGCCCCAGCTTGATGGCATTCTTCATCGGTTCTAACGACTTGCGCAGGATTGAAGATAAGATTTCACCGTTTATCCGTATCTTCGAGATCAAGGACAATCCGAATATCTCTATCGACTTGAGCATGGTATGCCCATATATCCAAGCCGGCCAGTACCAGCTGATTTATGACAAGACGCAAAACATTCAGGGTTGCGATATGTTGTTGGATTAATTAGAATAAACCAGGAAAATGAAACATTTACTTAAAATAGCATTAGGATTGGTCCTCTGTCTGGGCGTATTCACCGCTTGCGATGACGACGACGACAATGCTGCCATCAGCGGCTTCAGCCTGAGTACAACTGAAGTGGCTGCCAATGCAGAAGGAGGCAAAGAAACAGTCACCGTTAGCTCGGAAGGAGAATGGGTGGCTAAATCATCCGAACCGTGGCTGAGCATCTCGCCAGCCAACGGTTTTGGCAACACAGAGTGCGTCATCAGCATCGACGAGGCACTGAAGAACGAGGTGCGTGAAGCAGAAATTCGCTTCATGCCGAAAGGTCAGACTCCGCAGGTGATTACCGTAACACAGCTGGGTTATGGCAAGATGATTTATGTAAAAGAAACAAAAGTTGACCTGAAGGCTTCTGACTTGTATAACAAACGTCACTTCGAAGCTGTTATCACAGCCAACGTACCTTTCAAGATTGTCTATGAATGGCTTACTGAAAAGCAGCCGAAAGCCGACCAACCGGAAGAAGACAACAAGCTGAAAGACTGGCTTTGGGTGGAAAAGAAAAACGAACCGGTATTCAACCTGGAAAGCGCCCGCCCGAAAACATACAAAGTACGCTTCGAATGGAAGATGAATCCGGAATGGATAGAGCGTCAGGCTAAAATCAACTTCGAACCCTTGAAGGAGGGATTGAAAGCTGACGAAGAGATAACTATCACTCCGATTCTAGTAACACAGGCTGCTTCGCCCGTAATTACAGACGACCGTGCCGGTGACTCTTTGGCTATCCAGACCATCCACGAACGCCTGCAGTCGGACATCGCTTTCAATTTCAGCGAAAACATGATGTATTGGGAAAATGTAACTTTGTGGAAACGGACGGATAAGGATTTGCCCGCTCCTGAGGCAGTAGGCCGCGTACGCTCCGTAAACTTCGGTACCGTTACTATCAAGGAATCACTTCCGCAGGAAGTAAAATACCTGAAGTACCTGGAAACTTTCCAAGTATACGGTAATGCCAATACCATGTTGCTGAACATTGCACTGGAAAACCATATCTGCGAACTGAAATACTTGAAGAACTTGCAGATTGGCGGCTACGGTCTGGTATCGTTGCCGGAAGATTTCAAGAAGCTGGGCCAAACATTGGTATCACTGGATTTGAGTGCCAACAACTTTACCGGTGTACCGGCTGTATTGACCAAAGAGAACTTCCCTGCACTGAGAAAGTTGATGCTGAACGGTAACCGCCGCTGGACAGTGGGCAGCCTGAAGGACACTCAGTACAACAAAGATACAGAACTGGGCTTCCACATCAATATGAACGAGGATCCGAGAGAAATCGACCAACTGTTCTTGTGGGATACATTGGAAGAACTGGTATTGTCGTACAACTACCTGGAAGGTTCATTGCCTACCTATGAAGGCAGAACTGAAATTCCGGTATGGAAAGGCGACGAGTTGCCCAAGGATACCCTTTCTTTCCTGAAAGACAAGAATATCCCGAAGATTCTGCCGAATGCCAAGAGACTGACGCTGAACCTGAACTACTTTACCGGTGAACTGCCTAAATGGTTACTGTATCATCCGCATCTGCTGGATTGGTTCCCCGAAGTACTGATCTTTAACCAACAGGAAATGGGTCGCGACTCAAAGGGAGCACCGGTACAATTCAGCAACGCACCGACCAACTTTGAATACTACTTCAAAGCTTACCCGCTTTACAAAGGAAAATACGAAGTAGCAGGTGACGATGAAATTATAAAACCAGAATAACAAAAGAAATAACCTATGAAGAAAGTATATATTTATGCACTTGCATGCGCCCTGACGGCGGTTTCTTGCCAGGACAACGATTGGGTAGCTGATAATGCCACCTCACAGGTTCCTGAAATAGAAATCCCGATGGGAGCAGCAGACGGCGAACTGCTCATCAAGTTCGTCCCTGAAATGAGTGATATCCTGGACCAGACGCTGACACGCGCTGGCGGGGTATCTACCCGTTCGGGTATTCCTTCTACCGACGAGGTTCTCAGCATTCTGGGTGCTTATCACTTTGAAAGAGTGTTCCCGGTAGACCCGAAAACAGAAGCTCGCACCCGTGAAGCCGGTATGCACCTGTGGTACATCGTACGCTTTGATAAAAACACCGACTTGAAGGAAGCTGCCCGTCAGCTGAGAAAGTTGGGTGAAATCTCCAAGATTCAGAGCAACCCCACCATTCAGCGCGCCTACGACCCGAAAAAGAAACCGCTGTATCTTTCGGCTAACGACTTGCAATACGTGACACGTACTGATGAAGGACTGGCATTCAACGACCCGGGTCTGAAACACCAATGGCACTACCAAAACAAAGGTAACTACGCCTTCGTAACAGAACGTGCCGAAGCCATTGCCGGTTCCGATGTGAACTGCGTAGAAGCTTGGAAATCCTGCAAGGGCGACCCTTCTATCATTGTAGCAGTGCTCGATGAAGGCGTAATGTGGAGCCACCCCGACCTGAAAGCCAACATGTGGACCAATGAATCGGAAGAAATCGGTTCTACGGAAGACAAAGACGGCAACGGCTACAAGGGCGACCGCTATGGTTATAACTTCGTAAAGAACACGGGCGTTATCAGCTGGACATCGGCAGAAGATACCGGTCACGGCACACACGTAGCAGGTACCATCGCTGCAGTAAACGGTAACGGAACAGGTGTAAGCGGTATCGCCGGCGGCGACGGTACCGAGAACAGCGGTGTGAAGATCATGACTTGCCAATTGTTCGACGGCCAGTATGGAGCTACCCTGGCAGCAGAAGCCAAAGCCATCAAATATGCTGCCGACAACGGTGCGGTTATCCTGCAATGTAGCTGGGGTTATAACTCACCCGATGCTAACGAAGCACTGGGATATATACCCGGACCGAAAAATGAAAAAGACTGGGAAAACCAATATCCATTGGAAAAAGAAGCACTGGATTATTTCATCCACAACGCAGGTTCGCCCAACGGCGTGATAGACGGCGGTCTGGCCATCTTCGCATCGGGTAACGAATATGCTCCTTCTTCTTCGTTCCCGGCTGGATATTCCAAATGTATCTCTGTAAGTGCCATTGCCGCGGATTACACTCCGTCAAGCTATACCAACTATGGCACTGAAATCACCTTATGTGCCCCCGGCGGTGACGGTGACTATTATGGCACACCGGGTACTGCAGAAGACCACTTCGACTGGGAAACGGAAACACAAGGATTGATTCTGTCAACCGGCATCAAAAACGGCCAGCCTGCCTATACCTATATGGAAGGTACATCCATGGCTTGCCCGCACGTATCAGGCGTAGCTGCCCTGGGATTGTCGTATGCCGTAAAACAACGTCGTCATTTCAAGGCAGCTGAATTCAAGGAGCTGATGATACAAACAGCCAACAGTGAGTTCTATCAGGAATATGACAGAAAAGTGGAAAAACTGTATTACTACAACCACGCCACCATCGGAGCATCTCCCACACTGATGAACCTCATCGACCGCAAAGGAAAGATGGGTAAACTGGTAGACGCCGGTGCATTGCTCAAGGCTATTGGTAATCACGGTTCAGACATGATTGTACCAAATGTATATCTGGCAACGGGAAAAAGTACATCCATTGATCTGGCCCGTTATTTTATAGATGGAGAAAGTCTGAACTACAGTTGTACCGTTGCCAATGAAAATATAGCAACCACAAGTGTAGACAAGACAATACTAACTATAAATGGCATTGCAGACGGTAGTACGACTGTGACTATCCAAGCTGGCAGTAAATCACAGACAATAACGATTACTGTTCGTAAAAATGCTGGTGGCAGTGGCTGGTTATAATCGAGAGACTAAATAGACATGAAGAAGCGACAATTGATGATACTGACACTCTTTGTGGGCGGATTGACCGGTTCCATTCCTGTAATAAAAGCGCAGGAATGGCGGTTAATGTCCCGTGAAGAGATAGAAGCCAAGGTACATCCTGTTTTGTTGGAGCAAGCAGGGGAATTTCTTCATTTTGATACGTGCCGTCTATCGGTAGGTACCATAAATGAAAAAAGTCAACCTAAAACCGTATACTTCCATTTTCAGAATGTAAGTCAGCAAACCATTACGTTAAACAAAGTTACCACTACGTGCGGTTGTACTGTTGCCGGATTCAGCAAAAAGCCATTGGCACCCAATGAGGAAAGTATTATTAGCCTGACTTTTCATCCCAAGAACAGACCGGGTACAGTTGATGCAGAAGCATTGGTATATACCAATCTGTCCGATTTTTCACCTGTGGCACGATTGTCACTATGCGGCTATGTAAGTTCGTCTGATGAATGGAAGCACCTGCCTCAAAATATGGGACATCTACGACTTACCCGCAAGCAGGTGTCATTCAGCAAAGCAGGAAAGATCACCATTGAACGCATTGCATGTGCCAATAGTGGAGACCATCCGCTCAAACTGAGCGCGTTACTGCTACCTTCATGCCTAAAATTCCATACCGAACCTGCGGTACTTGCTCCCGGACAAGAAGGTGATCTTGTGATTACACTTGATAAGACAAAGTTGCCCAGCTTCCATACTGAGGAGAAACATCTTACTCTCATTATAGATGGTGTGATAGGCAAACCTTCGGAAAAAACGATAGAAGTAATTATTAAAAACTAAAAAATAAAAACAAGATATGAAAACCTTATTCAGAATAATGACGATTTTCTTGATGCTTTTCTGTTTCGCAGGCTGTGACGATGATAAAGAAGAAGTACTGTCCACATTGGACGTTACAGCTGCTAATCTGAATGGGACTTGGAAATTAGTGGAATGGAACGGCGCCCCCCTGCAAGCAGGCAGTTACTGCTACATTACATTCAGCCGTAAGGATAAGACTTATAAAATGTATGATAAGTTTGACAGTATGTATCCCAATCTCAAAACGGGTAGTTTTGAGATTGAAAAAGAAAAGAATTTAGGCTATATCATTAGTGGGGACTATGATTTCGGCAATGGTGAATGGGCTAATTCCTATATCGTAACCGACCTTTTGGCCACTTCCATGATTTGGACTATAAAAGATACCCCATCAGATATACAAAAATTTGAACGCTGCGATAGGGTACCTGAAGAAATAGAAAATGAAGTCCGAGATTTTTAGGAAGGTATCGAAATTCTCTAGTAATAATGAGGGTGTCAAAAACTTCTTTTCTTGAAAAATTATCCCTGCTACAGCTATGTGAAAAGGGTTATTTCCATATTCAAGATGTCTTGGTACCTCATTTGACAATATAAAATTCTCAAAATAAATTTCATAGTCTCTTCTATTTTAAGAGAGGAGTAATTAAAGTTTAACAACATAAAAAGGGCATGTCTGTGAAGATATAGCCCTTTTTTAGTAATGAGTTGTTTGAAACAATAAATGACACATCTCGGTTCTTCCGCCTGATAATAGTAGTGGAGTGACGGAAAAACTGACATGCAAAGTCAAGCACTTCGTTACAAGGTGTCCACGCCGTTTCTGTTGTAAACCGCAAAGTGTCACCATTTATTTCAAGATTAGCCCATTCTCCCCGGCAACTCACTTCGTTCCAGTCTTTACCCAAAGCATCTACCATACACCCGAGCCATTTAGTCCCGAATCCGTTTTTAATGAACGGTTCTTTCCGGCTTCCCAGGTCTTTCATTAACTCGTAAAGTTCTTTCACTTCTTTTGTGGCACCGTCTATGACGTACACGCTTTTGCTCCAGCTTCGCATGATTGTAATTTTTGATTGATTTGTGAGGGGAGTTCTTGACGTAGATGCTCCGAAATGCCCCAAAAGTTCAGTGTCTAACTTTTGGGGTACAATTCATTCTCTCGGAGGTCTTGTTTTCAGAAATACACGTTCAGCATAAGATATACGTATGCCTTTTTATCTTTCCCATTTGGGTACTGGAGTTCAAACTGAATTTTATCTTCACGTGCCAGCCATCCGATCGCGCTGGCCAGTTCCATATCATCCATTCCAGTACCTTTTTTAACTTCCGTGAGTTCCCATCTTTTATGTGCGTCTGTACTTAGGAAACGCCATAAGATTCCAGCATTTTCGCCAATAATGCTCTTATTCATAATTTTCCTTTTTATAAAGTCAATAGTTCGTTAAAAAATCGCCGCGCCTAAGCGGCTCTGGCAGTAAATAAAATGAGTTCTTTGAAAAGTTTGTCAATA
>OGHQ01000300.1_pt1 | contig 16781 bp, 8 predicted proteins | sample 1571561 | NCBI WGS metagenome assembly OGHQ01 (sample SAMEA2581941, study PRJEB24529) | metagenome | biome: Human gut stool | place: China | collected 2011
CATGTGGCCAGGCCCGTATGGCAACTGGGGTTCCAGAAAACATCTGATGGCCAGCTTGGATCAGAGCTTGAAGCGGATGAATCTGGATTACGTGGATGTATTTTATTCTCATCGGTATGACCCGGATACGCCGTTGGAAGAAACTCTTCAGGCATTGGTTGATATTGTACGCAAGGGAAAGGCTTTGTATGTCGGCCTGTCTAAATACCCGTTGGATGCCTATCTGTTTGCATGTCATTATCTGAGAGAACGGGATGTGCCTTGCCTGCTGTATCAGGGACGGTATAGTATGCTGGTACGCGAACCGGAATCTCAGGGGATATTGAATGCCGTGAAGGAAAATGGAAGTGGGTTTGTGGCTTTTTCTCCTCTGGCACAAGGCTTGCTGACTAACCGTTATCTGAACGGTATTCCGGATGATTCTCGTATAGCAAGGGGTGGCTTCCTGAAAAAAGAGGCGCTTACGCCGGAAGTGTTGAGTAAGATACAAGCTTTGAATGAACGGGCGGCTATGCGTGGACAGTCACTGGCCGAAATGGCTCTGGCCTGGTTGTTGAAAAACGAAACTGTGACTTCTGTGATTGTAGGGGCCAGTTCGGTTGAACAGCTGGGAGATAGTTTGAAAACTTTGAATCATCTTTCATTTGAAGAAGAGGAACTTCATGCAATCGAAAAAATTCTGATGTAGCCGGCTAACTTCATGTGTGTAAGGTGAAAAGGGAAATGAAAAAAGTGAGTAGCCTGTTTGTTAAAACAATATAATTATAGGCAGCTCACTTTTTTTGCTATGAACATTCATATAAATTTGTTCCTCTGAAACACACTCGTTTTTATATATGGATGAAATAATCATTATTATCGGGTTGATAGTACTGAACGGTATTTTCGCCATGTCTGAGGTGGCATTAATATCAGCCCGAAAATCCCGGTTGTCGACAGATGTAAAAAAAGGGAATAAATCTGCTCGCGTAGCATTGAAACTGGCAGGGGACCCAGATCGTTTTCTTTCTACAGTTCAAATTGGTATTACATTAATCGGTATTCTGACCGGTATCTATTCGGGTAATAAGATTGCGGTCGACCTGACGAATCTGCTTATCTCATGGGGAGTTGCTTCTTCTTATGCTTTTGGACTGGCACAGGGAATAATTGTAGTGATAGTAACTTATCTTACTATTATTTTGGGTGAGTTGGTGCCTAAACGTATTGGTATGAGCATGGCCGAGAGAATGGCTAAGCTGGTGGCACGGCCTATGAATGTGCTGGCAAAAGTGGCTTTACCCTTTGTCTGGCTGTTATCTAAGAGTACGGAAGCAATCTTTAATCTGTTGGGTATCAAGGATACCGACAGTAAAGTGACAGAAGAGGAAATCAAGTCTATTATCAAAGAAGGAGCTGATGATGGGGAAGTACAGCCTGTGGAACAGGACATTGTACAGCGTGTATTCTTGTTGGGCGATTTGAAAGTAGGCTCCATTATGACGCATAAGAGTGACATTGTGGCGCTTGAGAGTGGAATGACGGCGGCTGAAGTGAAAGCTGTGCTGGTGAATGAATTGTATGAGTTTTATCCGGTGACGGAAGATGGTGACTTGGATAAGGTGAAAGGGGTAGTAAACCTGAAGGATTTGGTGTTACATCTTTCTGAAGCGAATTTCAATCTGCCGGCTCTGACGCATGAGGCTACATTCTTTCATGAAAACATGAATGTGTACAAGGCTCTGGAGCAGATGAAGGCCCAGAAGATAAGTCGTGCTCTGGTTTGTGATGAGTTTGGAGCTTGCGTGGGAATTATCACCTTGCGTGACATTCTGGAAGGCTTAGTTGGTTCTATGGATGATGCTGGGGAAGAACCGGATATTATCAAGCGAATCAATAAAGATGGCTGGCTGGTAGACGGCCAGTGTCCGTTGTATGATTTCTTGTGCTACTTTAATCGTCAGGACCTTTTGGAAGATGTAGACTATCATACGGTAGGAGGTTTAATTCTGCAGCATTTACAGCATATTCCACAAAGTGGAGAAACACTGGAGTGGAATAATTTTGTGCTGGAAGTGGTGGATATGGATGGTGCGCGAATTGATAAAGTCCTGGTTACCATTCCTTCCGTAGAAAATGAAGAAGAATGTGAATTTTAGAATGGAAAAAGTTTGATTTATTTTAAAGGAGTTTTTCAGGATTAGGTCTTGAAAAGCTCCTTTAAATTTATAATTATGGATAGAAAATGGTTTGAAAGTTCTTTTATTTTATATCCGGATTTTTCTTTACTCTGATTTTTGATATACGTACGATAATTTTTTAAATTTGGCACACGATAAACCATAGACTTTGTAGTCGGGAAATCTAACTATGTTCAACTTATTCATAAATAATGCAAGCATAAAATGATGCGAAAGTTATTTTTTATACTATTTATATTATTAATATTGACGACAATAAAATCCAATGCACAATATTTTCAGAATCTTAGTGTAGGCAATGGGCTATCTCAGCCTTCTGTAATGGCTATAGGACAGGATACTTTGGGGCGAATGTGGTTCGGTACAAGAGAAGGTTTAAATGTCTATGACGGAGGTAAGATTAAATATTACAAGGGTGAGGTAGATAATGGGAAAGATGGGAAATTATGGATTGGTAATAGTATATCTTCCATTGTATCAGAAAATCTTGTAGATGGCAATAAAGTGTATTTTATTTCTGATTTCTTTTTGTATGCTTATGATGTGCAAACCGAACTGTTTTGTAAGATAGATAATAGAGGGAAGGTAACGGCTATGACTGCATATAAAGGAAATATTTTGTATGCACAGAGGAACAACATATTTTTGTATGATCTCAAAACTCATAAAAAAAGCATTTATAAAATTTTACCTGAATCTACCTCTGTTAATGTAATTGAAGTTGACAGAGACAATATGTATGTAGGTACGACTGATGGTATAATTATTTCTCCTTTTGGCGCACTTTGGGAGGAGCAGTACCTTTTACCGGGAGAAGATATCTATAGAATATATGAAGATTCAAAACATAATTTGTGGATAGGAACGAGAATGAATGGACTTTATCGGAGAGTGAATGATAGAATAGAGAAAATTCCACTTTGTCCGAATGGCATAAACGGTATAATTGACCCGCAGATTCGTGAATTTGTTGAAGACGATGATGGGAATATATGGTTTGGCACTTTTATGGGTTTACAGAAATATGATATAAAAAACCATACTTATGCAGCCGTAAATATTCCGCAGTATGCGGGTGGGCTTAATCATCCTTCTATTTTTTCGCTTTTCAAAGATAGGCAAGGAAATATTTGGGCTGGAAGTTATTTTGGGGGCGTAAATTATTTCAACCCAACAAGAAATAGTGTAATTCATTACGATTATCAGGCAAAGGATTTGTCTAGTCTTTATTATTCATACATTGGTGAAATGATAATGGACAAAAGAGGGAATTTGTGGATAAGTACGGATGGAGGAGGAGTCAGTTGTATAGATCGTGGGTGGAGAACTGTGGAGCAATTTACTGCCACGCCTCTTTCACGTCATGGGCTTCCTCATAATAATGTGAAAAGTATGTGCTATGATATGGATAATGATATGCTATATATAGGTACACATCTTGGAGGCTTGTCTCGATATGACATTAAGAAGAAGACTTTCTATAATTATTCTACGGATTACAAATCTCCCGTTATGCCGGGAAGAATTATACACCATGTCAAAAAGTGGAAAAATAAAATTGTTGTTTCCTCAAGAGAGGGAGTGTTTTTGCTCGATACTCGGTCAAACAGATTTACTCATTTACCAGATTGTTTTGGTGAAGCAATGATTTTTGATATAGATAAGAACGGAACTTTTTATACTACATCTGGAAATAATATAAAAGCAATTTCTCTTGATACTCCTCATAAACAGGAAATAATATCACTTCATGCTTTAGGAGAGGTGTCGCATATTCTTTCAGTAGATAAAAAACTTTATATTTGTACTTTAGGCAGTGGAATGATTGTTTATGATACCTCTTTGAAGACAATTAATACCTATACATCATATAATAGTAATCTTCCCAGTAATTATTGTTATTCTTCCCGATTGACCTTAAATGGTAAATTGATACTTATAGGAGATAGAGGAATAACTATGTTTGATACGGATAAAAAGACGTTTGCGAGTATAAAGCAAGATTATTTAAAAGCTCCTATTATATATGGATGTGGCATCTGTATTTCTAAGGAAAATATAATTTACGTTGGCGATACAAAGGGGATAACACGTGTTGAAGAGTCTGATTTTTTATCTCCGTTACAACATAAACAACCGATTTATTTTTCTAATATTAATGTAAATAACGCTATAATACATCCATCGGAGGAAGGAAAAATCCTGAAAAAATCTTTGGCATTCACAGATAGAATAGATTTAGCTTCATCGCAAAATAATATAATTATAGAGTTTGCTAGTTCTGATTATATAAACAGGCATGTACAACAGATTTTTGAATATAAATTAGAAGGGTTTGATAAGACTTGGATTTCGACTACAGTTCCTTTTGCGAGATATACGAATCTTTCTCCTGGAAATTATACATTGTGTGTTAGAATGGCAGATGGTGATGCACAGGATATGGCTGTACTTAATATCTGTATTTCGTTGCCGTGGTATAACACATGGTATGCATGGGTTTTGTATATCATTATATTTATTACCATCGTTTGGATGATAATACGTTATAGAAAAGAGAAAAATGATTTATTTCTTTCACTTGAAAAAGAGAGATTTGAAAAGCAGCATATAGAAGAACTTAATCATGAAAAATTGGTGTTTTTTACCAATGTAAGTCATGAGTTTCGTACTCCACTTACCTTAATAATAAGTCACATAGAATCTCTTCTTCAGATGCCCAATCTACAACCAATGGTGTATAACCGGGTTTTGAAGCTTAAGAGAAGTGCTCAATATATGAATAACTTGATTTCTGAGCTTTTGGATTTTAGAAAGTTTACACAAAATAAATATACGCTGAATATGTCGCAGAAAGATATCTGCCTTTTTATGAAAGAGATATTTTATGTATTTAGTGATTATGCACATAGTAAAGGACTTAAATATGAGTTTTTCTCCAATCAGGAAGTAATATTATGCTGGTTTGACTCAAAGCAGTTAGAGAAAGTGTTTCTTAATTTGTTGTCGAATGCTTTTAAATATACGGAGAGAGGTAGTATTGAGATTAAAATATGCGTGGAAGGTGAGAATGTGGCTATTTCAATACATGATACTGGAAAAGGTATAGCAATGGGTGATTTTAATCGTATTTTTGATCGTTTTTATCAGATTGAAGGATCTTCTGAGTCTGCTACATCTCCAGGTACTGGAATTGGCTTGGCTCTTACGAAGAGTATTGTAGAGAAACATCATGGAGAAATTTGCTTAGATAGTCAGTTGGGAAAGGGTAGTGTATTTACTGTAAAACTTCCACTTGGTGATGCAAGATATATTCATGATGAGCATGTTCATTTTGCGGATCGGGAGAAGGAGTCAGATTTGAAGGAGACAGATGAGGATAGTAGAGTTGGAATATGTGCCGTTGCTAACGAAGAAAGTTTCCAAAGCGAAGAAGGAGAGTCAAAAAAATATACGGTTTTAGTTGTGGAAGATAATGACGAGCTTATTCAAGTGTTATGTGAGCTTTTTTCACCTTTTTATCAGGTAATAATGGCAAGTAATGGCAAGGAAGGATTAGATAAAGCATATGAATATAAGCCTGATTTAATTATTTCGGATATTATGATGCCTGAGATGTCCGGAACGGAAATGTGTCTGAAAATAAAGAACAATATTGACTTGTGTCATATTCCTATTATACTTCTTACTGCATTAAATAGTGTAGAACAGAATATTGAAGGCCTTAATAGAGGAGCGGATGATTACATCTCGAAGCCTTTTAATCCGAGAATCCTACTTGCAAGAGCAAATAACTTGGTTCGAAATAGATTGTTAATACACAACCAGATACGTAAAAATCCAATAACGGAAGTTGATCTGACTAGTATTAATTTGCTTGATCAGGAGATTTTGAAGAAAACTTCTGAGGCTATTGAGGCACATATGGATGATACGGAATTTGATATACCGGAACTTTGTAAAGAGATTGGGGTAGGACGTTCTGTTCTGTATTCAAAATTTAAGGCCTTAACTGGTATGACTCCTAATAATTTTATTCTAAATTACAGGCTTAAGTTTGCTGCTACTATGTTACAGAAGTATCCGGATATACCAGTTTCAGAAGTGGGTGATAAGTGTGGGTTTAGTTCGCCTGTCTATTTTAGTAGGTGTTTTAAAAATCAGTATGGAGTAACCCCTCAAAATTATAGGAAAAGTTCTAGAAATAATTCTATGGAAAAAGGCGTCTAATTTTTAGACGCCTTTTTCCATAGAAATTATTTTTACCATCCAGGGTTTTGTCCTTTAGCCAAATCAGGATTTTTTTCGCATTCAGACAATGGGAATGGCCATAAGTAATCTCTTTCTGTCACAACACGTGTGTAATAAGCATTGTATAAGGCTATTCCATATACGGGGCCATTTAAAGTTTCAAGAAGTTTCCATCTTTTCATATCGCTAAAGCTATGTCCTTCAGCAGCAAGTTCTATTGTACGTTCGTGGCGCAAACGTTCAAAAACTTCCTCTTTTGTATTGGCTGCCATTTGTGGGGTACCGTTGTTGATTTCAGGCATATTTACTCCTTTTCTTGTACGTACTTTATTGATGTACTTCACTGCATTGTCTTTGTCAAAGCCAGATTCTGAGAAGATATAGCACTCTGCCAGCATTAGATATACATCTGCCAGGCGAATAAGTGGGAAGTTAATAGGGGTATCTGCACGGTTGTTTATTGCTCCATCCATATCATATTCTGCTACAAATTTCCGGAATGGATAGTATTCATAGTTTCCGTTGACACGTATGAATCCATTGGTCTCGTTGCAGATTCCGACTTCTTTTGTCATGACAAATTCTGTATCTTTAGCTTTATTGCTGACCCAACCTTTGAATTGAGTGTATGGAAGAATCACCGTTGACGCCATTCTTGGGTCACGATTTTCATACATGCTTAATAATTCAGCTCTGTGTGTTGTGTATTCTTTTACACTTTTATTGTCTTCGGTAAGTTTGGAGTAGAAGACTTCTTCTCGCATTGGGTATTCTTTTTTCTTTGTTTCTGTATTTTCAACAGCATCATTATAGGTTGGATATCCATTCCAGCCGTATGAGGCTTTTGCTTCTGTCCAGCTGAAAGGTGATCCATCTTTCCATTCATAAGAATCTACAAGATTGACCGAGGCCATTACATTGTTCCAGCAGCTACCAAATGCAGCTCTTGTTCCCATGTAGAAAGTGGTTGGCATACCGAAGTCCTGTCCAATTCCACCAATATTCTGTATGGCAAAAATCATTTCACTACTTTCGTCACCACCAGGTTTGAACAGGTCTGAATAAGGGTTCTCACCTTCTTCGTAGAGTTTATACACTCCTGCATATTGAGAATTTTCTGTTTCACCAATAAGTTCTCTGAAGCATTTCTTGGCTTCATCATATTTCCCAGCATAAAGAAGTACTTTCCCTTTTAGTGCAAGGGCAGCTCCGGATGTGGCTCTTCCTTTGTTGGTGCTATCCCATTCGACAGGCAGTTTCTTTATTCCTTCTTCAAGGTCTGTCAGGATAAATTGTCTTACAGTTTCAATGTCACTTTTGGGTTTGAGCATGCTCATAAACTCATCTTCTACAATGGTAGTTTCATCGTAGATAGGAACTCCTCCCCAAAAATCCATAAGAGTGAAATAATATAATGCACGCATGAACTTGGCTTCTGCCTTATACCGCTCTTTTAACTCTTCTGTCATATCACATTTGTCTACATTCTGTAAGACGATGTTGGCGCGAGAAATTCCTTCATAAAGTTTCTGGAATTTGTTTGTAACAAATCCTTCGCTACTAGTATAGGTGCCTCTTGCGATGGTGGCATATGAAGCTGGGTCGTAACCGCTGCCAACACCTCCTAAGCAATCAAAACCAAATTGTCGGCCAAAGACGTCTTCGTCTGTCATCAGGCTATAAACTCCCATCATGGCTTGGTCAGCATGGGCTTGAGTCTGGAAGAAAGTAGTAGAATTTAATTGATCTTCCGGAAAAACATCCAAATCATAACATCCTGTGGTGAATGCCATTGAAGCAGCTAAAACTGCAATTAATTTATATTTTTTCATAATGGTAAATCATAAATGGTTATAAAAACTATGTTAGAAAGATACGTTAATACCTATTACCACATTTTTCATGGTCGGATATCCCAGTGTTCCTCCTAATTCAGGGTCAAATCCTCTAAAAGAAGTAAAGGTGAAGAAGTTTTCCAAACTTCCGTAAACACGGATACGTTCGAGAGAGGTTTTGGATACAATTGATTTAGGTAAGGTATATCCTAACTGAATATTACGTATTTTTAAGAATGAAAGATCTTGCAGATAAAAATCGCTCATCTGTTTGTTTTTGTTATTTGAATATTCAAGTAGTCTTGGATATTCGGCAGATGTAGTTCTTCCTTCATACCATCTTCCTTCTACAACTTCTTTATTCATCTGATAACCATAACGTACAGAAGCCGTGTTGGCTAAATCATTTTGCCAGTAGATTTTTGCTCCAGCCTGACCTTGGAAAAGAACAGAGAAATCAAGCCCTTTGTAAGATGCATTTAAATTAAGTCCGAACTGGAACTTAGGATTAGGACCGTCGCTCACAATTTCTCTATCATCCAAGTTAATCAGTCCGTCTCCATTGGTATCTTTGTATAAGAAGTCTCCTTTTTCTGGCTTACCTGAAGAGAATATTTGATTTTCTGCAATGTTGTTACCATATAATTGTTTTGCGTTGTCTATAATCTGTTGAACAAGTTGCAGGTCTTCATCTGTTTGGATGATGCGGTCAACTCTCAAAAGATATTGTGAGTTGATGGAATGGCCTTCCCAGATAACGTTTGCGCCGTCAATACTCATACCACCTTTGTCTCTTCCTTTAAATTTATTGACAATATTTTTTACATAAGTGAAGTTTCCATTGATGCCGTATGAGAAGTCACCAATCTTATCTTGCCATCCTAAAGTAAATTCAACTCCTTGGTTAGTTACAATAGCACTGTTTTGTTTGGGAATATCGGTTGAACCATGTACCAAAGGAGCTGGTAGTTCGATAAGGATATCTTTGGTACGTTTGTGGAAGTAATCAATTGTTCCAGTAAAACGGTTATTGAAGAACCCAAAGTCAACTCCGACATTTGTCATATAAGTTGATTCCCAGGTAAGTGCCCTGTTGGCCAATTTGGTTTGAACAAGTCCTTGCACTAGTAGGTTGTTTAGTGAATAGTTACTGTTATCAATTGCGTAAGTAGCAAGCGCATCGTAGTTGCCTACAGAATTGTTCCCTAATGAACCGTATGAAAGGCGAAGTTTTAAATTGCTAAGTCCTTTTTCTAATGCTCCTTTCATAAATTCTTCCTGATCGATTCTCCATGCAAAAGAACCTGAGGGGAAATACCCTGTTCTTTTATTAGAGAGGAAGCGTGAAGACTGGTCAGCGCGAAGGTTTAATTCGAGCAGATATTTGTTGTTCCAGTCAAGGTTTACACGTCCGAAGAAAGATCGCATAGCCCATTCAGTACTTGATCCAGATGCACTGGCGTCTCCTGTGGCTCCATTTATCACGTTTAGACTATAGTCGATTAAGTCATACTTGGTCGCTTGGAAGTTATGTTGGTAATATCTTTCCTGGCTGGCACCAATCATTGCATTCAGCCCTAACTGATCATTGATGAAACGGTTTTCATATCTGGCTACTACATCATTGAAATAGCGTTGTGTTTTTCCGTCGTAGTTCATGATGCTTGATTTACCTTCTGTGGTACGTGTAATCAGTTCGTCTCTGAAGTTCCATTGTTCCAGGATGACAGGCTTACGTTTTCTTTCTTCATCTACAACATCATATGAATAAGAACCTGTGATGCTGAATCCTTTGAATGGTTTTAATGTAGCTACAAAACGAGTTCTCAAATTGTGTTTTGCAATGTTACCGGCTACTTGGTTAAGGCGTACTAGTGGGTTATTGACAGCGCTCTGTGCATCGTCTTCTGGATTATTCATCGCACCAAATCTTCCGTCGGGTGCTTGAAATACCATGCCTGGAGTAGTGGCAGAAGCGTATGTGAATACGTCATCTACAGAGGTTGATGTGCTTGAGGCATCTGTATATTTGGCCGCAGGATCCATGTTTGATACATACCCATTTACGTATGCTCCTAAAGTTAGCCAAGGTTTGATATCTGCTGTAATGTTGAGTCGACCGCTATATTTTTCAAACCCTGTATTATCCATGACTCCCGGATTGTTCTGATAACCAAATGAAGAATAGAATCTTATTTTCTCACTTCCTCCACTCATTGAAATTACATGATTGTGTGATACAGAGTTGTTGAATGTATCATCAATCCAGTTTGAATTTGGATAGCGCAAGGCATCTTTCCCTTCATTGTCTCTCCATTCTTGAATGGTCTGTGCAGAGAACTTTTCGGCCATTCCTGAGTTTCTATATCCTTCATTGATATATTCCATGTAATCTGCATAATTGGAAACAGGATCCATAGAACTTGGAATAGAAGGAGAGGTAAATGATACATAACCGTTATAGTCAAGTTTAATTTTACCTGACTTACCTTGTTTGGTGGTTATTAAGATGACACCATTGGCAGCACGTGAACCGTAGATGGCAGAAGATGCTGCGTCTTTCAATACTGTCATTGTTTCAATATCCTGAGGATTGACGGTATTGATACTGGCTTCAGCTCCATCTATGATTACAAGAGGAGAAGAATCATTAAGTGTTCCTTGACCGCGTACTTTGATGGAGGCGTCATCATTTCCTGGCTGGTTGCTTGACATCTGGACACTGACACCGGCTGCAAGTCCTGACAATGCATGAGATACGTTTGTGATAGGACGGCTTTCTGTTAATTCACTTACATTGATGGTAGAGAGAGAACCTGACAGGTTTACTTTTTTCTGAGTACCATAACCTACTACTACTACTTCTTCCAGTGTTTCCGTATCTTCTTTAAGATTTACAGTAATGTTGTTGGTAGTAGAAGTAACTTTTACTTCTTGTGTATTAAATCCAATATAGGAAACCTGAAGAATACACTCCGAAGGAACATTTAGGGTAAAATTTCCGTCAATGTCGGTAATCGTTCCGTTAGTTGTTCCTTTCACAATTACGTTAGCTCCAATAATAGGCTCACCTGCCGCATCAAGAACTTTACCATTAATTGCTTTTTGCTGTAAAATACTTTCAATTGCATCTGCATGTGGTGACGATGATTCGTTGGCTGCGGTAGCTATGCCTGATGCAAAAAAAGCTAAAGAAACTCCTGCCAAAATTCTGGTCATGGAGATTTTGTAGTTCCTAGCACTTTTCATAAGTATAAGTTTAAGTTTGTGAATTATTGACATAGCAAAGATTGTTAGAATCTGTAAATTCTATTATACGAATTGTCCGATATATATGTAAAAAAAATCCGGAGATTTTTTAGGAATATTTTTATGTCAATATAATTGTTAGAATAGGTGGTGCGTATCTTATTAATTTATAGGTGATTATATGAAATTACTGATTGCGCAGCTTTTAATAACTCGAAGAAACTGTTTTTTCTTGTATAAAATAGTGCTGGAAGTGATCTATACAATTTGTGTATCTACTATGTACAATATTGATACCTTGTTATATGATTAAGCCTTAATATTGCATTGTTAATTAATAATACTAATATCATGAAAACAAAAAGTTTTTTTTCTTTAATTGTCTTCGTTTTTCTTTCATGTATTAAAGTGGCTGCTTATACTGAGAGAAATTTTCTTCAACATGTGGCGGCTCAGGAAAGTCTTGCGGAGTGCCTTGTCTTAAATCAAAAATGGGTTCAGTATCCTTCTTATAAAGATCGGGAAGGATGGAGTCGGTTTTTAGGAGAATATAGAGATGAAATTATTAAAAATGGAGAGTCGCTTTTAGGGTACACTTGGAAAGTGGTAAAGGCAACAGACTATCTGGAGTTTGAAAGAAGTGGAAATCGGGAGATTATGGAACGGCCTTTTGATGACAACAATCAAGCTATCGTGAGGCTTATGCTTGCTGAACTGGCAGAAGGGAGGGGACGTTTTATAGACCAGCTTATTAATGGAGTCTTTCATACTTGTGAAATGACATCTTGGGCATTGTCAGCCCATTTGGTGACTCAGCCTACACACCGTGCATTGCCTACACCCATTTATCCTTTGATTGATTTAACAGCTGGGGATTTGGGAAGTCTTTTATCATGGGTATATTATTTTATGCATGAAGAATTTGACAAGATAGATCCGGAAATTTCCCGACGCTTATACAGAGAACTGGATGAAAGAATAATGAAACCTTATTTGAATAATGATAGTTTTTGGTGGCTGGCTGCGAATTATAAAGGGCAAATGGTGAATAACTGGAATCCATGGTGCAATAGTAATTGTTTGATGACATTTATGCTGCTGGAGAATGATGTAGACCGTCTTTCTAAAGCTGTTTCCCGTAGTATGCAATCGGTGGATAAGTTCCTTAATTATGTTCACTCTGACGGAGCATGTGAAGAAGGACCTTCTTATTGGGGGCATGCTTCAGGAAAATGTCTCGATTATCTTGTTTTGTTGAATCGGATAACTGGTGGTAAAATCTCAATATTTGACAATCCGCAGATTAAAGCAATGGGAGAGTATATTGCAAGAAGTTATGTAGGGAATGGATGGGTTGTTAATTTTGCGGATGCTTCTGCCAAAGGAGGTGGAGACCCTTATCTTATATACCGATATGGAAAAGCTGTAAAGAGTGACATCTTGAAGCAGTTTGCTTCAATGCAAAATAAGGGAAGCAAGATTTCTTTTAGAGGTCGTGATCTGTTCCGTATTTTAGAAGCTTTTTTAGTGGAGGATGAATTATGTGCGTATCAAGAAGCCTATACAGGTGTTTCTTATACCTGGTATCCTGAGACGGAATTTTGCTATGTAAGAAATAAGAAGGCCTTTTTTGCCGCAAAAGGAGGATATAATGATGAAAGCCATAATCATAATGATGCGGGCAGTTTCTCTTTGTGGGTAAATAATATGCCGGTTATTATTGATGCGGGAGTTGGTACTTACACAAGACAGACGTTTAGTAGTGAAAGATACACGATTTGGACTATGCAAAGTAATTATCATAATTTGCCGATGATAAACGGGGTTCCTCAAAAGTATGGACGCCAGTATAAGGCTACGGAAGTTAAAGCTACGAAGAATAGTTTCTCTGCGAACATAGCTACAGCTTATCCTGATGAAGCTGGAGTGAAGAAATGGATTCGTTCTTATACAATGAAGTCTGACGCTCTTATGATAAGTGACCGGTTTGAACTGAATGAGATAAAGAAAGAAAATGTGATTAATTTCTTGTCATGGGGAGACATAATCATAAAAGATGGTGTAATTGAGATTTCTGTCAATGGGGTTAAAGGTACGTTGAAATATGATACTAAGATGTTTAAAGTAAAAAAGAAATGTGTAAAACTTACGGATAAAAAATTGTCGTCTGTATGGGGAGCGGAGGTCTATAGGTTGTCTTTTATTGCTAAAGAAAAAGAGCAAAAGGGTTGTTATACTTTTACAATCTCTTTTTAAGTTAAACTTAATGCGTGAAAATATTTATGGGTATTTTAAAATTGTTATTAAATTGTTGTGTAGCAGCAACTGTTTGTGGGTTGGGAAGCTGTATGAAAAAAGCAGAATCAACTGAAAAATCCTGGGTTGAGCAGGCTGTTGAAAATGCTAGGTGTCAGATTGGATTGGAGATTGATACAATTGAGGCGAGTGGCAAGGTTTTGAATCCTGTGACTTTGAACGAGAACGAGCAAGTTTATTATTGTGGGTTCTCAGACTGGAGAAGTGGTTTTTTCCCAGGAAGTGTGTGGTATTTGTATGAACTTACGGATGATAATACGCTTCTTTCTGTTGCACAAAAGTATACGGAGGCGTTGGATGAGGCTAAAAAACTTACTTGGCATCATGATATAGGGTTTATTGTGAATTGTAGTTATGGTAATGGGCTTAGGTTATCAGGAAAGGCCGAATATAAAGATGTGATGATAGAAGCAGCTAACTCTTTATGTACCCGTTTCCGGGAAAAACCTGGAACTATACAAAGTTGGAATGTTTCTGGAAATAGTTGGCAGGCTCAAAGAGGCTGGGAATGTCCGGTTATAATTGATAACATGATGAACCTGGAATTGTTGTTTGAAGCAACAAAACTGTCTGGTGATTCTACTTATTATAAGATTGCCGTAGCGCATGCTGACAGAACATTGAAGGAACAGTTTCGTCCAGATGGAAGTTGTTATCATGTCATAGATTACAGTCTTTCAGACGGGAGCGTAAGACACCGTCATACAGCACAAGGATACTCTCATGAATCTGTTTGGTCACGTGGACAAGCGTGGGCTATATATGGTTTTACAATGTGTTATCGTTATACGGGCGATAAAAAATATTTACAGCAGGCCATAAAGACTTTTAATTTCATGAAGAACCATAAAAAGATGCCTGAGGACCTTGTTCCTTATTGGGACATGGAAGCACCTAAAATACCTGATGAGCCTAGAGATGTTTCTTCTGCAGCTGTTATAGCTTCTGCTTTGTACGAGATTTGCACATTGGGAGTGCCTGAGGCGATTTCCTATGAGGAATATGCTGACCATATTATGGCAAGCCTTGCTTCAGAGCGTTACACAGCAAGATTAGGTGAGAATGGGCGATTTATTCTGATGCATTCAGTGGGAAGTATTCCTCATAACAGCGAAATAGATGTTCCTTTGAATTATGCAGATTATTATTATCTGGAAGCATTGAAACGAAAAGTAGACATAGAAAAAAGTAAAAACCTTGCATTAAAATAAATGACTATGATGAAAATTAAAAGTGTGCTTTTAGTAGCACTTATGTTAGTATCTGTTCATGTTGTCGCAAAAAATGATAAAGAGTCACAGGCTAGTGACCGGGAAGTTTGGACCGAACTATGTTATAAGATAGCGCAGCCTATACTTGAAAATATGAGTAAAGGTGAATTGCAGAAGAACATGAATCTGGAGCTTAGTCCGACTTGGGATGGAAGAGACAAACGAGTGGCTTATATGGAAGCCTTTGGACGCCTGATGGCTGGTATTTCACCATGGCTTGCTTTGCCAGATGATGAAAGTAAAGAAGGTAGAATGAGAAAACAACTCCGTGACTGGGCTATATCATCGTATAAAAATGCGGTAAATCCTGATAGCCCGGACTGCTTGTTGTGGGAAGGGCCCACTCAGATATTGGTAGATGCGGCTTATATTGCAGAAAGTTTTATGCGCGCACCTGAAGCAACTTGGAATAGACTGGACCCGATAACTAAGCAAAGATATATCGATAGGTTTATCGGGTTGAGAGTGATACGGCCGGCGTATAATAACTGGTTGCTTTTTAGAGCCATGACTGAGGCCTTTCTTTTGTCTATAGGCGAAAAGGCTGATATGTATGCACTAACTGTAGCCGTCAATAAGATAAATGAATGGTATCTGAGTGATGGCTGGTATAGTGATGGACCGGAATTTGCTTTGGATTATTATAACTCTTATGTAATACATCCGATGTATGTGGAAGTATTAGAGGTTTGTGAGGCTAATAAATTTTCAACTCCAGTTTCTGTTTCTTTAGGGGTTAAAAGAATGCAGCGCTTTAATACTTTCATAGAAAGACTTATTTCTCCTGAAGGCACCTATCCGGCATTTGGCCGATCTGTGGTGTATCGTATGGGGGCATTTCAATCAATGGCGCTTGCCGCATGGAAATATGGTTTGCCAGAGGACCTGAAAAATGGACAAATCCGAAGTGCACTTACCGCAGTAATGAAAAATATGTTTTCTGTTGAGGGTAATTTTGATAACGAGAATTTCTTGAAACTTGGATTTGTGGGACACCAGCCTAATTTGGCTAATTATTATACGAATAATGGAAGTCTTTATATGACTTCTTTAGTCTATTTGCCATTGGGACTTCCTGCTAATCATCCATTTTGGTCTGATCCAGCTGAAGATTGGACTTCGAGAAAAGCATGGAAAGGTGAAAGATTTCCGATTGATGGACACATTTCCCTAAGAAGATAATATCTTTAAATAAAAAACTCTTTGGTTTTGTAGAAAAGTCAAAGAGTTTTTTTATTAAATGTGATGGTCGTTTGTATAGTTTCTTCCTTTGAACTATATGTTTCCGCCGTTCGAACCGTACGTTTTGCGTTGCGGAGCCGTAGGTTTTTCGTAACGGAAACGTAAAAAGTTCCTTTTCGTTCGTGTAAAAATTCCGTTCCTTTTTCCGTATTCCATTCGCAGCTTCAGGCTTTGCAGCTGTTTTCCCCTGTTTTTTGTAAAACTTTTTCCGTCTCGTTTCGCGCATACGTACGCGCCCGCACGAATTATATAATGTAGGGGATTTCACACGGATTTCTGCATAGCAATAAAAAATATGCTTTATAGCATAAAGTAAATCAGCGAGTTAGGCAATAGCCTGAAAAAATCCTGCAAAAAAGTATGGTGTAAAAGTTGCGGAAACGGAAAAAGTCTGTACCTTTGCAACCGCTTTCGAGAGGGAGAGCCGCTGAAGATGA
>OGHQ01000329.1_pt1 | contig 16082 bp, 17 predicted proteins | sample 1571561 | NCBI WGS metagenome assembly OGHQ01 (sample SAMEA2581941, study PRJEB24529) | metagenome | biome: Human gut stool | place: China | collected 2011
CAGGATAGCAATTACTACGCAAAGGTTAGCGGTGTGGCTCCACGTCTTGATGAAATCCGGGTGTATCCACGAACCATCTACCAGACTGAATACATTTACCGTGACATCGTACAAAAAAACAAACGCTGGGGGCTTGGTCTATCTGCTGGCTATGGTATCGGTAGAAACGGGTTGTCTCCTATCTTGGCGGTAACGGTAAACTACAATTTATTTCAATGGTAATTCCCATTTGCTATTTAACAAAAAAATATTGTTAGTTTTGTAACTTAAAATCGAATTATTATTTACATTTGTCTCGTTGTAAAAAATAATAAAACTATGGCTGATTTTAAGGATTTAGAACTGATTAAAAGCTCAAAAGAAACAGAGATTGTTAATTGTAATATTTTGGGTGTAAAAGTTGCGACAAATGGATATTGTGGTGGCGATTCCGGGCATGGATCAAGAACCTATTTTAGATTAGAGGATTTAGCTTCAACTGATATTAATATTCGTTTACTCAAGGATAAAAGAGGAGTGGAAGTTATGTTAGGAGGAGATGCTGAATTAGAAACTTTCATACAGGCTTTAAGATGGGCTGCTGATAATTTGGAAGAAATGGCAAAAAAATAAAGTGTCTAATATAAATGACTATCTTTGTCGTGTAGAAGTTTGCTTTTATTAGCAAACAAAAGCCCCGACCAGATTAATATCCGGAAGGGGCTTTGTTTTTCCAGATAAAATCCCCATCTTTGTATTGCGTTACATATTTTATTTGAGTCGAAACATGTGTTTCGGTCGTTGAGCAACTGACAATACATATTTGCCAGTTGCTTCATCATATACGGCTCACTCCCGTGTGGTAGCTTAATGGCATCACTGTATTCGACTCAAGAATATGTAACGCGACGGGTCAGTGGGTCGTTTTCTTTTCCCGCTGTAAAACGCTTTCTTATGGCACAGCAGCAATATACCTTATTTAAAAAGTTCATCGGATACGGGCATTATAAACTCATTATTGCCGACAAAGAGGGGAATCGTATGGAATCTGTTACCGGAGACATGGACTTGATAAGCCGATTATCTTCTGAGTTGGAGGAAGAAAGAGAAAAAGCCACTGAGGAAGCGATAAATTATGTGTTACAGGAATCTTAAAAAAAAATCACTATATTTGTACTGAAAATAGCGTGAGATACAAAAAATTCTGTGATTTGTTTTACGTATGTTTTACATAAAAATCTTCCGCTAGTATTAATGTTTTGATTTTTAAATGATTGCATTTGATATAATTAATAATAGTTATATCTTTGTGTCAGAAACTGATAAAAGTAAGTTGTATGGGATTTTTTAGTTTTTTCTCAAAGGAAAAAAAAGAAACATTAGACAAAGGATTGTCTAAAACCAAAGAACGTGTATTTGGAAAAATAGCACGTGCGGTGGCCGGAAAATCAAAGGTGGATGACGAGGTGCTGGACAATCTGGAAGAAGTGCTTATTACGTCTGATGTGGGAGTAGAAACTACGCTGAACATTATCAAGCGCATTGAAACCAGAGTGGCAAAGGATAAGTATGTGAATACACAGGAACTGAACAATATCCTTCGTGAGGAGATTGCGGCGTTGCTGATGGAAAACAATACGGTGGATGCTGCCGATTTTGATGTGCCTCAGGATAAGACTCCTTATGTGATTATGGTGGTAGGCGTGAACGGAGTAGGAAAAACGACGACCATCGGTAAACTGGCTTATCAGTTTAAAAAAGCCGGGAAAAAGGTCTATCTGGGTGCCGCAGATACTTTCCGTGCCGCAGCTGTAGAACAGCTTGACATCTGGGGAGAACGTGTGGGTGTACCGGTAATAAAACAGAAAATGGGAGCTGACCCTGCTTCAGTAGCTTTTGATACGCTGAGTTCTGCCAAGGCTAATAATGTTGACGTGGTAATCATTGATACGGCAGGACGTTTGCACAATAAGATTGGTTTGATGAACGAGCTGACAAAAATCAAGAACGTGATGAAAAAGGTGGTACCCGATGCACCTCATGAAGTGTTGCTGGTGCTGGACGGCTCTACCGGACAGAATGCATTCGAACAGGCCAAACAGTTTACTTTGGCTACAGAAGTAACCGCCATGGCTATCACCAAACTTGACGGAACGGCCAAGGGTGGAGTAGTGATTGGAATTTCCGACCAGTTTAAGATTCCGGTAAGATACATCGGTCTGGGAGAAGGCATGGAAGATTTGCAGATATTCCGTCGCCGTGAGTTCGTGGATTCATTGTTTGGCTCAACCACTGAAAAATGAGAAAGAATACAATCGATATAATTACTTTAGGATGCTCGAAAAATCTGGTAGATTCCGAAAAGCTGATGAAACAGCTGGAAGCTAGCGGCTACAAGGTGACACATGACAGCGACCATCCGCAGGGAGAAATTGCCGTTATCAATACGTGTGGCTTTATAGGTGATGCCAAGGAGGAATCTATCAACATGATTCTGGAGTTCTGTCAGGCAAAGGAAGAGGGACGCTTGAAAAAACTGTATGTAATGGGTTGTCTGTCGGAACGTTACCTAAAGGACTTGCAGATGGAGATTCCGCAGGTCGACAAATTCTATGGGAAGTTCAACTGGAATGAACTTTTGGCCGATTTAGGAAAGGTCTATCATTCTGAATTTGCCATTGAGCGTCATCTGACGACTCCGAAGCATTATGCATACCTGAAAATATCAGAAGGTTGCGACCGCAAGTGTTCTTATTGCGCCATTCCTATCATTACCGGTAAACATGTGTCTCGTCCTATGGAAGAAATTCTGGACGAAGTGCGCTTGCTGGTTTCCGAAGGGGTGAAAGAATTTCAGGTCATTGCACAGGAACTGACCTATTACGGAGTGGATTTGTATAAAAAACAGATGTTGCCGGATCTGATAGAACAGATGGCACATATCCCGGGTGTGGAATGGATTCGTCTGCATTATGCTTATCCCGCTCATTTTCCGGAAGATTTGTTCCGCGTGATGCGTGAAAACGATAACGTATGTAAGTATATGGACATTGCCTTGCAGCATATCAGCGATAACATGCTGCAAAAGATGCGTCGCCATGTGACGAAGGCAGAAACCTATCAGTTGATAGAGAAGTTCCGTAAGGAGGTGCCTGGCATTCATTTGCGTACTACATTGATGGTAGGTCATCCGGGTGAAACGGAGCAGGATTTTGAGGAACTGATGGAATTTGTCCGTACGGCACGTTTCGATCGTATGGGTGCATTTGCCTATTCGGAAGAAGAGGGCACCTATTCTGCCAAGCATTATAAAGATGAGATTCCGCAGGAAGTCAAGCAGCAGCGCCTGGATAAACTGATGGAATTGCAGCAGGAAATCTCTGCCGACTTGTCTCATCGCAAGATTGGACAGGAATTCAAGGTAATCATTGACCGTAAGGAAGGTGATTATTATATCGGCCGTACACAGTTTGATTCACCGGAAGTCGATCCGGAGGTATTGATAAAGGTGGAAAATCACCGTCTGAGAATCGGCAGTTTCCATCGGGTAAAGGTGTACGATGCAGATGATTTTGATTTGTATGCTACAATCGTAAAATAAAATGACCAACAAGGAATTCATAGAAGAACTTTCCCGTCGTTTGGAGAAAACCGAAAAGGAAACAGCGTCTTTGCTGGCTTCTTTCACGGAGTGTGTGTCGCAGTCTTTACAGGAGAATAAGACGGTGGTGCTACAGGATTTCGGCTCGTTTGAGGTGGAGAAAAAGATGGAGTATATTTCTGTGAATCCCGTCACCAAACAGCGCTTTCTGGTACCTCCCGAACTGGCTGTCAGTTTTAAGTCGGCTACTTCGTTAAAAGGAAGGGTTAAAAACGTCTTGTCGGATGAATGATAAAATAACTTTACATGAACTTGTAGATTTATTTGCTCGCAAAAGCCAGTTGAGCCAGGCTGATGCGGCGCTTTTTGCCAAGGAATTTCTGTCATTGATAGAAGAAGCTTTGGCAAGGGACAAGTATGTAAAGGTGAAAGGTCTGGGTACGTTTAAACTGATTACGGTAGACGCTACTGAAGAAACGATTCCCAGCGGACAGGAAACTACGGATAGCCAATCACATACGCGTGTTTCGTTTATCCCGGAAACCGGATTGAAGGATTTGGTGAATAAGCCTTTTGCGCATTTCCAGCCGGTACTGCTGAAAGATGAAGTGCATTTTACTGACTTGCCTGAGGGCGAAACCGGGGTGGAAGCTCAAGAGACAGTAACCGAGGAAGAGAAGGCCGGAGAAACCGATGTGGTAATTGAATCTCCAACAGAACCGGCTACGGAAGAAACTGATGAAGTATTGCCACAAACGGAAGCTGCTTCTCCGATAGAAGAGGAACCTGTTCAGGCGTCAATAACGGAGAAGGTGGTTCCTGAGAAAGAGGAGGTGAAAGAAAAGCAGGAAGATACGTTGCCTGAAAAGGAAGAAAGGATTCCCGCTGCTGATCTGACTCCATCAGGGAAAGAAGCCAATGTGCCGTGGTGTATGATTGCCTCCATCTTGCTGGCAGGTATTTTCATAGGAGGAATCGTGACATGGGTATTGACCTCGGGCCGACGCTATATTCCGGAACAGGTGGTAGAGAAGTTGATGAACGAAACACAGAAAACGCCTGCACCTGTTGTGGTTTCGGACTCCTTGCAGTTGGCTGATACTTTAGTCGTAAAAACGGATTCTTCCTTGGTGCAGAAGAAGGATACCTTGAAAACCGTCGCGAAGAAAGAAGAAAAAACTCCCGTAGCATCTACGTCTGTACCGAAAAGGGAAACCTTAGCCGATACGGTTGAATACCAGATAACTGGAAGTCAGGGCTCATATACCCTTAAACCAGGGGAGAGCCTGGTACGTGTGGCCCTGAAATTCTACGGAAATAAAAAACTGTGGCCTTATCTGGTGAAGCACAATAAGGCTATTATCAAGAATCCGGATAACGTGCCGGTGGGTACCACAATTCAGATTCCGCAACTTACTCCTAAAAAATAACGAGAGGCCTTGTTTCAATTCAAACAAGGCCTTTTTAATTTTCTTTAGTTCAATAAGCCTTAAAAGGCGAACCCCGTCTATATTTTTTTATCAAAATTTATTGTGCCTGTTAAGGGAATACCTTAATTTTGGGGTGTCTTTTTGGATATATGTTCTGAAAGGGCATTTTTTAATGAAAAAAAAGAGAACTAAAATAGAAGAAAATTATGGCTGAAGCTATTGACATTCGTGAATTGAATGAACGAATCGAACGCCAGAGCGCGTTTGTGACAAACCTGATGGAGGGAATGAATCAGGTAATCGTAGGTCAAAAACATCTTATCGAATCTTTATTGATTGGGTTGCTTTCCGACGGACATATTCTGCTGGAAGGTGTTCCGGGATTGGCAAAGACTTTGGCAATCAAAACCCTTGCTTCATTGATCGATTCAAAATACAGTCGTGTGCAGTTTACTCCTGACTTGCTGCCGGCCGATATTATCGGTACGATGATTTACAGTCAGAAGGATGAGCAGTTCGTTGCCAACAAAGGACCGGTTTTTGCCAACTTTGTACTGGCCGATGAAATTAACCGTGCACCGGCTAAAGTACAGAGTGCCTTGCTCGAGGCCATGCAGGAACGTCAGGTGACACTGGGTAAGCAGACTTTTGCACTTCCGAAGCCTTTCCTGGTAATGGCTACGCAGAACCCGATTGAGCAGGAAGGTACTTATCCGTTGCCTGAAGCACAGGTAGACCGTTTCATGCTGAAGGTGATTATTGATTATCCGAAGCTGGAAGAAGAAAAGAAGATTATCCGTCAGAACATCAACGGAGAGCGTACGGAAGTTCGTCCTATTTTGAAGACTGAAGACATTATTGCTGCCCGTGAAGTGGTTCGTCAGGTATACCTGGATGAAAAGATTGAACAGTACATTGCAGATATCGTATTTGCTACCCGTTATCCGGAAAAATACGACTTGAAAGAACTGAAGGGCTTGATTGGCTTTGGAGGTTCTCCTCGTGCTTCTATTAATCTGGCACTGGCTGCACGTAGTTACGCTTTCATCAAACGTCGTGGATACGTGATTCCGGAAGATGTGAGAGCCGTGGCTCATGACGTGCTTCGTCACCGTATCGGTCTGACTTATGAAGCAGAAGCTACCAACGTGACTTCTGATGAAATCGTCAGCAAGATTCTGAACAAGGTTGAAGTGCCCTGATTCATTGATACCTGTAACGGTTGCAGACGGGGAAGAGAGTTCCCGTCGGCTTTTATTCGCAGTCGGAAGGCTGCATGATTATAAATGACTAAGCTGTGTTCCTTTGGTTGCCCCAGAGGAACACGGTCAAATATTAAAGGAATGGAGACAAGTGAACTTTTAAAGCGTGTCCGTCAGATTGAAATCAAGACCCGGGGACTTTCGAGCAATATTTTTGCCGGTCAGTATCATTCGGCCTTCAAAGGGCGTGGTATGGCCTTTTCAGAGGTCCGCGAGTATCAGTATGGGGATGACGTGCGCGATATTGACTGGAATGTGACCGCTCGCTTCGACAAACCATTCGTGAAAGTCTTTGAGGAAGAACGTGAACTTACGGTCATGTTGCTGGTGGACGTGTCCAACAGTTTGGACTTCGGTACCATTCAGCAGCTGAAGAAAGAAATGGTGACGGAGATTGCGGCTACAATCGCCTTTTCCGCCATTCAGAACAATGATAAAATCGGTGTGATTTTCTTTTCCGACCGTATCGAGAAATTTATCCCTCCCAAGAAGGGCCGCAAGCATATTCTGTATATTATTCGTGAACTGCTTGATTTCAAGCCGGAAAGTCAGCGCACCAATTTGCAGTGTGCCATCGAGTACCTGACGAATGTACTGAAGAAACGCTGTACGGCCTTTATGCTGAGCGACTTTATTGACGAACGTGATTTCCAGAATGCGTTGACGATTGCCAACCGGAAACATGATGTGGTGGCTGTGCAGGTGTACGACCGTCGTATGGAAGAACTTCCGGACGTGGGACTGATGCACGTGCGTGATGCGGAAACCGGTCATGAGCAGTGGATTGATACTTCATCAAAGGCATTGCGTAATGCACATCATGCCTGGTGGAAGGAAAAGCAGCAGAAGCTGAATGACACATTTACTCACAGCAATGTGGATTCTGTATCTGTACGTACAGATCAGGATTATGTGAAGGCATTGCTGAATTTATTTGCAAAACGAAACTGACAGTTGACATGAGACATCTCTTATTATACTACTCAAAAATGATAAAGGCATGTTGCTGTGCTGTGCTGATTTTATGCTGTGCAACGGGCTTGAAAGCCCAGCAGGTGACGGTGGAAGCTACTATCGACTCCTTGCAGCTGCTTATTGGTGAGCAGGCGAAAATCAAATTGCAGGTCAGCATGGATGCCAACCAGAAATTGCGCCTGCCGTTGCTGCGTGATACGCTGGTCAGGGGAGTGGAGATTCTGGATGTGGCCAAGCCCGACACGCAGCTGCTGAACGACAACAAGCGCTGGCTGGTGTCACAGGAATATACAGTGACTTCTTTTGATTCGGCTCTGTATTATCTTCCGCCGTTTGAAGTGCTGGTCAATGATAAGGCTTACCGTTCAAAAGCCCTGGCATTGAAAGTGTACTCCATTCCGGTGGATACCTTGCATCTTGACCAGTTCTTTGGTCCGAAATCCATTCAGGAAGTACCTCTTACCTGGGAAGACTTGGCACCGATGGTATATTCTATCCTGTTGCTGATTGCTTTGGGAGTGGTGACTGCCTTCTTTATCATTCGCTATCGTGACAATAAGCCTATCATCAAGATTATCAAGGTAGAACCTAAACTTCCGCCTCATTTGGCTGCCATGAAGAAGATTGAAACTATCAAGGCAGACAAGGTGGTCAAGCGTGAAGATACGAAAGCTTATTATACGGAGCTGACCGATGTCATCCGTATATATATAAAGGAGCGTTTCGGCTTCAATGCCATGGAAATGACGTCTGCGGAAATTATCGAGCGTCTGTTGGAGGAGAAGGACAAGGAATCTATCCACGACCTGAAGGTGATGTTTGAAACAGCCGACCTGGTGAAGTTTGCGAAATATGCGCCGCTGATGAATGAAAACGATATGAACCTGGTGAATGCGGTAGATTTCATCAACCAGACTAAGATAGAGGAAGATCCGAACGCCAAGAAGGAGCCGACGGAAATCAAAGTGGAGGAGAAGCGTTCCAAACAGGGACGAATTGCCTTGCTGTGCAGCATTGCCATTACGGGTGTGGCCGCACTGATTGCTTTGTATTTGTCTGTGCGCCATATCATCGACCTCTTTTTCTAATTTAATAATGAATTGAGACTATGATTTTTGCGAATATAGAATATCTGTTTCTGCTTTTGCTGCTGATTCCGTATATCGTGTGGTACGTGATGCGCCGCAAAAAGGCGGAACCGACCATGCAGGTATCTACCACATGGATGTACATGAAGGCTCCGCGCAGTTGGAAGATTTATTTGCTGCATGCGCCGTTTGTGCTTCGTATTCTGACGTTTGTGATGATTGTGCTGGTACTGGCACGCCCGCAAACTACCGATAACTGGCAGAACACGGAGATTGAAGGTATTGACATCATGCTGGCGGTCGACGTGTCGACCAGTATGCTGGCCGAGGATTTGAAGCCGAACCGTATTGAAGCAGCCAAGCAGGTAGCGGCAGAGTTTATCAACGGGCGTCCGAACGATAATATCGGTCTGACTATCTTTGCGGGAGAAGCATTTACGCAGTGTCCGCTGACAGTAGACCACGGAGTACTGTTGAATCTGTTCCAGAGTGTGAGCTGTGACATGGTACAGCGCGGAATGATTGAAGACGGTACGGCACTGGGTATGGGACTGGCCAACGCAGTGAGTCGTCTGAAAGACAGCAAGGCCCAGTCAAAGGTAGTTATCCTGCTGACGGATGGTGTGAACAATCGGGGAGACATTTCTCCGCTTACTGCGGCTGAAATAGCCAAGCAGTTTGGTATCCGTGTGTACACCATCGGTGTAGGAACTAACGGTACGGCACCTTATCCGATGCAGACGTACGCCGGTGTGCAGTATGTACAGATGCCGGTGGAAATCGACGAACAGACCATGAGCCAGATTGCCGGAACAACTAATGGAAACTATTTCCGTGCTACCAGCAATACGAAGCTGAAGGAAGTGTACCGTGAAATTGACAAACTCGAAAAAACAAAACTGAACGTGAAGGAATTCAGCAAACGTGAAGAAGCCTATGCGGTGTTTGCACTGATTGCATTCCTGAGCATCTTGCTTGAAATTCTTTTGCGGAATACAGTTTTGAAGAAAATACCTTAAAATAAGAAGTCATGTTTCGATTTGGAGAACCTCAATATTTGTATTTACTGATTGTGCTGCCCTTGCTGGCTGTGTTCTATTTTTATTCGAACTATCGCCGTCGCAAGAAGTTGCGCGAATATGGTAGTCCGGAGTTGCTGGCACATCTCATGCCGGATGTGTCGAAATATCGTCCGGACGTAAAATTCTGGCTGACGCTTTCTGCGCTGGCCATGGTTATTTTCATGCTGGCTCGTCCGCAGTTCGGTTCAAAGATGGAAACGGTGAAGCGTCAGGGTGTGGAAACGGTGGTGGCACTGGATATTTCAAACTCCATGCTGGCACAGGATGTTGCTCCCAGCCGTCTGGAAAAATCGAAGAAGCTGATTTCCCGTCTGGTGGAGACCTTCAACAACGATAAAGTGGCCATGATTGTGTTTGCAGGTGAAGCTTTCACACAGCTCCCGATTACGAGCGACTATGTATCGGCCAAGATGTTTCTGGAGACGATTTCTCCTTCCTTGATTACCACACAGGGTACGGACATCCGCGGAGCCATCGACCTGGCTATGAAGAGTTTCACTCCGAATGAAGGAGTAGGACGTGCCATCGTGCTGATTACCGATGGTGAGAACCACGAAGGAGGAGCCATCGAGGCTGCTCAGGAAGCTGCCAAGAAGGGTATGCGTGTATTTGTTTTGGGAGTAGGTTCACCCGATGGTTCACCTATTCCGGTGGAAGGTACCAATGAATTCCGTCGCGACAAGGACGGTAATGTGGTCGTGACTTGCCTGAACGAACAGATGTGTCAGGAGATTGCTAAAGCCGGAAATGGTATTTACGTGCGTGTAGACAATACCAACAATGCCGAAAAGGCGCTGAATGCGGAAATAAACAAACTGGCGAAGGCGGATGTAGAGACACAGGTCTTTACGGAGTTCGACGAGCAGTTCCAGGTGTTGGCCTGGCTGGCCATTCTTTTACTGGCTGCCGACCTGATGATTCTGAACCGCAAGAATCCGCTTTTCAAGAATGTGAAACTCTTTAAATGAAACTGGAGATGAAAGTGAAAGGATATATTCTGTGTATGTGTCTGGCCCTGACTGCCGTGGCCGGATACGGACAGAAAACAGACCGTGATTATCTGCGAAGCGGCAACAAGCTTTACAAGGACAGCTTGTTTGTCAAGGCGGAAGTAGACTACCGGAAGGCGCTGGAGCTGAATCCCAAGTCGGCCGATGCCATGTACAATCTGGGAAATGCGCTGATGATGCAGGAAAAGACCAAAGAGGCTATGGAGCAGTTTGATGCAGCTTCCCGTCTGGAGAAGGACAAGAAGAAGCTGGCACAGATTTACCATAATATGGGAGTCATTCTGCAGTCGTCCAAACAGTTGCCGCAATGTATCGAAGCCTATAAGCAGTCCTTGCGCAACAATCCGAAGGATAATGAAACCCGCTACAACCTGGCACTGGCGCAGAAGCAGTTGAAAGATCAGCAGCAGAATCAGCAGAATCAGGACCAGCAGCAAAACAAGCAGGACCAGAAGCAGGATGACAAGCAGCAGAACAAGGACCAGCAAGACCAGAACAAGAAAGAACAGCAGCAGAATCCGCAGCAACAGCAGCAAAACCAGAACCAGATGTCGAAGGAAAATGCCCAGCAGTTGCTCAACGCCGTGATGCAGGACGAAAAGAACGTGCAGGATAAGGTGAAGAAGCAGATTCAGGTGCAGGGACGCAAGCTGGAAAAAGACTGGTAAGGCTGGAAGCAATGAAGAACAAATGAATAATCATAAATAACAGAATAATGCGAAAGATAATATTCTTACTTTTTACGATACTTGCGGCGTGGCAGGTGAAAGCTGCCGACAAGGTACGCTTTGTGGCAGAAGCTGCCGACGTGGTGGTAAGCGGTGACCAGGTACGACTAGTATTCACGGTCAATTCGCAAGACATCAAGGATTTCCGTGCTCCTTCCATCAAGGGCTTTGACGTGCTGATGGGACCGAGCCGCTCTCAGCAGAGCAGTATTCAGATTATCAACGGAAAGCGTACATCGAATAGCTCTACGGCGTTCACTTATATCCTTTTGGCGGGAAGTCCCGGTACGTATACCATTCCGGCAGCCAGTGTAGAGGTAAATGGAGAGAAAGTCTTTTCCAATGCCATTTCCATCAAGGTGCTTCCGCAGGACCAGAACTCGGGAAATAGTGGCAACAACGGGGGAGGCAGTGCTTCTTCTTCACGTAGCCAGGCAGCAGGCAGCCGTATCTCAGCCAACGATTTGTTTATCACGGCTACAGCCAGCAAAACCACCGTACACGAGCAGGAAGCCATTCTGCTGACTTATAAGGTATATACCGTGGTGAATCTGCGTCAGTTGTATGGCAAGATGCCCGATTTGAAGGGTTTCCATACGCAGGAGGTAGAATTGCCGCAGCAGAAGACTTTTACGCTGGAACATTATAAAGGACGGAATTACAATACGACTGTATGGAGCCAGTATGTGTTGTTCCCGCAGCAGACGGGTAAACTGGAAATCCCTTCTATTACATTTGATGGGGTGGTTGCCCAGCAGACCGTTTCGGACGACCCGTTTGATGCTTTCTTCAATGGCGGAGGACACGTGGAAGTGAAGAAGAAAATTACGACTCCGAAAGTAGTGATTAACGTGCAGCCGCTTCCTGCCAAACCGGCCGGATTCTCTGGAGCAGTGGGTGAGTTCAAACTGGCATCGTCTATCAATGCGACTGACGTAAAGACCAACGATGCTGTGACCATCAAACTGACACTGAGCGGTACAGGAAACATGAAGCTTATCGGTACGCCGGAAGTAAAATTCCCGCAGGATTTCGAAATCTATGACCCGAAAGTGACCGATGATTATAAGCTGACCAACAGTGGACTGACGGGTACGAAGACATTCGAATACCTGGCAATTCCGCGTCATGCCGGCAACTTTACAATTCCGGCAGTAGAATTTACCTACTTCGACCTGAAGAGCAACAGCTACAAGACTCTGAAAACAGAGGCTTATAACCTGAAGGTGGCCAAAGGACAGGGAAATGCCGATCAGGTAATTTCAGACTTCACTAACAAGGAGAGCGTGAAGATGCTGGGTAGGGATATCCGCTTTATCAAGTTGGGCGATTCTTCACTTCGTCCGAAGGGAGACTTCTTCTTCGGTACCGTGGGATATTACCTGTGCTACCTGATTCCGTTGCTGCTGTTCGTTGTCTTTGCAGTGATTTATCGCCAGAAAGCCCTTGAAAATGCCAACGTGGCGAAGGTGAAGACCAAGAAAGCCAACAAGGTGGCTACACGCCGTATGAAACTGGCTGGTAAGTTGCTGGCAGAAAATAAGAAGAATGAGTTCTATGACGAAGTGCTGAAGGCTTTGTGGGGATACATCAGCGACAAGCTCAGTATTCCGGTATCTCAGCTGTCGAAAGACAATATTGAGGCCGAACTGACCAACTACGGCGTGCAGGAAGCCTTGATTGCCGAGTTCATTGGTGTACTCAACGAATGTGAATATGCACGTTATGCTCCGGGCAACGAAAACGAGGCGATGGACAAGGTATATTCCGCTTCTGTGGAAGTCATCAGTAAAATGGAAAATAGTATCAAACATTAAAACGGATAGGAGAGCAGACTAAATATGAAGAAATTGTCTTTATTATTGATAGGCCTGATTGGGTATATTCAGTTTGCCGTGGCAGCTCCCACAAAGGCGGAAGCTGACGAAGCATACCAGAAGGAAAAGTTCAGCGAGGCAGCGTCCTTGTATGAAGAAATCCTGCAGACGCAGGGAGAATCGGCCGACATCTATTATAATCTTGGAAACGCGTACTTCAAGCTGAAGAATACGGCCAAGGCAGTGCTCAACTACGAACGGGCACTTCTCTTGAACCCGGGAGACGCGGATATCCGTTTTAATCTGGACATGGCACGCAGCAAGACGGTGGATAAGATTACGCCTACTGCCGAAGTGTTCATCGTGACGTGGTATAAATCGCTGGTCAACATGATGAGCGAACAGAGCTGGGGCTATGTGGGAATTTTCTCGTTCATTCTTTTGCTGATAGGAGTATCTTTTTATATCTTCGGCAACCGCCTTTGGATAAAGAAAGCCGGATTTATCGGAGCGGTGGTATTCCTGATTGTGACGGTGTGCAGCAATATTTTTGCCAGTGAGCAGAAAGCGGAGCTGGTAGACCGTACGGGAGCCATTGTGATGGAGCCGACAATCAATGTCAAGAGTACGCCGAACGAAAGCGGAACCGACTTGTTCGTGCTGCATGAAGGTACGAAAGTCTTCATCGAGGACAATTCGATGAAAGGCTGGAAGGAAATCCGCCTGGAAGACGGCAACAAAGGCTGGGTGAAGACGGAAGCAATTGAAATCATTTAATTCAAATAAGCATAAATGGCAGACATACAGCAACTCATAGAGGCCGACAAGGCTTTGCTACTTTCTCTTAACGGAAGCGACTCCTTGTTCTGGGATGGATTCATGTGGACAGTGACAGACACCAAGACATGGATTCCGGCCGTACTGGTGTTGCTGTATGTCGTGTTTAAGAATAACCGTGTGCCGCAAGGAATAGTCATCACGCTGATGTTCGCTTTGTGCGTTACGCTGGCCGACCAGTTTGCGTCGGGACTCTGCAAGCCTTATTTTGCCCGTTTTCGTCCCACTCAAGACCCAGGACTGATGTATCTGGTGCAGACGGTGAACGACTATCGGGGAGGCTTGTATGGATTTATCTCCAGCCATGCCGCCAATACCTTTGCCGTAGCGATGTTTGCTTCGTTGCTGGTGCGCTATCTGCCTTTCACCTGCATGATGTTTCTGTGGGCAATGATTCCTTCGTACTCACGCATGTATTTAGGTGTGCATTATCCTGGTGACATTCTGTGTGGGGCAGTGGCCGGATCGGTTGTCGGTGTGCTTGTGTACCTGCTGTACGCACGTCTGCGCAAGAAATTCTTCGATTGTCCGCAGTATATTTCCACCCAGTACACCAAGGGCGGATATACCAAAGATGATATTTCCATTCTGCATGCTACACTGCTGCTGACTTATCTCTATGCGATAATCGGAGGAATGATAGTGGCAAAAGGTCTGCATTTCTGACCGGGAAGTAAGATATTTTCGAAAAAAACGGTTGGAAAGTTTGTGCTATCACAATCTTTTGCTATATTTAAATCGATATTAAAAACAACATTTTGTCTAACACTTAATTATGACTACTATGAACAGAACAATAACCTTTAACGAACTTCGTAAAATCAAAGATTCTTTGCCCACGGGAAGCATGCATCGCATTGCGGATGAGTTGAACCTCAGCGTGGAAACGGTGCGTAATTTCTTTGGCGGACATAACTTCAAGGACGGAAAAAGCGTAGGTATCCATCTCGAACCGGGTCCTGACGGCGGACTGGTGATGCTTGACGATACTACGGTACTCGATAAGGCAATAGCCATTCTGAAGGAAGAACAACGCGCTTGATATAAGATAAGGGCTGTAACAAGAGAGTGGGAGAGTATCCGTTCCTGTTACGGCCCTTATTGTTTATCCGATAATATGATATTAACCTAAAAATGCAGAAGCCATGGAAGAAAAACTTGTAACACTGGCCATTCTTACTTATTCTAAAGCCCAGATTCTAAAGAATGTGCTTGAAAATGAAGGAATTGAGGCTTGCATCCATAATGTCAACTTGATTCAGCCTGTCATTTCTTCGGGCGTGAGAATACGTATCCGCGAAAGTGATCTGCCCAGGGCATTGAAAATCATTGAAAGTTCTGCGTGGTTGGCCGAAGATGTGGTCAATGAGGAAAAAACGGAAGAAAAGCATGGTAAGCAGGTGCTGATACCGGTCGACTTTTCCGATTATTCGATGGCTGCCTGTGAATTCGGTTTCAATTTTGCAGCCAAGATACAGGCAGAAGTCGTGCTGATGCACGTGTATTTCAGTCCGGTATACATGCCGAGTTTGCAGTATGCGACAGAAAACTACGGGTTGCCGATGGAGCATGAGTTGGGCATTAAGAGCATGCTCGATAGTATTCATGAACAGCTTAACAATTTGATAAACAGTATTAAAGAACGTATTCAGAAAGGAGAACTTCCTGATGTGAAGTACACCTGCACTCTGAAAGAAGGTGTACCGGAAGAAGAAATCCTGCATTATGCACGCGAGGAAAAGCCGCTCATAATCATCATGGGAACGCGCGGAAAAGGCGAGAAGGAAATGGATCTTATCGGTAGTGTAACGGCCGAAATCATCGACCGTAGCCCGGTATTTGTCTATGCCATCCCGAAAAATGCGCAGAAGAAAAACTTCGATGAAATCCATAAGGTCGCATTCTTTACCAGTTTTGACCAGCGTGACTTGATTGCATTTGACTCACTGGTAACGACTTTCAAGGATTATCATTTTGAAGTATCGTTCATCCATCTGAGCGACAATGCGCAGAAGCGTACGTGGAATGAAATCAAGCTGGTGGGCATCCAGGAATATTTCAAGAAGCAATATCCGCAGCTGACAATTGATTACGACATGTTGGGCGGAGAAAGTCTGCTTAGCAATTTGGACGCATATGTCAAGGAAAAAGGCATTGACGTGCTGTGTCTGTCAAATTACAAGCGGAACGTCTTTGCACGCTTGTTTAATCCCAGCATTGCCCGTCGGATGATTTTCCATTCCAACACGCCGATTTTGGTGATTAAATAAAGT
>OGHQ01000346.1_pt1 | contig 15508 bp, 13 predicted proteins | sample 1571561 | NCBI WGS metagenome assembly OGHQ01 (sample SAMEA2581941, study PRJEB24529) | metagenome | biome: Human gut stool | place: China | collected 2011
ACCTCTTCTGCGCTTCCTCTTCCAGTCCCAGCAGGGTTTCTATGTTCTCCTGCAGACTGTCTTGTTGCTCTACCAGCTCCTTGTAGTATTGCATGGTGGAGATGTGTTTTGCCAGCGAACCGTCTATTCCTCTTTGCAAGCCATATTTGCCCATGGCTTGTGCGTAGGTGTCCTGATAGTGTTTCAGCTTGTGCCTTGCCATGACATCATCAGCACACAGCCGCACGTCCTGCGTGCTCTTCTTGCGGTATTTCTTTTTCCCGTTCTGTTCTTCTTTTTTGGCTTTCCTGCGCTCTCCGGTCACTATCGGTACGATAGTGGCGTGTATGTGCGGTGTCTTTTCGTCCATATGCAGAACTGCCGACACGAGGTTCAGCTCCCCGTATGTTTCCCGGAGCCATTGCAGGCTGTCGTTACACCAGCCGTCAAGCTGCCCGTCCGCTTCCATTTGCTTCATGTCCTTGTTGCTTCCGGTGAGCAGTACCCGGATTGCCTTCACTTGGTTGGTGCCCACCTTGCGTCTGATGCCTGCCGTCTCTATCCGGTGCGCTATCGCCTGCGTACGGTTCCTCACCCCTTCGGGGAATTGCACCAATTCCCGGTTCAGGTGCGTGCGCGTTCTGTCCGCGTTCTTGGGGTGGACGGTGCGCTCTATGTGTGCGGACATCCTGCTGTCCGTACCCTTTGCCTTTTCCAAATGTAAAACTGCATATCCCATAACTGTAATACATTTTTCGGTTAATACTTCCCCTGCCTTGTTCCCATGCCGCATGGCTCCGGGGTTTCAAAAGGGGCGGCGTCCCTTTTGCTCATTGGGGCTTTTTTAGCAATTGTGGCCATTATTGTTATTTTCAATAAAAGAAAATAATTGCTTATCCGTTTTTGGGTAAATTTTCTTTCCTTTTCTACGTTTTCCGTGGCAGAACCTTACGTTTCTCTTACGGGAAACGTAGGTTTCCGGCTGGAGAGCCGTATGGTTTCCGGAAAGGAAACATAGAAATCTTCTGTTCGTATTTCTTTATATACGCTTGCGTTTCTGCAATGTCATAGGATATTTTGAAAATATACTTCTTGTTTAATATAATTAACCATTTGAATGCTTATTGTTTACGACGATTTCGTAGATTTGCGAAAAGTTCGTAGAAAAACTCGTTTGATATGGAAAAGCTAACTTATCAGGAAGAAGAAGCCATGCGCTTTATTTGGAACTTGGGACCGTGTTTTGTGAAAGATGTGGTGGGCTGCTATGCTGAACCTAAACCGCCTTATACCACGGTGGCCTCCATTATCAACAACCTGAAGCGGAAGGGATACCTGCAGGCAGAAAGGTTTGGTAATACTTACCGGTATACTCCTTTGGTGGCTCAGGAAGAATATACCAGCAAGTCTGTGGGCAACATTGTGCGCAATTATTTTGCCAATTCTTATAAGGAGATGGTTTCGTTTTTTGCCAAGGAGCAGAAGATTTCCAAGGAAGACCTGAATGAGATTATCAACCTGATTGAAAAACGTGAAGACAAATAAAAACTTATTTCTATGCTATACCTTCTTCAAGTCAATGTCGGATTAATCCTGTTTTATGCACTCTATAAACTGGTATGTACGCGGGATACCTTCTTTCGTTCAAGAAGATTTATCCTGATAGTGTCGCTTGTATTGCCATTTATCCTGCCTTTTATCGACGTGCGTGAATGGCTGGAAAGCCGTGACCGCATGATTATGCTCACTCACTTTGATTACTCGGCTGTGCTGCCCGAGATTGTGGTGGGCAGTGAAGCAGTAGAAACCGGGAACCGTGTATTCGTACTGTCTGAATGGATAGGCTATCTGTATCTTGCCGGGGTACTGGTATTGCTCGTCCGGCTTGTGATTCAGGCATTCAGTCTGTATCGACTCATTGTACGTATGCCGGAAAAAGAGATAAACGGTGTCCGCGTAAAATGTTTGAATGCCCCTTCCGGACCGTTCTCTTTCTTCAGATGGATTTTCATGAATCCTGCCGCAGTGAAGGAAGATGAAATCAGTGAAATTCTGACGCACGAAATGGCGCACGTAAGGCAGCATCATTCTGTCGATGTACTTCTTGCCGAGATGGTCAGCATCTGCTGCTGGATGAATCCCTTTGCCTGGCTGCTGAAACGCGAGGTCAGACTGAACTTAGAGTTCCTGGCCGACAGGAAAGTAATGGAGGCAGGGTTTGCTACTAAAAGCTATCAATATCACCTGCTTGGGTTGGCCTACAACCACAAGTACGGGTTATCCAATAATTTCAACTTCTCTCACCTTAAACAACGTATCATTATGATGAACAAGAAAAAATCAAACGCTGCAGGGCATATCAAATATGCACTGTTCGTGCTTCCGGCCTTTGCTCTACTCGTTGCCGGAAACATCTCCTGCTCGCAGGGAGCATCCGAAAAACAGGATGCCAAAGAAGAAACCGTTGCACCAGATTCAGTAGCGGCTCCTACTGACGGTGTAGCGAAAGACGAAGTGTTTATGGTTGCAGAACAGATGCCTGAATTTCCGGGAGGAATGAAGGAGTTGTTGAAATTCCTTCAGAACAACCTGAAATATCCGGAAAATGCCATGAAGAATAATGTGCAGGGACGGGTAATCGTGCAGTTTGTGGTGGAAAAAGACGGAACTCTTACCGAATTCAAGGTGGCTCGTTCTGTAGATCCGGATTTGGATGCAGAGGCTTTGCGCGTGCTGCAGATCATGCCTAAGTGGAAGCCGGGCATGCAGAGGGGGAAGATCGTAAGGGTAAAATTTACCGTACCTGTTTCCTTCAAACTTCAGTAAATTGTGTTTGAGTCCGCTTTAAAAATGGGCTGTAATTATGCTTAAATGCTTCTGAGAGAAGTTGGAATGTAATCCTGTATTTTAGAGCGGACTCATTTTTTGAAAGATGATACCATGAAACTCACAGTAATATTATTCCCCTTTCTATTTTTAGGGCTGATGATGGGGAGTTGCCATTCCGGACAGAAGGTTCCGGAAGGTGAATTCCTGATAGAAGGATTTGTGAAGAATCTGCCCGACAGTTCAATTGTTTCCCTCTTTCAGTTTGAAAACAGACAGTATGCGGCCGCTATGATATCTGATACGGTTACAGGTGGCAGGTTTGTGTTAAGGGATACCATTACTTCAAAGGAATCTCGGCAGCTGTTGCTATTAGTAATCTATAAGAAGACATTTTCAGTGTGGCCGCTTTCTCTATGGGTAGTTTCCGGAGCAAAAATCCGGATTCAGGGTGAAGGCATGCTCTGTCCGTTCTGGACGGTAGAAAGTGAGGTAGCGGAGCAGCAGGCGGAGGCTGAATTTACCAAGCTGGGAATGCCGGAAATGGTGGAAGCCTTTAAGCAAGAGATGATAGTATATGAAATGTTTGACAAGGGCATAAATGATGTTTCCATCCGAAACATGATTGATTCTATCCGTCGGAATCATATATATCCTCTGCAAGACAAAGTTCGGTTACGGGAATTGGAATACATGAAAACGGCTCCGGTCACAAAAGTCTGGCTGGAAAAGTATTGTGATCAGTTGTCTTTCCTCAATTGGAACACCGATTCTCAATATTCCCATAAAGAATTGGTTTATCCGTTGTATGCACGTCTGTCTGAAGCTGATCGCAAGTTGCCGGTAGGACGTGAAATAACAACTTATATCAAGATGGTGGAGCCAGTAAAAGTAGGCGACCACATGGTAGACGGCACGCTGTATGATACGGAGGGAAATACACATCATCTCTCTGAGTTTAAGGGTAAATACATTCTGCTTGATTTCTGGAACCTCGGTTGCCAGCCTTGCATGGAGGCACTGCCAGAAATGGAAGAAGTGAGTCGTATGTATAAGGGGAAACTGGAACTGGTTAGCATTTGTGGAGCCGCGAAGAACAGATGGAAGAAGTTTGTGGCAGAAAAGAAACTGACCGGCCATCAATGGAATGAACTTCGTGAGGTGAATGACGGACTTGCAGCGGTTTATGGTGTAAAGGGAGTCCCTCATTATGTGCTGATTTCACCGGAACGTAAAGTGATACATAGCTGGATGGGGTATCGTAAGCATATCCTGAAAGAGAAAATGAAAGAGTTTGTAAAATAATCATTTAAGTAAATACAATGAAGAAAAGTTTTAAACTTTTGGGGGCTGTCTTGTGCATATTGGCTCTGCCGACTTACGGACAAAATAGAGAGACGGACTATCTGTCGCATGTACTGGAGAAAATGAATGCTGTAGAATCGGTAACCTATCATTGTGTGATAAAGGCATGGGAACCGGGAGACAAAGAGCCGGTGTACAGTGTGCCAACAGAAATTTATGAGCATGTGAATCCGCAGGATACTGCTGTGGGGTATTCTTTCTTGTGTGCCTCGGATAAGGAATTCAGGCAACCACTTTGGGTATATGACGGAACTGTGTTTGCTTACATAGAGAAAGAAGAAAAAGAAGTAAGGATAGATGATTTCACTCAGAAAAGTCCCCTTCCATTCAGAGTTATTATGCCGCAAGCTTTTGGTTGCATGAAATCCATTCTTGAGTATGTATTGAACACTCAGGATAGCATAGTCCTCAGCTTGAAGGATGAGGGGAAAGATTATCTGATGGAATTAAGTATCCATACACCGTATCAGGTGGAGTTCTTTGGTAAAGCTTGTTACATGCCGCAGAATCCGTATATATATGATCCGACATCTATTTACAAAATCTGGATTTCAAAAGAAAATGACATGCCTTATCGTTATCGCAGGGAGATGCAGCATAGCATCAGTGAGGGTATTTGTTCCGATTTTGTGTATAATCCTTATGGAAAGGGAAAAATTGTGGCGGAAGATTATTATCCGGCAGATTATGTGCGGCGTATAAAAGGAGAGAAGTCTCAGAAGGCGACTGTGGATATGACGGGTAAAAAAGCTCCAGACTGGACGCTTACTGATATGAAGGGTCAGAAGGTTTCTTTAAGCGGTATAAAGTCGAAGGTCATCTTGTTGCAGTTCACAGGGATAGGCTGCGGACCATGCAAGATTTCGATTCCTTTCTTGAACAGGTTGAAAAAAGAATATGCAGTGAACGAGCTTGAAGTGCTGGCTGTGGAAACGTGGGGAAGGTCGAAGTCGTCTTGCGAAGCCTATGTGAAAAATCAGGGAATAGAATACAGTTTTCTGACAGCCGATAAGAATACAATTGCTAAACTTATAAATGATTATCAGGCTGGTAGCGGAGTTCCGCAGTTTTACTTGATAGGTAAAGATCGCACGATAATTGCAAAGTTTCAAGGCTATGCGGAAAAGACAACAGATGCAGAGATAGAAAAGAAGATAAAAGCGAATTTGTAGACCGAAAAAACGTATTCTCCTCAATCCTTGCATTTTCTGTAGATTTTTCTATACATTTGCAGCCATACATTTAAACAAAGAGAAAACAGATGCATCGTATCACTCCCTGTTCGCAAAAGGTCATGCTTCGGTTCCGTCGCTGGAGCCGGAAGGAATATGCTGCGTTTGTGAGCCTGCACCGTCATGTCACCATCGGACAGGTGGGACGAGGAATTGCAGATGCTTCATTGGGCAAGCAGAAAACGGCAGTGTGCGAGGGAAAGAAAATAGAAGGCACGTCATGGACTGACCTTTCGGTGGAAGATGCACTTTTTGGAAGTGGAGGACTAGGGCTTGGAGGAAGTCTATTCGAGACAGACCGGACAGAATTGTGGCGTCTGCTGGTGCCGCAAAGGGAAGAAGTGCCTGCACTGCTTTTAGATGAAATAAATAAGATAACAATAACCGGAAGGGATGTATCCGCTTCAGGTCAAGTCTGACAGACTTAACCGAAGCGGATACATCCTTTCTTTTTTAGGATAAATACGTATGGAAAGATTACAGAAATTAGAAGAGAAGATAAAGGAAGGAGGCATGCTTACTTCGGAAGAGGCTTTGTGGCTGCTCGAGGAAGCGCCTTTTGAGGAGCTGTGTGAGGTGGCTCACCGCATTACGGTGGCATACGCTTCACGAAAGTTTGACATGTGTTCCATCATTAACGCCAAGTCGGGTCGTTGCCCTGAAAACTGCAAATGGTGTGCCCAGTCGGTGCATCATCACACGGGTGTGGAGGAGTACGGACTGGTGAGCGAAGAAGAGTGTCTGCGTCAGGCAAAGATGAACGAGAACCAGGGTGTGGCTCGTTTCTCATTGGTGACCAGTGGTCGTCGGCCTTCAGCAGGAGAGGTGGAGAAACTTTGCGAGCACTTTGAATACCTTCGAGTACACAGTAAGATTGAATTGTGTGCGTCGTTAGGACTGGCTACGGAAGAACAGCTTGCAGCCTTGTATCGTGCCGGGGTGAGCCGTTATCATTGCAACCTGGAAACGGCGCCTTCGTTCTTCCCGACCTTGTGTTCCACGCATACGCAGGCACAGAAGATAGAAACGCTCCAGGCAGCTCGCCGGGCGGGCATGGACGTGTGTAGCGGAGGCATCATCGGCATGGGAGAAACGCCGGCCCAGCGGGTAGAACTGGCACTGACCTTGCGGGAACTGGAGGTACAGTCCATCCCGTTGAACCTGTTGCAGCCCATCAAGGGAACGCCGTTGGAACACGCAAAGCCGCTGACGGCGGAAGAGGTGCTGCGTACGGTGGCTATGTTCCGCATGGTGAACCCGACGGCTTTCCTTCGCTTTGCCGGAGGGCGCTCGCAGTTGAGCGAGGAGACGGTGGACCGTGCGCTGTATGTGGGAATCAATTCGGCCATTGTGGGGGATTTGCTGACTACCCTTGGCTCAAAAGTAACAAAAGACAAAGAACGTATAAAGGAGGCAGGATATGAATTGTGAGAAATTGTTTGACGAATTTGACCGGAACCATTTGTGGCATCCGTATACTTCAACTTCAAACCCACTGCCCACTTATAAGGTGGAACGGGCACAGGGTTGTACCTTGACGCTGGCCGACGGTACGGAACTGATTGATGGCATGTCATCGTGGTGGTGTGCTGTGCATGGATACAATCATCCGGTGTTGAACCAGGCAATAGAAGAACAGCTTCACCGGATGTCACACGTGATGTTCGGGGGACTGACACACGAGCCGGCTATCGAATTGGGAAAGGAATTGCTGAAAATCGTGCCTCCCAGCATGGAATACATTTTTTATGCCGACAGTGGGTCGGTGGCTGTGGAAGTGGCTTTGAAGATGGCGGTGCAATATCAGTTTGCGGCAGGTCATCCGGAGAAAAATAATTTCGTGACCATCCGTTCGGGCTATCACGGCGATACGTGGAACGCCATGTCGGTATGCGACCCGGTAACGGGCATGCACAGCCTGTTTGGTTCGGCCCTTCCGGTGCGCTATTTTGTACCTTCTCCGCAGTGCCGTTTCGATGCGGAATGGGACGAGAGGGACATCGAACCCTTGCGTGAAGTCATCAATCAGCATCACGGTGAGCTGGCGGGACTGATTTTAGAGCCGATAGTGCAGGGGGCCGGCGGAATGCGTTTCTATCATCCGCAGTATTTGCGGGAGGCGGCACGCCTTTGTCGGGAACACGGCATGCTGCTGATTTTTGACGAGATAGCCACAGGCTTCGGACGTACGGGGAAATTGTTTGCATGGGAACATGCGCAGGTGGAACCGGATATCATGTGCATCGGCAAGGCGCTGACAGGAGGGTATATGACCTTCTCGGCGGTGCTGGCTTCGGCAAAGGTGGCCGACTGTATTTCTTCCAAGGAGCCGCGTGCGTTCATGCACGGTCCTACGTTTATGGGCAACCCGCTGGCTTGTGCCGTGGCATTGGCATCTGTGCGTCTGTTGTTGTCGTCAGGCTGGCAGGAGAAGGTGCGCCGAATTGAAGCACAGTTGAAAGAAGAACTGGCACCGGCGGCTTCGTTGCCGCAGGTGGCCGATGTCAGGGTACTGGGTGCCATCGGAGTGATTGAAACCAAGAAGCCGGTCGACATGGGCTGGATGCAGCGTCGGTTTGTGGAAGAAGGTATCTGGGTACGTCCGTTCGGACGGCTGGCCTATATTATGCCGCCTTTCATTATCCGTCCGGAAGAACTGACGAAACTGACGAGTGGTTTGTGTAAGATTGTCGGTGAAATGCCGGAATAAAAACAAAGGAGGTGAATTATGGAAAATGAAATACAACCCGGACTGGACGGAGATTTTCAGCAGGAACTGGATAAACTGGAGGCTTGTGGCAACCTGCGTGTGTTGCCGGAAACCTGCAGCGACGGGAAATGGATTGAGGCCGGTGGACGGAGGATGCTGAACCTGTCGTCGAACGATTATCTGGGACTGGCTTCGGACAAGGCGTTGCGCGAAGAATTTCTGCGGACAGTGAAGGAAAGGGATTTGTGCTTTTCTTCCTCGTCTTCACGGTTACTGACGGGCAATTTCCCTGCTTATCGGGAACTGGAATCGCTGCTGGCTTCGTTGTTTGGAGCGGAGAGTGCACTGGTGTTCAGCAGCGGGTATCACATGAATACGGGAATTCTTCCGGCGGTGACCGATGCAAACACGCTGATTTTAGCCGACAAATTAGTGCATGCAAGTCTGATTGACGGCATCCGCTTGTCGGCGGCCAAGTGCATCCGTTACCGTCATCAGGACTATGCACAGTTGGAGAATCTGCTGGCCAAACATCACGGCGAGTATCACCGGATTATTGTAGTGACCGAAAGTGTGTTCAGCATGGACGGTGACGTGGCTTCGCTCGACCGGCTGGTGGAACTGAAGCGCCGTTATACCAACGTGATGTTGTATGTAGACGAGGCGCACGGCATTGCCGTACGGGGCCAGCGAGGGCTGGGGGTAGCCGAGGAACAAGGTTGCCTGAAGGACATCGATTTCTTGTGCGGTACCTTCGGCAAGGCGATGGCTTCCGTGGGAGCGTATGTTGTGTGCCGGAAGGTGATACGCGATTACCTGGTGAACCGGATGCGCACGTTGATTTTTACCACGGCTTTGCCACCTATCAATGTGGCATGGACGCGCATTGTCTTGTCGCACCTGGAAGATATGCAGGCACGGCGGGAGCACCTGGCTAAAATCTCAGCGAGCCTGCGGACGGCTATCCGTGAGAGTGGGGTGGAATGTCCGTCGGAAAGTCACATTATTCCTTTGGTAGTAGGAGCCAACGAGAAGGCCATCTGGAAGGCCTTGCAGATGCAGGAACATGGCTTTTATGTGTTGCCGGTGCGTCCGCCTACCGTACCCGAGGGAACAGCGAGGTTGCGTTTCTCGCTGACTTCGCTGATTGAAGAAGAGGAAATGGCACGGTTGTGTCATGAAATGAAAGCATGAAAACAGAAAGAAATTAAGATATGAAACAACGGTTTATCAAGAAGGAAGGAAATTCTACATTGCTGCTCTTCTTTGCCGGATGGGGCTCGGACGAAAATCTGTTTGCCGGACCCGTGCAGGAAGAATGCGACTGCCTGTTGTGTTTCGACTATAAGGATTTGGATTTTGACTACAGTCTGCTGGAGGGCTACAGGGAGATACGGGTCATGGCCTGGTCTATGGGGGTATGGGTAGCCTGCCAAACGTTGGCCGGAAAAGAGTATCCTTACGGGATGAGGCTGGCAGTGAACGGTACGCCTTGCCCTATTCACGATACAAAGGGTATTCCTGAAGCCATCTTTCAGGGAACGTTAGAGAATTTTTCGGAACCGGTACTGATTCGTTTCCGTCGGCGAATTTGCGGGTCGGCCGCACAGGTGAAGACATTCCTGTCGCATCATCCTTATCGGGAGGTAGACGATTTGCACCAGGAACTGGCTGCTTTATGGACGGCCGTAAAGAATCGTCCGGCTGTGGAGTGGACCTGGGACAAGGCGATTGTCGGGACGAACGACAAGATTTTTCCGCCTCAGAACCAGCGCGAAGCCTGGCAGGGAGTGGCCGTGGAAGAAGTGGATGCGGAACACTATGACGAGGAGTTGTTCCGTGAGTTGCTGAACGGAGAAAGTCGCTTATGGACAAGGCCCTGATTAGTCGGCGCTTTGCCAAGGCCGTGGGAACTTACCTGGACAAGGCCGACGTGCAGCGTTACGTGGCATCCCGGATGGCGGAACTGACCGGGCGTTACATTCCTTCGGACATACAGGAGCGGGTGCTGGAAATTGGCTGCGGTACGGGCATGTTCACGCGGATGTACTTGCAGCAGGCTGTACCGGAAGAAATGTGGCTGAATGACCTTTGTCCGGAAGTGGAACCTTACCTGGCAGATGTGCTGGGTGAAAAGGTGCATTTCATGGCGAAGGATGCAGAGACATTAGCCTTTCCGGAAGGACAGGACCTGATTGTATCGTGCTCGGCGGTGCAGTGGTTTGAAGATTTGCCACGTTTCTTTTCAGGATGCCGGAAGTTGCTGCACGAAGGGGGATACCTGGCTTTCAGTACCTTTGGTCCCCACAATACGGAGGAGGTGGCGACACTGACTGCGGCGGGATTGTCGTATCCGTCGCTGGAGGAACTGAAAGAGATGCTGACGGCACGTTATGAAGTGGTATATACCCACGAGGAACAGTTGCGCTTATCATTCTCTTCTCCTTTGGATGTGTTGAAGCATTTGAAGGAGACTGGAGTGACAGGCACGGCTGCACAGCCATGGACACGCGGTAGGTTGCAGGAGTTCTGCCGGAATTATACGAAACAGTTTTCGGATGAACGTGGAAAGGTGTACCTGACCTTTCATCCTATTTATATGATATGTAGAAAATAAAAAGGTTACGAGTATGAAAAAGAATGTATATTTTGTCAGCGGTATCGATACCAATATCGGAAAGAGTTATGCTACGGCTTACCTGGCTAAGACCTGGAATGAACGGGGTATCCGTACCATTACGGAGAAACTGATTCAGACGGGGAATACGGACATGTCGGAAGATATCGAGCTGCACCGCCGGATTATGGGTACCGGCTTGTTGCCGGAAGATAAGGAACGATTGACCATGCCGGAGATTTTTTCTTATCCCTGTTCTCCGCACCTGGCAGCGGAGATAGACAAGCGTCCGATTGATTTCGACAAGATTGAACGTGCCACTCAGACACTGAGCGAACGCTATGATGCGGTGTTGCTGGAAGGAGCCGGAGGACTGATGGTGCCGCTGACCCGTGAACTGCTGACCATCGACTATGTGGCACAGAAACAGTACCCGCTGGTGTTCGTCACTTCCGGTCGTTTGGGAAGCATTAACCACACGTTGTTGAGTCTGGAAGCGATGACGCGTCGGGGCATCCGTCTGCATACGCTGGTCTACAACCTCTTTCCGGAAGAAGACGATGAGATTATCCGTCGCGATACGGAGGAATATATGCGCGACTTGCTGAAACGGGAATATCCAGACGCAGAGTTTGTGGTAGTTCCGTTCCTGGGAGTGTAAAAAAATTGAGCATTCGACAAGTTTAGGGAAACCCCTATCTCGAAATAGGGATTTCCTGCTTGATGGGGAGAAATATCTTTCTAATTTTGTATCAGATTAAAAAGGTGAAACCGTTAAATGATATAATTATGATGAAGGTGAAAGTATTTGCTTCGTTGATGTTGGCTGGCTTGCCATTTATTTTGGCAGCGCAGAGTAACGACGACCTTTACTTCGTTCCGAAGAAAAAAACGGAAACGAAGAAGGAGACCGTAGTGGCTCCGAAGCAGAATAGTCAGGAGACAACGGTGTATTCCACATCGACTACTTCCACTCCGGTTGTAGTGAAAGATGTGGCAGGAAATACGCGTGATGTAGATGAGTACAACCGTCGGTATACATCGCGTGAAAATACATTCTCTATGCAGAATGATACGCTTTACATTCAGGAAAAACCGTATGGCGAACGAGGAGAATGGGTGAACGGATTTGAAGGTTCGCAGGATGATTACGAATATGCCATGCGTATCGTTCGTTTCCGGAGTCCGCGTTATGCCATACCGGTAAGCAGTCCGTTGTACTGGGATGTAGTGTATGGTGCTTTCCCGTCATGGGACTGGAATGTGTATGATGATGGACTTTATGCTTATGTATTTCCTACCTACAGCAATCCGTTGTGGTGGGATTGGAGATGGAACTGGAGCATAGCCGGGCCGAGATTCAGTTTTGGCTGGGGATGGTCTTCTCCATGGTATTATAGCAGCTGGTATTCTCCATACTGGTATGGCGGTTACTGGGGTGGCTATTGGGGAGGTTACTGGGGACCGGGGTGGCATCATCATTATCCGTCGTATGGATGGGGAGGAGGATGGCATGGTCATTCTTATACCTACAATAACCGCCGTGCAGAGAATGTGGTACGGAGAGGTACTGTGGGCTCTGTATTCGACCATAATGGCCGAACAGGAGGTCGTGTGATGAGTGCTTTGGATCAAAACGGTAGAACGGGAGGTCGTGTAGTGAGTGGAACTAATGGGGTACGTTCTGTACGTCCGGATGACGCTACAAGAGTACGTAGCACAGGTGTGAGATATACACGTCCTTCACAAGGTATTGGTGAATCTACTTATTCTCGTCCAAGCAGTACGCGTCCTAATTCTTATCGTAATACGGGAGCGTTTAACCGCATGAACCAGAATAGCAGCAACCGGATGAACGGAATAAACAATTCACGGACAAATTCAAACTCATCTGTCAGAAGCTATAACAACTTTGGAGGAGGTAGCTATCGCTCTACTACAACCCGTAGTGGAGGCTCTTCAAGAAGTGTAAGTTCTGGTGGTGGCGGAGGTGCACACAGAAGATAGTCTGAACATTAAATTAAGAAATCAAGTATGAAAAGGAAATATATGTATGCGATGGCCTGCTCATTGATGTGCAGTGCGCAGGCTATGGCGCAGAATGCGTATGATGCGGCTCGCTATGCTGGTGATGAGTTAAACGGTACGGCCCGATTTGTAGGTATGGGAGGAGCCATGGGAGCTTTGGGAGCGGATATTTCTACTATTGGTACCAATCCTGCTGGTATCGGTTTGTTTAGGGGGCATGACTTGTCTACTTCCTTTGGTATGAACAGCACAAAGGCTGAGAGTGACTTTGGAGGGGAGAAGATGAATGACAAGCGGAATAAGGCTTCCTTTGATCAGATTGGTTTTGTGTATTCCACAAAGATTGGTAATCGTACTACACTTCGCTACCTGAACTTTGGATTCAATTACCATAAGAGTCGTAATTTTAACAGAATGTTTGCGGCTGGAGGAATGCTTAATGGGCTTTCACAAACGCAGCAGATGGCCAATATGGTGGGAGGAACCATTTTCTCCATAGATGAGATAAATAATATTTATAATTATGGAATGGAAGGTCATAGTAACCTGTCTAATCCATATAATAATGTCAATTATCCATATTTAGGCGTAATGGGTATTCGTACTGGTTTGGTAGGAGTAGGTACTTTTGACGATGGAAAAGGAGGAACCTATCAATTGCCGATTGGGTGGAATGGAAATTCCAGTGGATTCCGCAGTCGGGAAGAGGGTGGTATTAACCAGTATGATTTTAACGTTGCATTTAATGTGGAAGACCGGATGTATTTCGGAATTACATTGGGTGTGAATGATGTGGATTATACGCGTAGCACCTATTATACAGAAGACTTGTATGATGGTAGTCATTCCGGTTTCTATGAGTTGCGGAATCTGTATCGAACGGAAGGATCGGGAATTAATTTGAAACTTGGAGCTATTTTCCGACCCATAGAAGAATCTCCGTTCCGTTTCGGTTTTGCCATTCATACGCCTACCTGGTATTCATTGACAGATATCTATTCTTCTGAAATTTATTCAGAACTGAATTATAACTATGAAAATGAGGATGATAACAAGCAGTTTAAGGCGAATGAAAGAACTATAGATTATGCCGGAGAATCTGTGCAGGACTATCGTTTGGTTACTCCATGGAAATTCAATGTCAGTGCAGGAACGACTTTAGGAGGTATCATGGCTTTAGGTGCGGAATATGAGTACGCCAATTTCGGCTCTTCTCGCTTGTATTATAATGATGGAACTCCGATGGAGAATCAGAATGAGTATACCAAATCTACGCTGAAAGGGCAACATACACTGCGTTTGGGAATGGAAACTCGTATATCTTCTGCGTTTAGCGTAAGAGCGGGTTACAATTATTCTACATCGGTTTATAAGGATGGTGCATACAAGTCGTTGAATGCAAATGATATGCGTACAGATACAGAATATACTAATGATTTAGCCCGTAATACGGTAACTGTGGGCTTGGGTTACAGATGCAAGTGGTTCTACACTGACTTAGCTTATAAATATGATGTATATAAGTCTGATTTCTATGCATTCAGTGATGCGGCTTTGCAGGCTACGAAAGTGACTAATGAACGTCATCAGTTGCTGCTTACACTGGGCGTTCACTTCTAGAAGTTCATTGTGTTTGTTTTATTTAAATACGGGAGTTGCTTTTATTCACTGGGGCAGCTCCCTTTTTTTATTCTTTTTTCTCACGGTATTCTTTCTTTTTCCAGAAGTTGAATCCCATGTAGATACGTAAGCTTCCGAAAGAGTTGGTCATAGAGAAGGAGGGTTTCCGGTAGTCATACGTGTGGAGTACGAGAGACGCTCCTACATAGTATTTGCTGTTGTTCCAGGTGATGCCGGCACGTGTAATCAGATCAAAGTTGATGTCTTTTATCCATTGTGCCCAGTCGGTTCCGCTTTGAGTAGGCTGGTCGTTGATACGTGCTTTTTTATAGGCTATGGCGGGAAGGAGAGAAACATTCAGCAGACAATTCTTAGCGAATACCCAGTTGTAACCGTAGCCAACACTAAGGTTGTAGTCGGTATAGCGCAGGCTATGAAATTTCAGGGAGGAACTGAGCTGCTGTTGCATTTCCTCGGGCAATTGGGTATGGTCGAAGGAAATGTTATGCTGGGAATAGGAAAATCCGGCCAGCAGGGAGCCACAGCTTTTCCGTTGGTTGGTCGACTGGCTATAGGCCGCAGGATAAGAAAAGCGCTTGTGGTTGAAAATCCAGTAGGCATTTAGTCCTTTGATGTTGCTTTGAAAACCGTTGAACTGTGTGTTCGTATAGCTTTGGCTCAGGTTAAACTTTTCATAGGAAGACAGCTTGAAGTTGCTGCCTGTTTTCCGGTAATACAAGTCTACACCAAATTTAGCGCTGTATAGATTGAATACAATTTCTTTTCGGGGAGCTTTTTCTTTCCCTTTGCCGATAAGGTCTTTGATGTCGAAAGAAAGTCCTAAAAAGATCCATCTCCAGCCGAAATAGACTCCTAACTTAGTATTGATGTTCGGGGCAAAATTCAGACTTTGTCCGTCATTGCTGCCCAACCGGTAATGTTCATACCAGGAACTTTGCTCCAGCATGAAGGCCAGATTATATTTGTTGGGAGAGATGTAAGTGGTGTCTATGGTGTTCAGTTTGGCCCCAGCCTTCTTGATTTCTTCTCCAGTGTACTTGATGGAACGGACAATACCGTCGGTCAGACTGCTTAATGACAGTCGGGGAGAAGCCACAGGATCCGGTTCGT
>OGHQ01000347.1_pt1 | contig 15467 bp, 19 predicted proteins | sample 1571561 | NCBI WGS metagenome assembly OGHQ01 (sample SAMEA2581941, study PRJEB24529) | metagenome | biome: Human gut stool | place: China | collected 2011
GCTGGCTTCGGGGTGCACGGTCGTGCCCTACGGCGCCGCACGCCTCTACCGTCAGGGCAGGAGCGACACGGCCATCCGCAGCGAACTGCTGAAGGAGGGCTACTCCAACGATGAAATCGCCAATATCCTGAAGCAGCTGGGAAGCTGAGAAATACGAAAAGGCCGCAGCGTGGAACACGGAAAGGTGTTCTGGGCTGCGGCCTTAATTTATTTATGAGGTAGAAGGTGAGGGGAGCAGCTCACGAGTTGCGCTTGCTGATTTTTCCGCAGCCCCTTGGCGGGGCCTTGAAAAATCAGAGCGCGGCCCCAGCCTCACCTCCCTGTTTCCGCCGCAGGCGGCGGTCGGTTCGGCTGCTGTTCGAGTCCCACTGACTCCCCACAAAAGAAAAAGTCCGCTGCATTGCAGCGGACTTTTTAGTGGGGTGCCCAGTGGGACTCGAACCCACGGTCTCCAGATCCACAATCTGGCGCGTTAACCGACTACGCTATGGGCACCACATCAATGCGCCCGAAGGGACTCGAACCCCCGGCCCACTGCTTAGAAGGCAGTTGCTCTATCCACCTGAGCTACGGGCGCACGTTGTTATCCCATTGGGTTCTGATATGGTTTGCAGCTGTGAGTCGAAGCACGCTGCGAGAAGTATAATACCATAGCCCCGGGGTTCTGTCAAGAGAAATCTGAAACTTTTTTGCGCTTTTTGCAAAAGGCTTCTCACAGCAGCCACATCCCCACAAAGCCGAACGTAAGCCCGAAGGCTGCGCCTGCCAGCACATCCCGGACGAAGTGCGCCCCAGAAAGCACCCGCAGCAGACAGATGAGGGCGGCGATGGCCAGCATCACGACGCCGACGGCGGGGTAGAAGTAGAGCCACACCATCCCGAGGACGGCGGCACTGAGTGCGTGGCGGGAAGGGCAGGAATTGCCGTGGGTCTCCTTAGATACCAGCGGCACGAAGCCCGGCTGCTCATAAGGGCGGGGAAAGTTGAGCCTCGCCCGCAGGATGGTTCCCAGCCCGAACGCCAGACCCGGAACGAGAATGGCCCGGGCAATGACCTGCATAAAATCAAGAGCGCCGCCGCCCCGTCCGATGGTGAGCATCCTGAACCACCGGAGGTTGAGCAGCACCAGAAGCACCGGATAGCAGACGAAAGGCACGAGGGGAAGCCAGCGGTTGAGCAGGATGATGCCCTCCCGGAGGGCGGGATGTCCCTCGAGCCAGTCGGTCAGTTTTTTGTATCGTTCCGGTGTCATGGTGCTTCCTCCCCGAGAAGATCAGTCAAAGCAGGTGTTGAGGTAGTTTTCCACATCAAAAGGCTCAGGCGTGGAGTCCTTGCGCAGGTAGAGGGGATGGTGGGGGTGGCCCTTTTTGCTGCGGGGGCCGAAGGTCACCCAGGGGATGTTCTTTTCCCGCGTCAGGGCAACCATCTCCCGCATCAGGCCGGGCAGATAGTCCCGCTTTTCAATCAGAGTACCCCATGCGGCCCACATGGTGGGCTCGGTCTGGGCCAGCACGGCCTGCAGCCAGCGGAGGTTTTCGTCGCAGAGGGCGCGGTCGGGCGTTTTGTCCATGTCGTTGGGGTTGGTGGCCCGCTGGGGGTAGACGTTGAACATGATCCAGCTGTCGAAGCCGTTGGCGTTGGCCAGACGCTCGACGCTCTTCAGAGTGGGGTCCAGCGCGCCGGGTTGGGCGGTGCTGGGGTTGATGCCGATGCACACCAGCGGGCGGCGGCCCACCCGCCCCAGCACATAGCGGTAGGGCTGGTAGGTGTGGGGCTCGTAGTACCACAGACCGCCGGGATATTCGTCGGCTTCCAGCCGGGGAAGAGTTTCACAAAGCATAGCTTACCTCACAAGAAACGTGTGTTTCTTTTATCGTACCTTAAAAATTGTGCGAAAGCAACACCTTGCGGCGAGAAAGTCTCCCATAATTTCGATTTTCATGCTATACTATCCCTTAGAGGAAAGTATCCCTCTTCGCTTGCTGAAAAAGCAGAAGGAGTTTTGTTTATGATAGAAGATTACCGCAGCGCCCAGCGTGCGGGCCAGCGCGCCTATCGGGCCAATGTGGCTCGGGGGCAGTCGCCCTATCTCGCGGTGCTGGACGACATCCTCACCGATGTGGACATCGTGGCGCAGGAGCCTCTGGGTCTGGTGGACATCCCGGCCGAGAGCATCGTGGGTACCAAGACCGCCGGACGCCACACCGCCTTTGCCTCCAATTTCATGCCTCTTCTGGACGACGACACCGAGTTTGCAGTCAAGTGGTCGAACCTCTGTGACGCCCATCTGGAAGAGGGGATCCACACCCCTATTATTGCCTTCGAATACCTGAACAAATTCTATGTGCAGGAGGGCAACAAGCGTGTCTCCGTCCTCAAATACTATGAGGCTGTGAAAATTCCCGGCACCGTCACCCGGCTCATCCCGGCAAAGAACGACACGCTGGAGAATAAGCTCTATTACGAGTTCCTTGATTTTTACAAGTTTTCCCGCATCAACTACGTCAGCTTCTCCCGGCTGGGGGGCTATGCAAAGCTGCAGGCGCTGGCCTGCAAGGCCACGGGCGAGATGTGGACGGAGGATGACCGGCTGAATTTCTCGTCCCTCTACACCATGTTCAGCCAGCAGTTCTATGCGCTGGGCGGCGGCTCACTGGGCCTGACGCCGGGCGACGCACTTTTGGTGTACCTGTCGGTGTACCGTTATGCCGATGCCTGCGAGTCCACCCCGACCGAGGTGCGGGAGAATCTGGCCCGCCTCTGGGACGAGGTGAAAATTCTGGCAGAGCCCCACGCTGTGGAACTGCTGCTGGAGCCGAAGCGCAGTTCTGAACCGCTGCTGAGCAAGCTGAATATTTTCAGCTCCCGCCCCAGCGAGCTGCGGGTGGTGTTCCTCCACGAGCACAACGCCCAGACCAGCGCATGGGTGCGCGGACAGGACAAGGGCCGCGCCGCGCTGGTGAAAGCTTTCCCGGATAAGCTCTATGTCAGCTGCCGGGAGAATATCAACCCCGAGGTGGACGCAGAGCAGGTGCTGGAAGAGGTAGCCCACGACCACGCGGACATCGTCTTCACCACCAGCGCCCGGATGCACACCGCCTGCCTGAAGGTCGCGGCCCAGCACCCCAAGACCCGCTTTTTGAACTGTTCCCTCAGTGCGCCCCATCCGCTGGTGCGCACCTACTACCCACGCACCTATGAGGTGACCTATCTGCTGGGAATGCTGGCGGGCATCGTCTCCCACAGCGACAAGGTGGGCTATGTGGCTGCAAACCCGGTGTATGGTGTGCCTGCGGCCATCAATGCCTTTGCCCAGGGCGTGCGTGCCGTCCGGCCCGACAGCCGGGTGGTGCTGCGCTGGGCCTGCCTGTGCGATGCGGCACACCCGCAGGATTTCTCGGACAGGAAAGACATCGAAGTCTTCTACAGTCAGGACTTCCGGGAGCCGGAAGGAACCTACCGCGATTACGGCCTCTGCCGCCGTCTGCCCGACGGCGTTCTGCAGCCGCTGGGCCTGCCGGAGTGGCGGTGGGACGTGTTCTTCACCGAGATCGTCCGCTCCGTGTTTGCCGGAACATGGGACAGCGCCCCCGGCGGCAGGGCGATCAACTACTGGTGGGGACTCAAGAGCGGTGCCGAGCGGGTGGAATACCCCACCCGGCTGAACGACGGCACCATGCAGCTGCTCAAGATGGCAGAGCGCCAGCTCTGCGATGGGGAGATACAGGTTTTCCCGACCGAGAGCTACAGTCAGGGCCATGCCCTTCACCATGCGGCTTCCGGCATCTATACGCCCAAGGAACTGATGGAGATGGACTGGCTGGAAGAGTGCGTAGAGGGCGAACTGCCCAGCTACGACGAACTGGACGCCAAGACCCGCAGCCTTTTGAACGTCAATGGTCTGGACATCGTAAAGGGAACGCCGCAGTAACAGGCAAAGCCCCAAGGATAGAAAAGAATGGAGCAAAAACATCGTGAAAATACTTGCGATCTCGGATGTGCCGTCCAAACTGCTCTGGGACGAGAGTGTCCGCAAGCGGCTGGAAGGCATCGACCTTATCCTCTCCTGCGGTGATCTGCCGAAAAAATATCTCGAATACCTCACAAACTTCACCACCGCCCCCATCCTGTACGTCCACGGCAACCACGACGGCAGTTACAAGGAGTCAGAACCGGGTGGCTGCATCTGTGTGGATGATGCGGTCTATGTCTGGAAGGGGCTGCGCATCATGGGTCTGGGCGGGTGCAATCGGTACAACCGGGATGACACCTTCCAGTACACCGAGGCTGAAATGCGGCGGCGCGTCCGGAGGCTCTGGCTCGCGGCCCGGCGGGCGGGCGGCATCGACATCCTGCTGACCCATGCCCCGGCATCCGGCCTCAACGACGGCACCGACAAGGCCCACAAGGGGTTTCAGGTGTTCAACGATCTGATGGACCTGTATCAGCCCAAGTGGTTCATCCACGGACATATGCACCTGAATTATGGGGCAAACCTGCCCCGTGTCTGCACCCGGGGCGGCACGACGGTCATCAACGCCACCGAGCGGTACGAGTTTGAGATACCCGACCCCGTTCAGGTGCCGAAGCGAAAGCTGTTCGGTTGGGGATAAAAATCAAAGAAAAAGGAGAAAGACAATGGAGATAGAACGCGCCTTGCAGCAGCTGGAATTGCTGCAAAAGAAGCTGTACGCCTACCACTGTGCGGACAGCTCCCTTTATCTGGACGCCGTGACCACCGCGCCCAGCGATACCTCCGAGGGCCGGGGCGTGGCCATGAGCATTCTTGCCGGGGAGAGCCAGAAGCTGATGACCTGCCCCGAGACGAAAGCGCTGCTGGATGAGCTGAGCGCCCGGGCCGGGGAGCTGGACCTCGTCCACCGCCGCGAAGTGGAGGAGCTGCGCCGCAGCTGTGAGCAGCTGACCCGCATCCCGGCGGACGAATATATGGCCTACAAAGAGCTGTGCAACCGGGCGGACGACGTCTGGCACAAGGCCAAGGCACAGGACGATTTCGCCCTGTTCTGCCCCGTTTTGCAGGAGCTTGTAGACTACAACCGCCGCTTTGCCGGTTATTATGACGCCTCGAAAGCGCCCTATGACGCTCTGCTGAACGAGTACGAGCGCGGCGTGGATAGGAAGATGCTGGACAGCTTCTTTGCGACGCTGCGGGAGGGGCTGGTGCCGCTCATCCATAAAATCGGCGAGAAGCCGCAGATCGACGACAGCTTCCTGCATCAGGAGTACCCGGCAGCACAGCAGAAGGCCTTCGCCGATTACCTGATGGAGGTGATGGGCCTCGACCGCAGCCATTGTGGTCTGGGCGAGACGGAGCACCCCTTCACGCTGGAATTCAACAATAAGGATGTCCGCATCACCACCAACTACGACGAGCACAATGTGGCATCCTCGATGTACTCTGTCCTCCACGAGGGCGGCCATGCTCTGTATGAACTGGGCATCCGGGATGACCTACAGTACACCTGTCTTGCGGGCGGCGTCTCGATGGGCGTCCACGAGAGTCAGTCCCGTTTCTATGAGAACCTTATTGGCCGATCGCGGCCCTTCGTGGAAGCAATCTATCCCAAGGTGCAGGAGTTCTTTCCCCGGCAGCTGGGCGGCGTGAGCGCAGAGCAGTTCTACCGCGCGGTCAATAAGGCTCAGCCCAGCCTCATCCGCACCGAGGCGGACGAGCTGACCTACTGCCTCCACGTCATGGTACGGTATGAGATCGAAAAGCAGCTCATCGGCGGCACGCTGGAAGCAAAAGATGTGCCGGCTGTCTGGGCGAAGCTTTATAAGGAATATCTGGGCGTCGAGGTGCCGGATGACCGGGATGGCTGTTTACAGGACAGCCACTGGTCGGGCGGCGCGTTCGGCTACTTCCCGTCTTACGCGCTGGGCAGTGCCTACGGCGCTCAGATGCTCCGCCGGATGGAGCAGGACGTGGATGTCTGGGGCGCAACGGCCCGGGGCGACCTCACACCCATCACGGCGTGGCTGCGGGAAAAGGTCCACCAGTACGGCGGGCTGATGGAGCCTGCCGACGTGGTGAAGAACGCCTGCGGCGATTTCAGTGCTGAGGATTATATCCAGTACCTTACCCGAAAGTACACCGAACTGTACGGCTTATAAAAAAGAAAAAGGCGTCTGCACAAATGACTGTGCAGACGCCTTTGTTCGTGTTGAGGAACATCACAGCTCCAGCTTGCCGGAGACTTTGTTGATGACATAGTAGGCCATACCCTCTTCAGGCTTGACGTAGACCTTGCAGGACTGGACGCCCACTTTATGGGTGGCGCGGTAGTCGGCCTTTGCGCGCTCGATGACATCGGTGATGTTGTACTGGTTGGTGCCGAACTCGACATAAACCTCCGGGGAGAGCGGGGGACGGCCGCGCCGCTGTGCAGCACCAGAAGATCTGCGCTTCTTCGGCTCTGCCGCAGGAGTCTCAGGAGCAGCGGCCGCTGCGGGGACAGCAGACTTTTTCTCAGACATAGCTTATACCTTCTTTCCTGTATTCCACTGCAAATTGGAAACGTGGATGATTTCCGGGCCGGAAGCTGTATTACCGGTCAGTCCGACCGCTTTCTGTTCGTGCCAACGATTGGAAGCACTATACTTATATAATAGTTATTTCTTTGACGTTTGTAAAGTGTTTTTTGGAAAAAGCATCCCCATATTTCTGCGCCCGGAGCACTCAATTCTGACAAAAGGGGGGAAGAATGCCCTGGAAAAAAGAAACTGTCCGGATTTGTGTGCGGCGCAGCGGAGAGAAAAGAAATGCAGCGCGCGGGGAAAAGCAGAAATTTCCGGGGAATTTATCCGGCACAGCAGTCCTCGGCCCGCTTCACGACGGGGGCGAGAAGTTCCTCGTCCCAGTCTTCGGCGAGGACAAAAAGGGCCTGATCAATGACCTCCTGTGCGCGGGCGTCCGGGCGGCCCTGTGCCAGCCGGAATACTGCTGCCAGCAGCCGCAGTTTGAGGGTGCGGATGTTCTCCGGCGCGGCCCAGAGCCGGGCGAGGTCGTAGTTGTCGGTGTTGCCGCAGCGCATGGTGCAGATGGCGCAGTTGGGGGCGACGTGGTGCTTTTCCGTCTCGACGATGTGGTACATCCGGCGCAGCGCGTCTTCGGCAGCGTCCGGGTCGGCAGCCAGCCGGAGACCGGAGGTCAGCACACGGTCGGTGTCCTCGGTCTTCGGCTCGTTGACGGTGGAGCGGGCCAGCCCCACCAGCGCTCCTAACAGCGCGTCGCGCTGGCGCTGGGCGTCGGTAACGGGGGCAGAAAGAAACTGATTCATAGAGAGCACTCCTTTGGGTACGATGTTGTCTCTCTCAGTATACACGCCCGCGGCCCAAAAGGGGAGAGGAAATTTGCAGAAATTTGATGAGTTGTGAGCTGCATCTTGATTTTGGGAGAAAAATCCGCTATAATAACTATGTTGTCTGTAAAATAGAATACGCCGGTGTGTCGGAATGGCAGACGAGGGGGACTCAAAATCCGCTTCGTGATTTTCCATGTCTGTACAAGAAATTCACGAGGGTGCGTTGAATTTTGAGAGTTTGTCGGAATGGGATTTCTTACATCCCTCCTGAACATCCCTCCAATCTTCAAAAACCGGTACTAATGTCCCAAAATTGAATATCAGCCGATGTGGCGGAATGGCAGACGCAAACGACTCAAAATCGTTCGGGAAACCATGTGGGTTCGAGTCCCACCATCGGCACTTCATCATAAAACAGCTTAGGATCGAAAGATTTTAGGCTGTTTTTCTTTTTTGCCCATTTTTTATACTTTGGCGTTTTCTGGGAAGATATTGACGATTGCATTCGCCGAAGATACCTTACTGGAGAAATCCAGATGTGTATAAATGTTGCTTGTCGTGCTGATGTCGCTGTGCCCCAGCCACTCCTGAATCTCCTTCAGGCTCACGCCATTGGCATAGAGCAGACTGGCGCAGCTATGGCGCAGATCGTGAAAGCGGATACGCTTCATCTGGTGTGCGACCAGAAAATCCGGGAAATGTTGGCTCAGGAAATCGGGCCGAATCCGTTTTCCCATCGGGTCTACATAGATATAGTCAAGATAATCGGTGCAATAGCTTTTGCCGCAGACCTTCCGATTCTGCTCCTGCTCCTTTTTCATTTTATTGAGCATCTGCTCACAGGCAGGGATTAGGGGAAGTGTCCGGCAGCTCGACTTTGTTTTTGTCTTATCTCGTGCGATTTCTGTTAGCGTTCCGTTGACCTTTGCGGTCACAACCGTATGCTGAATGCTGATTTTCTTGTTTTCAAAGTCAATGGCATCCCATTTCAAGCCAACAACTTCACTGCGCCGCAGGCCGTAGAATGCAGCCATGATAACGCCAAACTCCGAAGGGTCACCTTGAATCGCTTTGAAAAGCTGCTCCAGTTCTTCACCGCTGTAAATCTCCGACTTGAACTTTTCCTTACGAGGACGTTCAACGCGATCTGCCGGGTTGGAACGGATCATGCCGATTTGAAAAGCGTACTGCAAGCATTTGCGGATGTTGGCGTGATAGTGAATGACGGTGTTTGCCGTAAGGCCACGATCCAACTCATGCTGGTAGAAGTCTTGGATGTATTTGGGATGCTGTTCCATATCCTGCAATGTATAGTGGAGCGGTTCAAAATATGGGACGATCTTGTGAACGATTGCTCTTTCATAGCTGGTATAGGTTGTGATTTCCACTCGTGACTTCATCATTTTCAACCAGTCCGTGATGAAGTCGGTGAAAAGTACCGGGGAGTTATCAAGGCAGGGGTCAACTTCTTTGATGGGGCTGACCTTCAGCCAATTATTGTCAACGGCATATTGTAGGGCATCGGTCAACTCCTTGTGCCAATCCAGAAGCTGCTGTACACTGGCCTCCTCCTGCTGACGCTCATAGCGGAAGAACGTTTCCAGATCGCGCGGAGAGAGTGCTTTCAAAGACAGCCGCTTCTTTTCAAAGTATGGGACAACTACTCTTCCCAGATCATAAGCATATCTGCCATAGGTTTCGGGCGGAAGGTTCATCACGCTTTCCCGAAGCCAGCGGTTCAGATATTCCGATACCGGCAGGTCGGAAACCTGCTGCATCGTTTCAGGGTTAAACTCTTTTTGTGTTTTACGCAACAGAGATTCAGCTCTTTTTTTGTTTCCTTTAACAGGAAGTCCTGTGCTGATGGATTTGGTTCTGCGCTTTCCATCTGTGTCTTTCCAGCTCAGAATCATCTGATACATACCGTTTTGTTCTCTTAAATGTCCGGCCACATTTGTCATAGTTATGCTCCTTTCTGTTCGCAGCCAAACGTCCTTTGCTTAGGCATCATAAGTTTAGAAGATTCTGGAGTGTTTTGCAAGGATGGCACAAGGGAGTTTGAAAGGTGCATCCCTCCAAGTTGCCGATCCTGATCGAGCAGGTACTCTACCACGCAGAGTTTTGGTATCTTATAGCTGCGTCCTACACGCGCCGAGTGGATCTTATTCTGCTTGACCAACAGATACGCATTCTTCCGGCAGATGCCAAGCATTTCCTGAAGATGCTCCACCGTCACCACATCCGGGTAGTCCTTGAACATCGTCAGATACCTCTCCGTCTTTCGGTCAGGCTCTTCCTGAATCAAAGTGCAGGCTGCGATCTCGCTCATTCCTGTCCTCTCTTTCTAGTTCAATATGTCGATTATTCAGCAGAAAATACCATATGTAAAGTGTGATGGTCTTTTTCGGGGACCATCTCACTTGCCAAAGGAGATATTTGAGCTTAGAACTTCATCGGCAGTGCGTCTTTCCTGCACTTGCCGTTGTAGGTGGTGTAGATGGGGTAAACGTACCGCCGCCAGCCCGGAAGCTTGGCGGGGTTATCCCGGCTGACACGGTAGAGCTCCATGGGATGGACGCCGCTCAGCGCACGGACAAGCCGCTCCTCGCTGTACTGCCCATGATACAGCTGCACAAAGTACATCACGCCCCGCAGGACAGCCGCCCGGAAGGAATCCGGTTTGCCCTCCCACGCTTCCACGATGTGCCGCAGAGCTTCGCAGTAGATCTCTTCGCCCAGCTGGTCGTACAGCTTCAGCGCCGTGCCCACGCAGCCGATGCGGTAGTCGCTCAGCTGCATACTGTCGTAGTTGAGGGAAAGCCCCGCCCGGTTAGTGGCTGCGACAAACGCCTTGGAAGGCGCATCGCCGCCCACCACCTTGGCGCGCAGCTTGATGCCCGCCGACAGGGGTGCGGCGTGACCGTTCTGCTCGGCAAAGAGCAGGGCTTCCTGCTCCATCGTCAGACCGGTGTAGACCTTGCAGAGGATCGGGCGGTCCTCGCCGCCGTTGAGGAGGATGCAGCCCTCGATGGTGTGCTGCCCATCCATTACATAGTACCTGCCGTTGCGGAAGCTGACCTTCGGCTCGTTAACGATGTACTCGTTGAAGTCCCTTGCAATCAGCTCCACTCTCTTGCGCTCTACGCCCCGCTGGTAGATCTCGCGGGGATAGATCAGCTTGCTGCTGTGGATGACCGAAAGCTGGTACGGCGGGTTGATACCAATGAAAGTATTGTTGTCGTTCAGGCGCATCGCATTTCCTCCTTGATTCTCCAAATGTACTTCTCGGCTTCCTCTAAGATCTCAGTCACCTGCTGCTTCCGCTTCGGGCTGGTGAGCAGGCTGGGATTGAAGGTGAAGCTATATTCGAGCCGCTGGATCATGGCATGAACCGCAGATTGCAGTTCGGTGTACAGCATCATTTCCTCGATGCTTCCGGCGTTCTCAAAGGACGACCGGATGGGCGTATAGGGGTAGACAGGCGGTTTGCCATCCACCACCTCAGGCGGCGCATAAACCGCCGTAGAGCGCCGGATAGGCTCTATCTGCTGGATGCTGCCCATAGGGTTCAGCGCAAGGCTGATGCGAACCGCATCATCCACCCGGCGCATCTCCTCTGGGGTCAGATGCCCCAGATACTTCAGTGCCCGGCTTTTGTCGATGGTGAAGATCTGCTCTGCCTGCACAACGGACGGCATATTCAACCCTGCGTTTTCCAACAGGCAGTGGGTCGGCTGGTTTACTTTCTTTTCCGCCTTGCTTGTCATGGTCGCAACGATCAGGGTCGGAGAGTGATAATTGCCCACGTCATTCTGAAGAATGACCGCCGGGCGGTCACCGTGCTGTTCCGAGCCGGTGCTCGCCCCGAAATGGGTGAAGAAGATGTCTCCGCGTTGGAATTTCCAGTTTTGCTGCAAAATTGTACCTCCATGTTGTTATGTGCAAAGCCCGCTGCCGGATGTTCCGCAACGAGCTTCGTTCAAGGTATGGTGGTATGGTTGGGTCAGCGGTGCATGACCACATAATCATAGCCGCGCCGCATCTGGCAGACGGTGCATGTGTCCATGCTCCGGTCTGGGCTGGGTACAAGCGCGATTTTGAAAGCCTTTGCATCCACAAAGTGCCGCAGACAGGTACCGCAGAGAGTTCGGATGGACTTGACCATCTCAGGGGTCAGCTCCATCTCCTCGTAGATCTCCTGCTCGCGCACCGTGGGGTTCAACTCGTCCATAAAAGTGTCCTCCTATGTATCAAAAGTGAATATTCGGATAAAGAATAAATAAGAGTACGTAAAAAAACGGGAACTGCCGGATGCGTGGAACGTACCCGACAGTTCCCGGATCAATATGATTAAAGGTCTCGCATATTCGCCCTCGGCTCCCTGCGAGTGGGGCATGAACATCTGGCAGCGGACTTGTACCGCTTCATTGGCATTTCAGCCACCCCGTCTGCTTTGTGACCGGGCCGCGAATTACGGAAGTATCATTATCGGAGTACCAGATGACGGAACTATTCAGTTTTCAAGGTCCCTGAGGTCGGACGTTTCGCCCTGCGGCAGGTGCCGCTTGGGAAATTGTCCTCTCACTTGGTAGCCGACGAGAAAGGTCAATTCGTAGCATTGAAATTGAAGTTTTTCAAAAATTTAGTAATTCTCTTGATTTTGATACTAATAGTGGGCCGAGATACGCCGTAGACTTTAGAAATTTCAGTGATGTCGTATCCCTCGTAAGCGTACATGGTGATGATTTCCAAATCTTCGGTTTTCAAAGTTTCGAGTGCAGTAAGCAACTGCTCATTCTCAATCTCACCAATCCATGCAAAACGGCTTTTAGTTTCGTGGTAAGTATCTGTCACGGTAATCGCATCCTGATAGCGTAGCATCAAAGGCGACGCTTCTTCCTCAGAGCTTTCATACGCAGGAGCGGTGAATTCCTGCGTCCGCTCGATAAAGGTACGCTCCGAATTGAATTGCTGACGGTCATAATCGTACATCTTCTGGATGGCCTCTTTCGTCATTCCCGCAGCTGCGTACTCGATGCGCAACTTTTCCCAGTGTGCTTCAAACTTCTTCAACTCATAGCCTTTATTAAAAGACATCGTAAACCTCCAAATTTTCGATAAGTCGTAAAAAGTCAAAAATTTGGAAGGCTACGGATATTTTGCCGCTTGGGGCATCCATGAAAAACGGACAAACATAAAGCCTGCTCCTTTTTACGGGAGCAGGCTACCTGAAGGCTAAAAAAATAGCCGGACAACCAACTAACAGAGCGGTTCTAAAGCAGAATCACTCTATCAGCTGTTGCCCGGCTATTTGGTGCGCGTTTCATACATTGCCTTGCGGCAATGGCCCGTTGCTCGGTGACGAACAGTCCATATTCAGGGTGCAATGCACCCGATTTTTGAAATTGTGGTTTGTCTAAAAAAGTCAGCGTCTGCGGTAGGCTAAGTCAACTGTTGCTATGTTACCGCACTTGAGGCACTTTATGCTGATAGAGCCTGAACAGCTCTCGTTTTTTTGGTAGAGCTTGTGTCCGCAAACCGGACAAAACCTCCAGCCAATGCTGAATTGTGCCTGCTGTATATTGTTCAGCGGTTTACTCTTAAAAGAGCGATTATTTGACCAAGTCATATTATTCTCCAAATCGAATGACGTCCAATGGATGGCAGTGGATGGGTTTTCCGTTGATGACCTGCATCTGCTGTAATCTGATCCTGATCGCAGACCACGATACCCCGATCCGTGCAGCCATCTCCAGAATTCTTTCATAGTTCGGGTCCGATGCGGATTTGTACAGGATTCCATTTGGCAGGCACAGCGCTGCACGTTCTATTTCGGCGTTGACCAGAAATGTTGGCATCAGCAGCTCCGCTGCAAGGGTATTCGCCTGCCATTCTTCCCATGAGGGCTGTCCGTTTCGTTCCCGATAGGCAATGTGCCCACGGCACTTGACTGCTTTTCCGTAGTCGTTCGGAAACAGGTCAGCCAGTATATGGTGCGCCGCTTCATGCGCTATCGTGAAATTCCGGCATCCGGTGCAGCTGTCTGACGCAAGGGCGGAATCGATTACAACGTCCTTCGGCATGAACACCTCCACAAGCTTTGTCCCGTCCCCCAAGGTTACGGTAAAACCGCATTTCTGGAAAACAGTCAATCCTAGAATACTTCCATCGCTGCATAGCGGCAGCATTTTCACATTCAGCCCAAGAACAGAACTTGCGAGCCGTTCAGGGTCAATGGGTTCTGGTCATCTTTGCTGATCACGAAACGGGCATAGTACTGGTCGATATACTTACCCGCTATGTGCGAAAGATCTGCGCGGGATAAGTATCTTGCCATTACGAAGCACAGCTTTCCGGCACGGAGCAGTAGGCTTCCACGAACCACTTGCCCCGTTCAAGCCAAAGATTCCGCTTCTGACCGCAAATCAGGCAGGTGAAACAGTGACCTTTTCCGCCTAGGCGTGATGTCCCGTGTTTGACTGCCAAGACACGATCAATTCCATAAGTGTGAGCCTTGTCATAGTTTATGGCAAGAGGGCGGATCTTGCCATCAGGAGTAAAACGAACGTCCACTTCGACGTATCTTTTCTCACGGCGAAGGTTGTAATCACCACACATCAGAAATCATCCTTTTTGCAGATTTATCAGAATGCAGCGTGCATTACTTGCGAGTCATACTGCGTGCCACGAACTGTTTTTCGTTTACCGGATCACAAAGGAGTGTTCTTGTTATGAAAAAGAAAACCACGCTCACCAAAATGCACATAGCCCCATCCACAGTGCGCTATGATGCAGTCGCCGCAAGGGATAGTAATGAGGTAGGTCTGATCCTCGCAGCTGTACGAAAAAAGAATGGCTATTCACTTGTAGCTTTCTCCAAACTTCTCTACAACTATGGCGTCGATGTCAGTGACAAGGGTATCAGCAAATGGGAAAAAGGATACACCACTCCCAGCATCTATCAACTGGTTGCAATCTGTCACGCATTGAACATCAAGGAGGGTCCTTCCTACTTTACAAAGAACTTTCAGAAACCCGCCCTTCTAAATGACATCGGGCAAAAAAAGTCGCTGAGTACGAAATGGACTTGATTGCATCCCGGCGCTACCAGCCAGATACAGAAGAGCCTGCGGAAATCGACTATATAGTGATGCCTGTATCAGACCTACCGGTATCGGCCGGTCTAGGAGCTTTTCTTGAAGGTGAAATGTTCCATCAGATACAGGTGCCTGCCAGTAGCGTTCCGGCTGGTGCCGAGTTCGGGATATACGTTAGCGGTGATAGTATGGAGCCACGTTATCATAGCGGACAAATCGTATGGGTAAAGCGCTGCGAAGAACTTGAATGCGGGGATATCGGGATATTCGTATATGATGACTGTGGATATCTGAAAAAATACGATGAACATACCCCGGATAAAACCCAAGCAGAATTCCTTACTGACAGCGCTATGGCGTGGTGCACAATCAACCGGTTCTGGTCTCTCTTAACACCAAATATTCACCAATTATTATATCTCCAGAGCAAAGATTCAAGATTGTCGGAAAAGTTTTGAACTAAAAAGATGGGAGGGAATTTCGTGGATACGATTAAGCGTGTTCAGGATTTGATGCAAGCGCGTGATATGAATCTGTGTGTGTGTTGGCAAAGAAATGTGGAATATCGTACTCCACGATTCAAACCACCGCCCGTCGGGGGAGGTCAGCTAAGCGTAGAGACGATTGAAAGAATCTGTCTGGGTTTGGGAATCACACTAAAAGACTTCTTCGATTCCTCATATTTGTAGTAAAAAGCCGCTCACCATGCTGGAAACCAGCACAGTGAGCGGCTTTAATCCTGCTTTTATTTTATCCTTGGGCCATCTCCAGATAAATGTTAAGCTGCATCTGTCTGGCGATCCTATTCGTGATCCTTGGAATCGGCATCAACCTGTGACAGTGCATTTCTCACATCCCTATTTACTTCTTCCAAAGCCTGTCTGATGGGTTTGTTATGGCTCCCCATCGCCGCAGCAGTCCACAGGCGGTTTTGAAAGATAGATCTCCTTCATTTTCTGCTTAACGGCAGCAATAAAAAAGACCCCCGCAGCGTATGATTTGACGCCGCGGGGTTTCTCAATTGTTCGGTTTGTATTGCAGCACC
>OGHQ01000349.1_pt1 | contig 15432 bp, 10 predicted proteins | sample 1571561 | NCBI WGS metagenome assembly OGHQ01 (sample SAMEA2581941, study PRJEB24529) | metagenome | biome: Human gut stool | place: China | collected 2011
GTGCTCATGGCTCTGATCTATACGTTGCTGAAATGGGCCGAAGGCGAGAAGCTCGCCGCAGTCCCCGACCTGGCCGAGGGGATGTTCATAGACCGGAGTATGAAATGCCCCAACTCCCGGTGTATTTCGGCTACGGAGGATGTCGATCCGCTTTTTGTCAAAGCGGGAGACACCTGCCGCTGCGCTTATTGCGAGGCGAAAATCCGGTAGCGGATTTTGTCGATACAATGTCGAAATAAAACTGTCGGGATTGTTAGGTTGTCGTTGAAATTATTCGTACTTTTGTGCGAGTAAAAGGCGATGGGCCGCAGGTCCGTCGGCGGCTACGGCTTCCGAAACGATGGAAAGGATTCAGATGCACCATACCCGGCGAAAGCGACAGCAGATGCTGTCGGCTCGATGTGCGGCCGGAGCGTGCAGTGTCGTTCCTGCATCGGATTTTATCGACGGAACTATGCAGGAGGGCACGAATCGGCTTCCCGCAGCAATATAATCTTGCCGCTATGACGAATTCTGTCGTAGCGGCTCTTTTTTGGTTGATTTAGTACGTTTCTTACTATGAAAGTTGGAGTAATCATGGGTTCGATCAGCGACTGGGACGTTATGTCCGACGCTGCGGCGACGCTCGCGCAATTCGGTGTGGAGTTCGAGAAGCGGGTGGTGAGCGCCCACCGCACCCCCGAACTGCTGGTGGAGTATGCCAAAACGGCCAAGTCGCGCGGACTGGAGGTAATCATCGCCGGAGCCGGAGGCGCTGCGCACCTGCCCGGCATGGTGGCCAGTATGACCGCACTTCCGGTGATCGGTGTGCCGGTCAAATCTCGAGCCCTGAACGGGCTGGATTCCTTGCTTTCGATCGTGCAGATGCCCGGCGGCGTGCCGGTTGCGACCGTAGCGATCAACGGGGCGAAGAATGCGGCCCTGATCGCCGTGTCGATCCTGGCGTTGAAGGACGAGGCGCTGGCGGCCCGTCTGGAGATGTTCCGTGCAAAACAGACTGAGGATGTACTTAAAGCGGAACTTTAGACCGATGAGTGCGGTGAAGACGATCGGAATTATCGGTGGCGGCCAGTTGGGGCTGATGATCATCGAGCAGGCGCATCTGCTGGGTGCGCGGACGATCTGCCTCGATCCGGCGGAGGATGCTCCGGCGTTTAAGATCAGCGACGAGCGGATCGTGGGCCGGTTCGACGATCCGGCGGCGCTCGAAGAGCTTTGCCGCCGCAGCGACGTGGTGACCTACGAGTTCGAGAACGTGCCGGGCGATCTGCTGGTGGCTCTCGAGCAAAAATACAATATCAAACAAGGGTTCAGGCCTCTGTTCGACTCGCAGGATCGCCTGCGGGAGAAGAGCAATGCCTGCGATCATGGATTGAAGACGCCCGCTTTCATGGCTGTCGATGACGAGGAGTCGCTGCATCGGGCCATTGCGCGAATCGGTTATCCGTGCGTGCTCAAGACCCGTACGCTGGGCTACGACGGACACGGTCAGGCGGTGCTTCGCGGCGAGGCCGACCTTGCGAAAGCCCGCGAACTGCTCGCGGTGCCCTGCATTCTGGAGGAGTTCGTCCCGTTCGATTTCGAGGCCAGCGTGGTGCTGGTGTCGGACGGCGAGCGCGTGATCTGCTTCCCGGTAGGGCGGAATATCCACAAGGACGGTATTCTGGATCTGTGCATCGTGCCGGCGGAGATGCCGGACCAGGTGCGGGAGCGGATGGTGTCCCAGAGCAAGCGTTTCATGCGCGACTGCGGTTACCGGGGGATTCTGGCTATCGAATATTTCGTGAAGGGAGACGAGGTCTATTTCAACGAAATGGCGCCGCGCCCGCACAACAGCGGACACTGGACCATCGAGGGTTCGACGACCAATCAGTTCCGGGAGCTGTGCCGTTACCTGCTCGATATGCCCCTCGAAGAGCCGCAGCTGAAGGCCCCTACCGTGATGAAAAACATCCTGGGACAGGATCTGGAGCGGGCCGAGGCGCTTGCCCGGGAGAATCGCCCCGGTGTGTATGTCCATATTTACGGCAAGACCGTTTCCAAGCCCAAGCGCAAGATGGGACACGTGACTTTCGTCGGTGTGACCGGCGAGGAGTATGCCGCCAAGTGGGCCGACAGATTTGTGAAATAAAGTCAAAAATAAGATAATGAAGAGTTACCGTATTTTCGTTGAGAAATACCCCGAATTCCGGGTCGAGGCCGAGAGCCTGCTCCGCGACCTGAATGCCAACCTGAATCTTTCGCTCGACGGCCTGCGGCTGCTGAACGTGTACGACCTGTTCGGTTTTTCGGACGAATTGCTGGAGAAGAGCCGTTACAGGGTCTTCGGCGAGGTGGTTACCGATGCCGTGACGGATTCGTGCGATCTGGGCGGCAACAGCTTTCTGGCTGTGGAGTGCCTGCCCGGACAGTTCGACCAGCGAGCGGCTTCGGCCGTGGACTGCGTGCGGTTGATCGATCCTTCGGCCGAGGTGAAGATCAAGAGTTCGAAGCTGCTGATCTTCCCTTCGAAACTTCCCAAGGAGACGATGGAGCGTATTCGTCGCTATTATATCAATGCCGTGGAGTCGCGCGAGAAGGATTTGCGGGTCCTGGACGATTTGGAAAGCGCCCCCGTGAAACCGGTGCCGGTATTGGACGGGTTCCGGGAGATGGAAGATGCGGAACTCGATGCCTACTGCAAGAAGAACGGTCTGGCGATGAATGCCGACGACCTGCGCGAAGTGGTCGAATATTTCCGGAACGAAGGCCGCGATCCGTTCGAAACAGAGCTGCGGATTCTCGATACGTACTGGAGCGACCATTGCCGTCATACGACCTTCACGACTGAGCTGGAGAACATTACGGTCGAGGAGTCGTTCGTGAAAGACGAGATCGAAGGCACGCTGGCGCTTTACCTGAAAATCCGCCGCGAACTGGGGCGCGAGGGCAAGAGCATCTGCCTGATGGACCTGGCGACGATCGGTGCCCGTTACCTGCGCAGCAAGGGACTGCTCGACGACCTGGAGGTGAGCGAGGAGAACAACGCATGCAGCGTTTTCGTCGATGTGGACGTCGATGGCCGGACCGAGAAATGGCTCCTGCAGTTCAAGAACGAAACCCATAACCACCCGACCGAGATCGAGCCTTTCGGCGGTGCTTCGACCTGCCTGGGCGGTGCCATCCGCGATCCGTTGTCGGGTCGCAGCTACGTCTATCAGGCGATGCGTGTGACGGGTGCGGGAAATATCTATCAACCCGTAAGCGAAACGCTGCCCGGCAAACTGCCCCAGCGCGTCATCAGCCTTAAGGCCGCCGCCGGTTATTCGAGCTACGGCAATCAGATCGGACTGGCAACGACCCACGTCCGCGAGGTGTATCATCCCGACTATGTGGCCAAACGTCTGGAGGTCGGTGCTGTGGTCGGTGCCGTGAAAGCCGAAAACGTGCGCCGGGAGTCCCCCGTGCCGGGCGATGTGGTCCTGCTGCTCGGCGGCCGTACGGGCCGCGACGGCGTGGGCGGTGCGACGGGTTCGTCGAAGGAGCATACCGACAAGTCGCTCGAGATGTGCGGCAGTGAGGTGCAGAAGGGCAACGCCCCCATCGAGCGCAAGCTGCAGCGCCTGTTCCGCCGCGAGGACGCCTGCAAGATGATCAAGCGCTGTAACGACTTCGGCGCCGGCGGCGTCTCTGTCGCCATCGGCGAGCTGGCCGACGGCCTGTATATCGACCTGAACAAGGTCACCAAGAAGTATGACGGCCTCGACGGCACCGAGCTGGCCATCAGCGAGAGCCAGGAGCGTATGGCCGTGGCTCTGGCCCCTGAGGACGTGGACAAGTTCATCGCCATCGCCACCGAGGAGAACCTTGAGGCCACCCCCGTGGCAAAGGTCACCGAGGAAAAGCGCCTGAACATGGTGTGGAACGGCAAGTCCATCGTCAACATCAGCCGCGAGTTCCTGAACTCCAACGGCGCTGAGAAGCACCAGAACGTCCACATCGAGAAGGGAACTGTCTGGCAGCCCCAGTGGGCCGGCGTGACCTTCGAGCAGAAGATGAAGAACATGGTGGGCGATTTGAACGTCTGCAGCAAGAAGGGCCTTTCTGAGCGGTTCGACTCCACCATCGGCGCGGCCACCGTGCTGATGCCCTTCGGCGGCGCATGCCAGCTGACCCCCCAGAACGCCATGGTCGCAAAGCTGCCCGTGGACGGCGAGACCAACACCTGCTCCGGCATGGCATGGGGCTACAACCCCTACCTCATGAGCGCCAACCAGTATGTGGGCGCACGGATGGCCGTCGTCTGGAGTGTGACAAAACGGGTGGCCTCCGGCTTCCGCTATGAGGACGCCTACCTGACCTTCCAGGAGTACTTCGAGCGCCTTGGCACTTCCCCGGAGCGCTGGGGCAAGCCGCTGGCTGCTCTGCTGGGCGCACTGGACGCGCAGATCGGCCTCGGCATCGCCTCCATCGGCGGTAAGGACAGCATGTCCGGCTCCTTCGAGCAGCTGGATGTGCCTCCCACGCTGGTGTCCTTCGCCACCGCCATCGGCAAGGCCGGCCGCGTCGTCTCCACCGAGTTCAAGAAGCCTGAGAGCACCGTCGTCCTCATCCGGCCCATCCTGGACCCCGAGACCGGCTGTCCCAACTTCTTCTCCCTGAAGGCCAACTATAAGAAAGTTGAGCAGATGATGGAAGATGGCATGGTGGCCGCTGCTTCCTCTGTGGGCTATGGCGGTCTGGCCGAGGCTCTCTTCAAGATGGGTCTGGGCAACCGCATCGGCTTCAAGATGATGAACAACATGACCACCCACGATATGTTTAAGCCCATGTACGGCTCCATCGTGCTGGAGATGGTTTCTGACGCCCCGGCTGGTGAGCTGCTGGGCGAGACCACCGCAGACTACACCTTCGAGTGCTGCGGCGACAAGCTGGATATGGCTCAGCTGCAGGAGATCTGGGAGAGCAAGCTCGAGCCCGTCTATCCCTACCGCAAGGCCGGCCCCGCCGTCGAGAAGATCAACGGCAGCCTGACCGCCCCCGCTGCGCCCAAGATCGGCGTGGCAAAGCCGAAGGTCATCATCCCGGTTTTCCCGGGCACCAACTGCGAGTACGACACCGCCCACGCCTTTGCCCGCGCCGGTGCAGACCCCGAGGTGCTGGTCATCCGCAACCTGACCCCCGCTGACGTCACCGCCAGCTGCGAGGCACTGGTCAAGGCCATCAACGAGAGCCAGATCGTCATGCTGCCCGGCGGCTTCTCCGGCGGCGACGAGCCGGACGGCAGCGCAAAGTTCATCGCCTCCTTCTTCCGCAATCCTGCGGTCACTGAGGCAGTCCGCGACCTGCTGCAGCACCGGGATGGTCTGATGCTGGGCATCTGCAACGGCTTCCAGGCCCTCATCAAGCTGGGTCTGGCTGCTTACGGCGACATCCGCCCCATCACGGCCTGCGACCCGACCCTGACCTTCAACACCATCGGCCGCCACCAGAGTATGCTGGTGCGCACCCGTATCGCTTCCACCGGCAGCCCCTGGCTGTCCAAGTGCAGCGTGGGCGACCAGCACACCGTGGCCATCAGCCACGGCGAGGGACGCTTTGTGGCCCCCCAGAGCGTGCTGGATACCCTCATCGCCAACGGCCAGATCGCGACCCAGTACGTCGATCAGGACGGCAGCCCCAGCATGGACATGAAGTACAACCCCAACGGCTCCGTCCTCGCCATCGAGGGCATCACCAGCCCGGATGGCCGTGTCTTCGGCAAGATGGGCCATTCGGAGCGCAGCGGCGAGTACCTGTACAAGAACGTCACCGGCGACAAGTACCAGCCTATTTTCGAGGGCGGCGTGGACTATTTCAAGATTTGATGGTAAAATAGGAGAAAACCTCTCCGTCATTGCTTCGCAATGCCACCTCCCCTAACGAGGGGAGGCTTTGGCATTTCGTAAAGCTTTATCTCTTCGCCAGAGGCTCCCCTCGGTAGGGGAGCTGTCGAGCGGAGCGAGACTGAGAGGTTGAGGTTTCGTAAAACTTACCCAAGGAGGACATCTTCATGTCTCAGCATGACCGTTATATCAGCCCTTTTTCCACCCGTTATGCCTCCGATGAGATGCAGTACATCTTCTCGGACGACAACAAGTTCCGCACCTGGCGCCGCCTGTGGGTGGCCCTGGCCCGGGCCGAGATGAAGCAGGGCCTGACCAATATCACCCCCGAGATGGTGGCCGAGCTGGAAGCTCATGTGGACGACATCAACTATGAAGTCGCCATCGAGCGGGAGAAGCTGGTGCGCCACGACGTCATGAGCCATGTCTACGCCTACGGTCAGCAGTGTCCCAAGGCGGCAGGCATCATCCATCTGGGTGCCACCAGCTGCTATGTCGGCGACAATACCGACATCATCGTGATGCGTCAGGGCCTCGAGCTGGTGCGCAAGAAGCTCATCGGCGTGCTGGCAAAGCTGGCAAAGTTCGCCGAGGAGTATAAGGATATGCCCTGCATGGCCTACACCCACTGCCAGCCTGCCCAGCCCACCACCGTGGGCAAGCGCGCTACCCTGTGGGCCAACGAGCTGGTGATGGACCTCAGCGAGATCGACCACCGTCTGGCTACCCTGCAGCTGCGCGGCGTCAAGGGTACCACCGGCACCCAGGCTTCCTTTATGGAGCTGTTCAAGGGCGATGCCGATAAGATCCGCGCCGTGGATGCTTCCATCGCCGAGGAGATGGGCTTCGACAGCGAGGCCGTCATCCCGGTGTCCGGCCAGACCTACAGCCGCAAGGTGGACGCCTTCATCCTCAACGCACTGGCCGGCATCGGCCAGAGCTGCATGAAGTTCGCCACCGATCTGCGCCTGCTGGCCAACTTCAAGGAGATGGAAGAGCCGTTTGAGAAGAACCAGATCGGTTCCTCCGCCATGCCCTACAAGCGCAACCCCATGCGCTGCGAGCGCATCTGCGCTTTGAGCCGCTACCTGATGGTGGATGTGCTCAACCCCAGCTTCACCACCGGCACCCAGTGGTTCGAGCGTACGCTGGACGACAGCGCCAACAAGCGCGTTGCCATGGCTGAGGGCTTCCTCGCCACCGACGCCATCCTGAACATCATGCTCAACGTCACCGACGGCCTCGTGGTCTACCCGAAGGTCGTGCGCAGCCGCCTGATGGCTGAGCTGCCCTTCATGGCCAGCGAGAACATCATGATGCAGGCCGTGGAGAAGGGCGGCAACCGTCAGGAGCTCCACGAGCGCCTGCGCCAGCACGCCATCGCCGCCGGCAAGCAGGTCAAGGAAGAGGGTCTGCCCAACGACATGGTGGACCGCATCGCCGCCGACCCGGCCTTTGGTCTGACCAAGGAAGAGATCGTGGCGGGCCTTGTGCCGGAGAACTTTGTGGGCCGCGCTCCCCAGCAGGTGGAGGAGTTCATCGCTCACATCCTCAAGCCCATCTTTGACGCCAACCCGGATGCTGTGGAACAGCACGCAAACCTGAGCGTCTAAACGTGATTTTACAGGGAAAGAGGCTGTTGCCGCAGGCAACGGCCTCTTTTCTGCACACAGAAGGAGTTTTCATGCGACTCGATAAATATTTAGCCGAGACGGCCCAATGCACCCGGAGCGAGGCGAAGGCACTGCTGGCGAAAGGCCGCGTCACGGTCAACGGCGCGGTCTGCAAGAAAGGGGACACCCAGCTGAAAGAGGCTGACGCCGTGGCTGTGGACGGCAAAGCGCTGGCCTACCGACAGTTCGTCTACCTCATGCTCAACAAGCCCGAGGGCGTCGTCAGCGCCTCCACCGACAAGCGGGACACGACGGTCGTGGATCTGGTGGGGGATGCCTATCCCCGGCGGGAGCTGTTCCCGGCGGGGCGGCTGGACAAGACCAGCACCGGTTTCGTCCTGCTGACGGACGACGGCGGCTTTGCCCACGACATCCTCGCGCCTAAACGCCATGTCTCCAAGACCTACACCGTCGTCATCGACACCCCGCTGACGGAAGAGATGAGGGCCGGCTTTGCCTCGGGCGTCACCCTTGCCGACGGCACGGCCCTTTCGCCGGCGGAAGTGTCCGCCCTCACCCCCGACGGGCGGACGGTCCGCGTCCTGCTCAGGCAGGGCGTGTATCATCAGATCAAGCGGATGTTCGGCGTCTACGGTGCGGGCGTCAACGCCCTGCACCGGGACGCCATCGGCGGGCTTGCGCTGGACGAGAGCCTTGCTGCGGGCCAGTGGCGGGAGCTGACAGCTGACGAGGTGGCGAAAATTACCACGGGGTAAAGGACTGCTTTTCACCCGGTTTTCAAAAAAGTATCACATTTTACCGGTAAAATAGCCCTCAGAACCACGCAGAAAGGCCCTTTTTGGCCCGAAAATGACCCCGAAAGATAATTTCACCAAGAAAGAAGAATTTTTTTTGGTGAAATATGTTGCAAAAGTAAATTCTTTTGTGTAAAATATAAAATGTAATGCGGCGAAATTGTTAAAAATCACAATCCCGCCCACCTGCGGTTTGCACAAGAGAGGAAAAGGGGTATCCATTTATGGCCAATAGAGTATTTCAGAGCGTGATCTACCAGATGAAGGACGCGATCGACCGCGTGGTCGGCGTGGTGGATGAGACCGGCGCTGTCATCTCCTGTTCGGAGCTGAATCTGATCGGCGAGGTGCGCGAGGGCTTTATGGCAGAGCGTCTGACGGCCGGTGACCGCTTCGTGCGGGATGGCTACACCTACCAGCAGTTCTCCAGCGCAAAGCATAACGATTATGCCGTTTTTGTGGAAGGTGCGGACGAGACTGCGGGCCAGTTTGCCGCTGTGCTGTCCATCAGCCTGCAGAGCATCAAGCAGTATCACGACGAGAAGTTCGACAAAGCCAACTTTATCAAGAACGTGGTGCTGGACAACATCCTGCCCGGCGACATCTACGCCAAGGCCCGTGAGCTCCACTTTGCCACCGACGTCTCCCGCGTGGTGTTCATCGTCCGCGTCACCAGCGGCGGCGACATCTCCGCTTACGACGTGGTGAGCAGCCTGTTCCCCGACAAGCAGAAGGACTTCGTCTTCAACATCAGCGAGACGGATACCGTCCTGGTCAAGGAGATCCGCAAGGGCATCGACCGCACCGATATGGAGAAGCTGGCCGCCAGCATCGTGGACACCCTCTCCGGCGAGCATTACATCAAGGCTGTCGTGGGCATCGGCACCCCCATCGCCAACGTGAAGGACCTGGCTACTTCCTTTAAGGAAGCACAGATCGCCATGGAGGTCAGCAAGGTGTTCGACACCGAGAAGCAGATCATCCGCTACGACAATCTGGGCATCGCACGTCTGATCTACCAGCTGCCCACCACGGTCTGCGAGATGTTCCTGCGCGAAGTGTTCAAGCAGGGCAGCATCGAGAGCCTGGACCAGGAGACCCTGTTCACCATCCAGCGCTTCTTCGAGAACAACCTGAACGTCTCCGAGACCAGCCGCGGTCTGTTCGTCCACCGCAACACGCTGGTGTATCGTCTGGAAAAGATCAAAAAGCTGACCGGTCTGGATCTGCGTGAGTTCGACGACGCTATCGTGTTCAAGGTAGCGCTCATGGTCAAGAAGTACCTGTCCAACAACCCGGCCAAATATTGATATTTCGTCTCAGCCGCTCCGGCTGCGGACGCCGAAACCGGCCGCTCGACCCCGATGCTGGCCGGTTTCTTTTGTAATGGTCTGGAACTTCTGTGCCAAATAAATTTTTCAGGAGCAAGATACTCATGATAGATTTTGAACATGTCACCAAGATATACAAACGGAGCGATACTCCCGCTCTGGAGGACATCGACTTCCATGTGGACGACGGCGAGTTCGTCTTTCTGGTGGGCCACTCCGGCGCCGGCAAGTCCACTCTGCTCAAGCTCATCCTCCGCGAAGAGCTGCCCACCGAGGGCCGCGTCATGGTGGACGGCAAGGACGTCGCCCGGCTGCGCCGGGGCAAAGTGCCTTTCCTTCGCCGCCAGATGGGCATCATCTTCCAGGATTTCCGCCTCATCCCCACCATGACGGTCTACGAGAATGTGGCGTTTGCCATGCATGTCACCAATATCGGCAAAAAAGACATCAAAGAGCGCGTCAACTATATGCTGGAGCTGGTGCATCTGGAAGATAAGGCAAAGGTCTACCCCGAGTTCCTCTCCGGCGGTGAGCAGCAGCGCGTGGCCGTGGCCCGCGCTCTGGCCCACAGCCCCCGCCTCGTCATCGCAGACGAGCCCACCGGCAACATCGACCCCGAGATGAGCCTTGAGATGATGGAACTGCTGGAACGGGTCAGCGAGATGGGCATCACGGTGCTTGTCGTCACCCACGAGCATGAACTGGTGCGCCGCTTCAACCGCCGCACCATCACCCTGAAGCAGGGCCGCATCATCTCCGATGTTCCGGCCAGCTTCGGCGAGGAGGTACACGTATGAAAATCTCTACGTTTGGGTTCCTCACCCGGCGCGGCGTGCGCAACCTCGGCAAGCACTGGGCCATGACCATCGCCTGCATCGCCTCCCTCAGCGTCTGCATGACCCTGAACATCTTCGCCAGCCTCATTGAAGTCAATGTGGACAGCATGGTGAGTTATCTGGGCAGCCAGAACGAGATGGTGGTCTACGTGGACCCCGAGGCCGATGACGCCACCATCCAGTCTGTGGGCAATGCCCTCAGCGGCACCGCAGGTGTGAGCCGGGTGCAGTATATGTCCAAAGAAGACGTCCTCAACCAGTACAAGGGGTATATGTCCGACTATGCCGCCCTGCTGAACGAGTTCGAGAACGACAACCCCTTTAAGGCCAATTACCGCGTCTCCCTGTCTGATCTGAGCCAGATGGAGACCATCAGCAAGCAGTTCGAGAACATCAGCGGCGTCTACAGCGTCACGGCTCCCATCGAGATGACCAGGACCTTTGTGGAGGTCCAGCAGGCTGTCACCAAGGTCGGGCGCGGTCTGGTGCTGGTGCTGATGGCTGTCAGCATCATCACGGTGGGTACCACCATCCGGCTGAGCGTCTTTGCCCGCCGCCGTGAGATCGAGATCATGAAGTATGTCGGCGCTACCAACGCCCTCGTCACCCTGCCTTTCGTCATCGAGGGCCTGACTATGGGCCTGCTCTCCGGCATCCTGACGGCAGCTGCCACCATCGGCGGCTATGCCTACATCGTTCAGCTGTCGCCCACGCTGGGCGGCCTGTGGCAGATGCTCATGGGTACGGCTCTGGTGCCGCTGGAAAATGTCTGGCCCACCATCCTGACCTACAGCCTCGCGGGCGGCGCTCTGGTGGGTGGTCTGGGCAGTATGTTCTCCATCCGAAAGCACCTGAACGTGTAAGGAGGGCCTACTGTGTACCACGACAAGCATTCCGCAGGCTTTGTCCTGCACCATCCGCCCCGCCACGCAAAGCCGTCGGGCCATTCGGCCATGATGCGTGCCGCCTGCGCCTTTCTGGCTGCCGCCTGCCTCGTGCTGAGCGTGACGGTCTACCCGGCCAGTGCGGCCACCAGCATGAGCTCGCTGCAAAACAAGCTGGACAAGATCTCTGCGTCCATCAAGCAGCATAAGACGGAGCTGAACGACGCCAAAAAGAAGGAAGCTGCTGCCAAGGCCCTCGAGTCTGAGCTGAAGGAAAAAGTCTCGGTGCTCCAGAGCCAGATCAGCGTCCTCAAGAGCCAGATCTCCGAGGTGCAGAACAGCATCGGCGTCAAAGAGCAGGAGATCACCGCCAAGCAGAATGAGATCGCCCGGAAAGAGCAGGAGATCGCCGACCAGTGGGACGATTTCAAGAGCCACATGGCCGCGATGCAGGAGCTGCGGGACGGCGGCAGCGTCGCCATGCTCCAGTCTGTGAACGATCTGTACGAGCTTCTGACCTTCAATGAGGTCATGCAGGACATCTCGGTGAAGGACACCGAGATACTCGACAACATGAAGGCTGCGAAGGAAGCCCTTGTGGCCGACCGCACCCAGCTCGTGGAAGAGCGCACCCAGCTGCAGAACAAAAAGGCTGAGCTGGACGCCCAGAACAAGCAGATGCAGTCCAAGCAGAGCGAGCTCAACAACAGCGTCAAGGAGGCCCGTCTGAGCGCCGCTGAGGCCCAGCAGGCCCAGAAGAACGCCCAGGCGGCCATCGAGTCGGACGAGATGAACTACGAGGCCGTCAAGAAGGAGATCCAGAAGCTCATCGCAGCGGCAGCGGCCAGCAAGCCCCAGCTGAGCTTCAGCGGCTTTATCTGCCCGCTCAAGAGCTATACCCGCATCTCCAGCGAGTACGGCTGGCGCAAGAACCCGGTCTCCGGCGTCAACAAGCTCCACGCCGGCATCGACTTTGCCGCCCCCGCCGGCACTCCCATCTACGCAGCCGCCAGCGGCTATGTGCAGGTGGCCGGCTGGTCCAGCGGCGGCTACGGCAACTATGTCATCATCTATCACGGCAAAATGACAGACGGCAACGCCTACTCCACCCTCTACGGCCATATGCGCTCGGTGGCAACGTCGGCGGGCAAGTATGTCAACCAGGGCGACCTCATCGGCTATGTGGGCTCCACCGGCAACTCTACCGGCAACCACCTCCATCTCGAGGTGTGGAAGGGCGGCTCCAAGGCCAATGCGGTCAATCCCCGCGGTTATATTCCGATAAGATAATACAACTGTAATTGAAGTCGAGGGGTCAAAGGAGGCCACAAGGCGAAATGAACGAGCAAAAACGCAAGCGTATCCTTCGGGTGGGCTGTCTGATTCTGGCAGGAGTGTTCCTGCTGTCGGTACTGGGCAGTGTCATCCTGATGTTTTTGGTCTGAACTGGGGAGGACACTGAATGAATCGCAAAATTTCCGTAGGGATGACCGTGACCATCGTCATTCTGGCAATGACGGTCACTTTTTCCATCACGATGCTGATGGCGATGCGGCTGTTTGACCACACCGTCACCAGCGTGAAGGAAAAGGAGAGCATGTACAACAAGGTGGCCGAGGTAGACCGCTATGTGCGCGCCAACGACTACTACGACATCGACGAGACCATGCTGTACGACCGTCTGACTGCCGGTTATCTGCTGGGTACCGGCGACAAGTACGCCCGCTACTACACCGCCTCGGCCTATACCGACCTGCTCAACGCCCAGAGCGGCAAGCTGATGGGCATTGGCGTAGAGCTGGCCATCGACCAGTCCGGCTACGCCAAGGTCATCAAAGTGTATGATGAGTCTCCTGCCAGGGAGGCCGGCCTCCAGCGGGGCGATTACATCACCACCATCGACGGCGCAGACATCAAAAGTCTGGGCAGCGTGGAGGCTGTCCAGAACAAACTCCGGGGCGAGAGCGGCACGAGCGTCAATGTAAGCTGGCTGGACAGTGAGAACGCCCAGCACACCGCCGATCTGACCCACTCCGGCTTTACAGCCAACAGCGTCGATTCCGCGCTGGTGCAGGGCAATGTGGGCTATATCAAAATCTGGCAGTTCGACAACTCCACCCCCAGTGAGCTGGACTTTGCGCTCCGCAGCCTGACCGCCAGCGGTGCCCAGAGCTTCATCTTCGACCTGCGCGACAACGGCGGCGGCATCCTTGACGACGCCATCAGCTGCATCGAACTCGTCGCGCCGGAAGGCGTGCTGGCCTACGCTGAGGATAAGGCAGGCAACCGCACCCTGCTGGGCAGCAGCACCGGCGACTCGGTCATCAGCCAGCCCACCGTCTGCCTCGTGAACGAGAACACCGCCAGCGCGGCAGAACTCTTTGCGTCCAGCCTGCGCACCCTGTGCGGCACCCGCCTCGTGGGCAGCACCACGATGGGCAAAGGCACCATCCAGAGCAGCCCCCAGCGCCTCTCGGACGGCAGCGCTGTCGTGGTCACGGTGGCAAAGCTCATCTGCGGCGACGGCTCCTGCTTCGACGGCACCGGCCTGACCGTGGACGTGGAGCGCCCGCTGACTGCCGACGAGCAGGCCAGCTACTATGACTACACCCTCGACACGGACCCGCAGATACAGCGCGCCGTCAGCACCGCACAGCAGCTCACCGGCGTCACCACCGTGGGCGGCGTGAACGACGCTGACATCGCCGCCGACTCCGCCGCAGCCTCTTCGGAGGCCGCAGCCGAGAGCACCGCTTCCAGCGAGGCCGCAGGGGAGGCAGAGACTTCCTCCGAGGCAGGCGCAGAAGGGGAGCAGGAGGCTGCAAGTGCGCAGTAAACACTTCTTGAAAATAATTTTAGTCGTGTAAATAGCTCAACCTCTCAGTCTGCTTCGCAGACAGCTCCCCTACCGAGGGGAGCCTCTGGCGAAGAGAGTAAGCTTTGCGGAATGCCAAGGCCTCCCCTCGTTAGGAGCAACAACGACGACCGCCGCCAGTGGCGGAAACAGGGAGTCGCTGTTGGGGCCGCGGCCAGCAAGACGCAAGCAAAGCGCTGCGGATGCTGGGTGCCGCAACCCGGGCAGTGGCACGCCGCAGGCGTGACGGAGAGGTTTTGCTGTTTTAGCAAGAAACAGAAAGGAAAACCACTATGCCGGAGCTGACCGACCTCTCCGTTATCCGCACCCTGTGCGAAAAATACGATTTCGCGCTCTCCAAGGGCTTTGGACAGAACTTCATCATCAATCCCGGCCTGCCGCCCAAGATCGTGGACGCCAGCGGCGTCGATAAGAGCTGGGGCGTGATGGAGATCGGCCCCGGCATCGGCGTGCTGACCAAAGAGCTGGCCCAGCGCGCCGCCAAGGTGGTGTCCATCGAGGTGGACGAGCGCCTTCCGCCCCTGCTGGCCGAGACCATGGCGGGCGTGGATAACTTCAAGCTGGTATTGCAGGACGTTCTGAAGGTAGACCTCCGCGCCCTCATCGAGGAGGAGTTCCCCGGGATGCCGGTGGCTGTCTGCGCCAACCTGCCCTACTACATCACCAGCCCCATCGTCATGAAGCTGCTGGGCGACCGCCTGCCCATCCAGAACCTCACCGTCATGGTGCAGAAGGAGGCCGCCGACCGTCTGGCCGCCGCCCCCGGCACCCGGGCGTCCAGCGCCATCAGCTGCGCCGTGAGCTACTACGCCACCTCTAAGCTGATGTTCACCGCCGCGCCGGGCAGCTTCTACCCAGCCCCGAAGGTCACCAGCGCTGTGGTGCGGATGGACATCCGCACCACTCCCGCCGTACAGGTGGAGGATGAGGACGGCTACTTCGCCCTCATCCGTGCCGCTTTCGGCCAGCGCCGTAAGACCGCCGCCAACGCCATCGCCAGCGGCCTCGGCCTGCCGAAAGATAAGGTCATCGCGGCCATCGAGGCGGCGGGCTTCGATGCCCGCATCCGCCCCGAGGCCCTGACCCTCGAGGACTTCGCTGCCGTACAGCGGGAGCTGAAGTAAGATTTTATCAGAATAAAACGCCAAGGCCCCCGCAGTCCGGAACAGAACTGCGGGGGCCTTGGTCGTTATGTGGAAGGAATGGAGGATGGT
>OGHQ01000377.1_pt1 | contig 14466 bp, 10 predicted proteins | sample 1571561 | NCBI WGS metagenome assembly OGHQ01 (sample SAMEA2581941, study PRJEB24529) | metagenome | biome: Human gut stool | place: China | collected 2011
ATCAAAGTAAATGGTCCTTACATTGAGGCAACAATAGAGTTGCAAAAATGGAAGAAGAAAATATTCAAGAGATAAGAAACAGGCTATAATAAGCTACTTTTAAATCACATGAAAATAAAAAAATATTTAACATAAAAATACATGCAACGCTATAAACCGATGACTTTCCTCCCAACACAGGATAAGAAGGGGAGAGGGAAAAAGCCTGTCGCCACTCCGAAAGCGGCCCTCCACTGTTGCTGCACAAGGTCAGAAGGACAGCTGCGGCAAAAGCAGAATCAAACCTCGTAGCCCACACGCCCCCAACTGCATTCGATATTCACAAGGAAAGGGAACCTTTTTTCCCGCAATCTTTTATATCCGGAGTGAAAGATCAGAAACGGATTCCGGCGAAATCCGTCTTTCAACGGATCGTCGATACGGCATCGAACTCTTCGGGAGCGTAAGTCCGCAAGGCGAGTTTTTTAACCCAAACGACGAAGATCCCCGTGAGTACCAAGTTCAGCACGAGGGTCAGCACCGAAATAACCAGTGCCGGACCGCCCAAGCTATATCCCAGCGCAATGAAGATAACGCCCGCCCCTACCTCGCCGCGGGTAAACATACCGATCGAAAGGGCCAGACGTTCGCTCAACTTCCGATCACGATAAAAAAACATCGGGAAAAGTTTGCCCAGGTTGGACAGCAACGAGACGATCACCACATGGAATGCGATCACGCCCCACGACATCATGGGCTGCGAACCGGTCACGGAAGAAGCAGCTTCCCCAGTCGCAGCAGTCATACCGATAAACAACGGCATGCTCAATCCAACCAAAAACATGAACAAGAACGAAATGCCGGAAGCGGCCATCCGCTCCCCGCGAGATTCGACATGCCTGGTTTTCATCACCATACCCAATACGAAAGCGGGAAGCAGCACCTCGATATGAATACTGCCCTCCTCGCCGAAATAATATTTGGAAAGCAGGTAAACCAGTTGGGTAACACCGAAAACCACGACCGAATAGGTCAGAATCGCCCACCAATCCTGCCTCAACTCATACGTACTGAGTTTCTTCCACCCCAGCCACAACAGCAGAAAGACGATCACCACGACGACGAAAAGCTGCCAGCGCAGACCGATCATCAGGATTTGCAGAGGTATCATCAGCAGGATGGTATCCAGATCGTCGAAAATCGCCAGCACCTGAATTTTCCGATACATCCAGCTTCGCTTGAGCCGCAGGGCCGCGAGCATCGTGAACAGGATGCCGGCCGAAGTCGGAGCGGCAAAACGGCTCAACAACAGATTCTCTTTCCAGGCGTCGCCATTGCCCCAAAACTCGGGCGGCAACAACACGAAAACATAGTACAGAGCGATGAGCAGCCAAGGTACGGCTACCGTAGCCATAGCGATGAAATAGTCCTCGGCATAGGAGCGCCAACGTTTTTTATCGATCTCGAATTCCCGGCCGACATTGATCATGATGAACGACAGACAGACATAAAGAAAGGTCGTCGCCCCGGCCCGAAATGCAGGATAGCTCTCTCCGAGCATCCCCGGAAGAATCTGGGAAGCCACGAGGCCAAGGATGAGAAGCAGGGAAAATGAGAAAATCTTTTTCATCGGAGGTTTTCAATAGAATGTTCGCGCAGTCGGCACAAGGATTTATGTCGGCTAAATCGCGGGTACCGCCCGGAATTTTGGTACAAAGAAAATCAAAATCCCGGAATTTCCCCGCATCGTCCGCCAAAAAAGCACCGACTGCGCACCTCAACGCCACTTTTTCGTGCGGAAGAACAAATAGGTCACGAATCCGATGACGATCATCACGCCCCAGGCCAGGATATAACCGTGCTCCCACTCCAGTTCGGGCATGTTACGGAAATTCATCCCCCATACTCCGACCAGAAAAGTCAGCGGAATGAAGATGGTCGATACGACAGTCAGCCGTTTCATAATATCGTTCATCCGCAAATCGTTGTTCGAGATATACAAATCCATCAGCGACGAAAGGGTTTCACGGCAGATGTCGATATTTTGCGCCACGTTGAGCAGGTGATCGTTCACATCGTTGAAGAAGGGCCGATTGACCCGGTGCAACAAACTCGAATCGGAACGAAATAGCCGCGAATATTGTTCCTTGAGCGGCAGAACCGTCCGCTTGAGCTGCATGTAATCCCGCCGGAGCTCCTGCATCTGTACTCCGATGTCCCGGTCTCCGGTATCGGCCAGCAATGCAGATTCCAGCTCCTCCAACCCGTCGCTGATCGCCGCTGCAACCGACATATAACCGGTTATCAAGCCATTGAGCAACACCGAAAACAGGTAGTCCGACTGTCGGGTACGGATTTTCAGTACATTGTTACGGATGGCACGCATCACATCGTCGAAAAAATCGTTGTCCCGCTCCTGAAACGTCAGCACGAAATCAGCGCCCTGCACCAGACTGACCTGCATCGCTTCGCCACCCATAATCTGCTTGGCAATAATCACATTGTACTGATCGTGCTCCTCGACCTTGCTGGCATGGTCGGTATTGAGAATGTCCTGCATGACCAGAAAATCGATCCCGAAATGCGTACAAACCGTCTGCACGGCATCCGTATCTTCCAGTCCGTGAATCTGCAGCCAAGTGATGCCATCGGGCTGAAAGCGGGACTTCATCTCCCCGAAATCATCTCCCGCAGCCTCTTCGACCCGATCCACAGTATAGCTGCACAGATGCAGATGAGTCCGTGTTTTCGTATCCCCGTTGTAGGCGAGCTTGTCGCTGAGCAGGTTGTTTTTCATGGCTGTACGATTAAAATTCGACCGTGACGCCCAGCGTCGGCACCAGCGTACCGCTCGCCTGGCGGATATACTTCATCTTATAACGCTGCTCCGAAGGCGGAGCCGAAGGATTCTCGATCACGCCGGTACTCATCAGCACGTCGGGCTGACGGAGCTTGCTGAAGGTCACGTTCTGCAAATCGACATAGATACCCAGCATGCATTTACGGAAATAAAACACCTTATCGACGCGCACGTCCAACTGGGCGAAGGCATCCAAACGTCCGGTATTGTATTTCGAATAGTCGTAATAAGGACGTCCCGAAGCGTTCCACGCCTCGACGAGCGACGATTTCTCGACGTCGTACGGCGTATAAGGCGTTCCGCCGATAGCGCTCAGCTTCGCCCCGACGCTCCACCCACGCGAGAAATCGTACGTACCGCTGATATTCGCCACGAAACGATTGTCCCAGGCAGAAGGAATATATTTCGCATCGTGCCGACTGCGGTATTCGCTGCTGAAAACGGTCAGGGCGCCGACCAGATTGAAACGATCGGGAAGCTGCCAACGCACCATCAGCTCCAGACCGTAGGCACGTCCCTGGGCCGAAGAAACGAGCAATTCGTCGCCCGAGGTGCCGTAGTCGTTGCCTTTGCAGGTCAGCGGCACGTCGTCCGCCACCGAAAGCGGGATATCCGTATAATATTTGTAGAAACCTTCGAGCGAAACCACCAACCGGTCACGCAGACGCCAATTGACGCCGACGGCGCTTTGCAGGACCCGCATATACTCCAAGCCCCGATTGACCAACTCGCCCGTATTGTCCTTATAGCCGAGTGCCGTATAGGGCGGCAACTGGTAGAAAAGCCCTGCGCTACCGCTCACCGACCAACTGTCGCTCAAGGCATAGGAAGCCGACACACGGGGCGAAAGCTGCTTCCAGAAACGCTCCATCTCCGTCGAATAGTCGCATCCGTCGGCCCGCACGCCCATCGAAACCGTCAGCCGCTTGTCTGCGGAGGCATAGTCGGCCCCCACGAAAAAGCCCCAGCCGACAATCCCCAAATAAGTGCGATAGTCGAGCAGCTCGGCTTCCTGCTGATAAGTCCGCTGCAAAGTCTTGTTATGATAGGTAGAATAGTTCAATTCAGCACCTTCGCGCAGCGTCCACCGGCCCAGGTAGGAGCGATTTTCGAACCGCAGGGTCGTCTTCTGCTCCACGCCCCGCAAACGCAGGGTCAGATTATCCGGAGTCGATTCGTCGTTGTTGCGGTATTTGGTATTGCGGTTATTCAGGTAGTTATGACTCAACGCCACCGACTGCACGTGCCGTCCGGCGTAATGGCGGTACACGGCACCCACAGTAAAGGTTTCCTGTTGGATACGAGGCAGGTAACTGAGCAGATATTCGTTCTCCTCGCCCTTCTCGTCGAGATTGAGCTTCATGTTGTCGATGCCCACCAGTCCGAGGAAAGTCAGCTCGTCCCGCTCCGAGAAACGGGTCTTGACCTTCAGTTGCCCGTCGATGTAATTGGGCAGGAAAGGAAGCCCCAGCAATTTGAAGAGGAACTGGAGATAGGATTGCCGCACGGAAAAGAGGTAAGTCGTCTTTTTACCCACGTGTCCGCTGCCGCTGAGCGACACTTCGGAGGCACCGAGCGTCGCCTTGAAGGTCTGCCGTTCGAGATCGCCGTCCCGCAGCCGGAAATCCAGCACCGAACTGAGCGCCCCGGCACGGTCGGCGGGAAACGAACCCGTATAGAAATTGATCTCGCGCACCAGATCGGAATTCACGATGCTTACGGGACCGCCCGTGGCACCCTGCGTGGCGAAATGGTTGATGTTGGGAATTTCGATCCCGTCCATGAAGAAGCGGTTTTCAGAAGGTCCGCCGCCCCGCACGATCAGGTCGTTGCGATAACCGATGGGCGAAAACGACACGCCTGGATAGGAACGAACGATACGCGACACGTCACGATTGGAGCCGGGACTCTTCTCGATCTCCCGCATCCCGATCACCTGCATACTGACCGGGCTCTCGATCGTACGGCGGAAAGGCGAGGGACGAACGACGACTTCATTCAGATGCTCCGGCTCCTCCTCCATCTCGATTTCGATGAAAGGCGTCCGGGCCGACACCTGGTATTCGGGGGTCACGACCGTTCTGTAACCGATGAACGACGCCGTCAGGCTATAAATGCCGGGCTTCACCTGCAGGATCTCGAAACGTCCGAGCGAATCGGTCATGGCGCCCTTACCGGGCTGGCCGGTGATCGTAACGGCAGCATAGGCGACCGGTTCCCGGGAAAGACGGTCGATAACCCTGCCCCGCACAGGATACCCCGCTGCGGCCCAAACAGAAGGAATGTACAATACCAGCAAAACGATTGCTGCCAGTAAGTTCTTTCTCATAATTCACAAAATGAACCGTCCGCAAAGCTAATAATTTTAGCGGCGTTTCGATCTTCCGGCCGTAAAGAATCGACCGAGGCGGACTGATTCGAGGCGAATCGGACGATTTACGGCATCGACACGATACCCCGAATCGCCCGCCGGCATAACCTAATAATCGAAAGAGATACAAAAATCATGAAATCCACCCCGGAAGGAATCGAAATTTACACTATTTTTGTTTCCGGTCAATCTCACCTAATAAGTATATGCGCACACTGATCTCGATTCTCTGGATTTCGTTCTTTCCGCTTGCCGCAGCAGCGCAGGGCGACGACCTGTCGTATCGGCTGAAAAAGGTGATAAAGGATAAAAAAGCCGAAATCGGTATTGCGGTCATCCTCGACGCACAAGATACGGTAACGGTCAATAACGACGACCGCTACCCCCTGATGAGCGTATTCAAATTCCACCAGGCCCTCGCCGTCGCAGATTACCTGGACCGAAACGGACTGACGCCCGACACGGAAATATTCATTCCGGAAGAAGAGCTCGTCCCCGACACGTACAGTCCCCTTCGGAAGGAATTTCCCGAAGGCGAAATCTCGCTTTCAGTCAGCCGTCTGTTGGAGTACAGCCTGCAGCTGAGCGACAACAACGCCTGCGACATCCTCTTCGAGCACACGGGCGGTCCGGCAGCGACAGACCGCTACGTCCGGTCGCTTGGACTGTGCAATTTCGCAATCGCAGCAACGGAACAGCAGATGCACGACGATCCGCAAACGTGCTACGAAAACTGGAGTACGCCGCTCGAAGCGGCCGCTCTGCTGGAAGACCCCAGCAGTCTGGACGAAGAGAACAGCATCCTCATCTATTACTTAAAAGACCGTCTCGATTTCCTCTGCTCCATCTACCCCGGCATGAACCTGGCCGAAATTCTGCAGCAGTATTATTATCAGACGGATTTTGTGAACTATGTGGCCCAGTTCGGCTTCCCGGTGGATTACGTCGGGCCGGAGTACCACGCCTTTTTCCGGGACAAAGACCTTGTCCCCAATGCCCACGCCCACGGCTTCAAGGTCGCGCCCTGGCCGGTGGGCAATGACAGCCGGGACGACCTGCGCCAGCTGTTCCGGCTGGACCCGGAGCTTGTGGTCACGAATAAGCCCGAGGTGGCCGTTTCCATCCTCACCGGGCTGGGCCAGTGGGACGAATCATCCAAAGAGGGTTGACAGCCCTCTTTTTTTAGTCCATAATAGTCCTGTATCAAACAGTTTTATGTGAAACAGTTCGACCTCCGAACATTCAAAGCTCTGCCATATCATATAACGAACAGAAGGATGGTAACTATGTGTAAAGAAATCAAGCCTTGCTGCACTCCTGTCGCGCCGCCGTGGGAGGTGCCGCAGGTCATCCCGGCCCAGCTGCGCCGGGTGAACAACCTTATTTTCCGCAAGATAGGCCAGATCGCCCGCACCAATGGCGTGGAGGCCGTGACTCCCATGCACGGCTGGATCATGGAGTACCTCTACCGGAACTCCGACACCCCCGTATTCCAGCGGGACATCGAGCGGGAGTTCTCCATCACCCGCTCCACCGTTACCAATATTTTACAGCTCATGGAGCGCAAGGGCTACATCGCCCGTCAGAGCGTGGAGCAGGACGCCCGCCTCAAGCAGCTGGTCCTCACCGAAAAGGGCCGCCAGTTCCACGAAAACACCATGCTCGCCCTCCACCAGACCGACGAATATGTGGCCGGCCTGCTCACCGAAGAAGAGAACACCGAGCTGCTGCGGCTGCTGAATAAGCTGTATCTGGGACTAAAGTGAAACAAATATGAACTTTTTCCGAAACTTTGAAAAAAGCATTGACATTAAAATTGTTTTGTATAAAATTGTTCCGTACCAAACAATTATTCAAAGGAGGCTCAAAGTATGATAAAGAAGCTTGCTTCCCATCTGGGCGAATACAGACGCGCCGCGATCCTGACGCCGATGTTTTCCGCACTGGAAGCAGTCATGGACATCCTGCTGCCCACCATCATGGCGTTCATCATCGACCTTGGCATTGAAAAAGGCGATATGAACGCCATCGTCAAATACGGCCTGCTCACCTTCGCGGTGGCGGCCATCGCTCTGCTGCTGGGCATTCTGGCCGGCAAGTACGCCGCCGAGGCGTCCACCGGCTTTGCCGGCAACCTGCGCGACGCGATGTATGAGAACATCCAGCACTACTCCTTCTCCAACATCGACAAATTCTCCACCGCCGGCCTCGTCACCCGTATGACCACCGACGTGACCAACCTGCAGAACGCCTTCCAGATGATGGAGCGCATGTGTGTGCGCGCCCCGGTCCATCTGGTGTTCGCACTCATCATGGCGTTCGGAATCGGCGGCCCTCTGGCCCTCATCTTCGTGGTGGCCGTCGCCTTCCTGCTGGCCGTGCTGGCAAGCATCATGGTCCCCACCTTCAAGATCTTTGACCGGGTCTTCAAGAACTACGACAACCTGAACGCTTCGGTGCAGGAGAATGTCTCTGCCATCCGCGTGGTCAAGAGCTTCGTCCGCGAGGGCTTCGAGAATGAGAAGTACACCAAAGCCTGCGAGGGTCTGTATCAGCAGTTCGTCAACGCAGAGAGCCGTCTGAGCTTCAACAGCCCCGCCATGCTGATGGCTATTTACGGCTGCAACATTGCCCTGAGCTGGTTCGGCGCAAAGTACATCCTGCACGGCGCGCTGACCACCGGCCAGTTAAATGCTCTGTTCGGCTACATCATGAACATCCTGATGGCTCTGATGATGCTGAGCATGGCTTTCGTCATGATCTCCATGTCCGCCGCTTCCGCAAAGCGTATCGTGGAAGTTCTGGACGAGACGACCGACCTGCCCCCCGCCAAGGCTCCCGTGCAGGAAGTCAAGGACGGCAGCATCCGCTTCGACCACGTCACCTTCAAGTACAAGCACGGCTCCGGCCAGCCTGTCCTGAACGACATCACCTTTGACATCAAGCCCGGCGAGACACTGGGCATCATCGGCGGCACCGGCAGCGCAAAGTCCAGTCTGGTGCAGCTCATCCCCCGCCTGTACGACGCCGAGACCGGCACTGTCAGCGTGGGCGGCGTGGATGTCCGGGATTATAACCTCGACGTCCTCCGCCGCGAGGTCTCCATGGTGCTCCAGAAGAACGTCCTGTTCTCCGGCACCATCCTCGACAACCTCCGCTGGGGCAATGAGAACGCCAGCGAGGAAGAGTGCATCCGTGTGGCGAAGCTGGCCTGCGCCGATGAGTTCATCGAGCGCTTCCCGGACAAGTACAACACCTGGATCGAGCAGGGCGGCTCCAACGTGTCCGGCGGCCAGAAACAGCGTCTGACCATCGCCCGCGCCCTACTGCGCAAGCCGAAGGTCCTCATCCTCGACGACTCCACCAGTGCCGTGGATACCGCCACCGACGCAAAGATCCGGAAGGCGTTCCGTGAGGAGATCCCCGGCACCACCAAGATCATCATTGCACAGCGCATTTCCTCGGTGCAGGATGCCGACCGCATCCTCGTGCTGGACAACGGCCAGATCAACGGCCTCGGCACCCACGAGGAACTGCTGAAGAACAACGCGATCTATCAGGAAGTCTACAACAGCCAGACTCAGGGCGGCGGCGACTTCGACAAGCAGGGAGGTGAGCAGTAATGGCAGAACAGAAAGCAAAAGTCGTCCATGGCCCCGGCCCCCGCGGCATGGGAGGCCCGCGTCCGAAGGTCGAGAACCCGGGCAAGCTGCTCAAGCGCATCATGGCAGAGGTGTTCCAGCACTATCTGCCTCACTGCATCCTCGTGCTCATCTGCATCGTGGTCAGCGCGCTGGCCAATGTGCAGGCAAGCCTGTTCCTGCAGACCCTTATCGACGACTATATCATCCCCATGACCCAGCAGCAGGACCCCAGCTTTGCACCGCTGGCCGGTGCGCTGGTGCGCGTCGGCTGCATCTATGTGGTGGGCATCCTTGCCGCCTGGCTCAACGCCCGCATCATGGTCAACGTCACCCAGGGTACCCTGCGCAACCTGCGCATCCAGCTCTTCACCCACATGGAGAGCCTGCCCATCCGCTACTTTGACACCCATCCGCACGGCGACATCATGTCCGTCTACACCAACGACGTGGATACCCTCCGCCAGATGCTCAGCCAGAGCATCCCGCAGCTGGTATCCAGCGCCATCACTATCGTTTCCGTCTTTGCCAGCATGTGCATGCTGAGCTGGCAGCTCACCATCGTCACCATGCTGATGGTGGCCCTGATGCTCTTCTGCTCCAAGAAGATCACCCAGCAGAGCGGCAAGTACTTCATCGCACAGCAGCGCGACCTCGGCAAAGTGAACGGCTACATCGAAGAGATGATGGAAGGCCAGAAGGTCGTCAAGGTCTTCACCCACGAGCAGAAAGCCCTCGAGGGCTTCCGCGAGCTGAACGACAAGCTCAAGGACAGCGCCAAGCAGGCCAACAGCTTCGCCAACATCATGATGCCCGTCAACGCTCAGCTGGGCAACATCAGCTACGCCATCTGCGCTCTGGTGGGCGCAGCCATGGCCGTCACCGGCATGGGCGGCGTCACGCTGGGTACTGTCATGGCGTTCCTGTCCCTGAACAAGAGCTTCAATATGCCCATCAGCCAGGTGTCCATGCAGGCCAACAGCATCATCATGGCACTGGCCGGTGCAGAGCGCATCTTCAAGATGATGGATGAGCCCAGCGAGACCGATGAGGGCTATGTCACCCTCATCAACGCCAAGTACGACAAGGACGACAACCTCGTGGAGGCCAACGAGCGCACCGGCATCTGGGCCTGGAAGCACCCCCACCACGACGGCACCACCACTTACCACAAGCTGGAAGGCGACATCACCTTTACGGATGTCGATTTCGGCTATGTGCCGGGCAAGACCGTCCTCCACGACATCAACCTCTATGGCCGTCCGGGCCAGAAGATCGCCTTCGTCGGCTCCACCGGTGCCGGCAAGACCACCATCACCAACCTCATCAACCGCTTCTACGACATCCAGGACGGCAAGATCCGGTACGACGGCATCAACATCCACAAAATCAAGAAAGCCGACCTCCGCCGCTCTCTGGGCATCGTGCTGCAGGATACCCACCTGTTCACCGGCACGGTCATGGAGAACATCCGCTACGGCCGACTGGAGGCCACCGACGAGGAGTGCATCGCCGCAGCCCGTCTGGCCAACGCCGACGGCTTCATCAAGCGCCTGCCCGAGGGCTACAACACCATGCTGACCGGCGACGGTGCGAACCTGTCGCAGGGCCAGCGTCAGCTTCTGGCCATCGCCCGTGCAGCCGTCGCCGACCCGCCGGTGCTCATCCTCGATGAGGCTACTTCCTCCATCGACACCCGCACCGAGGCTCTGGTGCAGCGCGGCATGGACGGCCTGATGTATGGCCGCACCAGCTTCGTCATCGCCCACCGCCTCTCCACTGTCCGCAACGCAGACTGCATCGTGGTCCTGGAACAGGGCCGCATCATCGAGCGCGGCAGCCATGACGAGCTCATCGCCAAGAAGGGCAAGTATTACCAGCTCTATACCGGTAATCTGGCCGAGAACTAAGCGTACTACCACAAAAGCCGCCGTGCAGCTTTTCACAGCTGTACAGCGGCTTTTTCTTGTGCTTATTTTATTTAAGGAACCCGGGTTGCGGCTCCCAGCGTCTGCTTCGCTGCCGCTCGCATCCTGCTGGCCGCGGCCCCAACAGCTCCTCCCTGTTTCCGCCACTGGCGGCGGTCGTCGCCGTTGCCCCAGAGGGGGAGCCCTTGGCAGGCCGGGCCACTTCCTACTGGACGCTGAAAGCCCGACATGGCGCAAAAGGGCGGGCCTTGCTACAGAGGGCAGCAGCTTCTGGACAAGCGCTCCTTATCAAGCTGTCGCTGGCCTAGACAGCGGAGCACTACCGTTTCCGGGACATCGTGCTTTGCTCGTCCAGTGGAAGCCTGACCGACACGCCAGTGGCTCCCCCTTTGGGGGAGCTGGCGAGCGGAGCGAGACTGAGAGGGCTAGGCCGCTGAGACAAAACAAAAACACAGCGATAAGATGACTCTATCAAAAGCCAATGCTTATCGCTGTGCAAATGCTCTTTGGAGACGGGCTTGCCCTCTCCGTCTGCTTCGCAGACACCTCTCCCAGAGAGGGAGAGGCTTTCAGAACGATGAACAGGGAAGAGGGCTTACTCCACGCTGATCATATAGTAGTAGACCGGCTGACCGCCCCGGATGTGGCTGACCTCAACATGGTTGGGGCATTTTGCCTTGACGATCTCGGTCACCTTCTCGGCATCCTCGTCGGAGACGTCGCAGCCGGAGATGATGGTGACAAAGCTGGAATCCTTCTTGCACATACCCCGGGCCAGACGATAGGTGGCCTTGGTGATGTCGCTGGAGGTGGAGACGATCTTGCCGTTCTCCAGAGCCATGATCTCGCCCTTCCGGATGCGCTTGCCGTCGTACTCGCTGTCGCGGGCGGCGTAGGTGATGAGGCCGGTGGAGACCTTATCGGCGGCAGACATCATGTTGATGGTGTTGGCCTCCACGGTGGCAGAGGGGTCGAAGTTCAGCAGAGCGGTGATGCCCATGGGGACGGTGCGGGTGGGCAGAACGACCACCTGGCGGTCAGCCAGCTTCTGGGCCTGCTCAGCAGCCATGATGATGTTCTTGTTGTTGGGCAGGACGAAGACGGTCTTGGCCGGGACGCTCTGGATGGCGGCAAGGATGTCCTCGGTGGCGGGGTTCATGGTCTGACCGCCGGAGACGACAGCGTCAGCGGCCAGGTCGGTGAAGACAGACTTCAGGCCCTCACCGGCGGCGACGGCGACAAAGCCATAGTCGCGGCTGGGGTCAACGGCAGCGTAGATGAACTCGCTGGCGGGGTCGGGCTTCTTCTCGGCGGAAGCCTGCTTCTCGAGGCTCTTGCCCTGCTTCTGGCGGGCCAGGAACTGCTCGTGCATATTCTCGATCTTGAAGTTGGTGAGGTAGCCGTACTTGATGGCCTCGCTCAGGATCTTGCCGGGGTCGGCGGTGTGGACATGGAGGTTGATGACGTCATCGTCCTCGATGCAGACGACGCTGTCGCCGTTGGACTCGGCGAAGGCGCGCATCTTTGCGGCGCTTGCGCCCTCGTTCTTGTTGATGAGGAACTGGGTGCAGTAGCCGTTCTTGATGTCCTCCACCTTCATCAGGTCGTCGGTAAAGACGCCCTTGCCGGCGTTGGCGGTGGAGAGCTTGGCCTTGTTGGGGATAGCCTCGCCGCCGGCCACGATGTCCTCACCGTGGAAGACCTTGCCCATGCCCTCGAAGATGATCATGATGCCCTGACCGCCGGCGTCCACGACGCCAGCCTTCTTCAGGACGGGCAGCAGGTTGGGAGTGTCCTCCAGAGCCTTCTGACCGGCGGTCATCACCACGTCCCACAGCTCGGCCACATCCTCTTTGCCGCAGGCAGCAGCTTCCTCGGAAGCGACGCGGGCAACGGTCAGGATGGTGCCCTCGGTGGGCTTCATGACGGCCTTGTAAGCGCCCTCGACGCCCTTCTGCAGGGCAGCCACGATGTCGGCGGCGTCAGCCTCCTTTTTGCCCTCCAGAGCTTTGGAGAAGCCGCGGAACAGCAGGCTGGTGATGACGCCGGAGTTGCCGCGGGCGCCGCGCAGCATGGCGGAGGCAGCGGTCTTTGCGGCCTCGCCCACGGTGCAGCTGTCGTCCATGGCCTGCAGCTCACGGACGGCTGCGCCGACGGTCATGCCCATGTTGGTGCCGGTATCGCCGTCGGGGACGGGGAACACGTTCAGCTCGTCCACGCGGGAGCGCTGGTTGTTGATGTTGTTTGCGCCGGAAATAATGGCGTCGCGCAGGATCTTACCAGAAATCATTGCTTTTTACTCCTTATATCTTCCCGGTACCCCCGGGCGGGCTTTGTCTCATCAGGCAACCACGTCATCGACCGATACGACCACGCGGGCGACTTTCAGGCCGGTGGCCTGCTCCACCTCGTCCTTCACGCGGTGCGAGATGGAACGCGCGGCGGTGGAGATGTTCAGCCCGTAGCTGACGGCAATGTGCAGCTCGATCACGAGACGGCCCTCTTCCTGTGTGACACGGACGCCCTTGGCCGAATCGTCCACGCCGCGCACGGCGCTGCGGACACGGTCGGTCAGATCACGGGGGGCCATTGCGGCCACGCCGTAGCATTGTTTGGTTGCTTCGCCCACGAGCGTGGAAAAATACTCGGCTGAGAAGCTGACATCTCCCAGCGGAAAACGGGAAGTGATCATAGTCGCTCTGCTCCTTTTATTCATTATGATACCCCGGTCCGCACGGCGGCGGGGCGGTGCGCGGGCCTAAGAAGGCGGCGTACCACTTTTATTATACAACTTTATGAGGAAGCTGTACAGCACATAATTGCTGACAGAAAGAAAAAAGTCAGGCGCGGCTTACCCGTCTCGGTCTGTTTCGACACCGCAATGCCGGTATACTGAAAGACAGACAGAGCCGCAAAGGGCCGCGTTCCTGTTGTTAGTATAGCACAAAATCCTTCGCAGTGCATCTATTTCGTGAATATTTATCCGACAAAACAAAAGGTGATTGTGAATAAAATATAAAAGATGGCGCAGACATCTTTATCTTACTATGAAAAAGTGCTAAAATCTAAGGTGGCAAGAGTAAGACTGTATCCGGCACAGGATGCCGGGGCATTCGGCTGCCAAGGTGCTGAAGACAGGAATTTGCTGCGGCTGCACAGGAGCTGCGGCCCGGCGGCGGAAAAGTTCACAATAGGAGTTGTTTTCATGAATATTCTGTTTTTCCTTTCCCCCAAGCAGGACCTGATGTATGTGTACGATGACTTCACCCTTCGCCAGACGCTGGAAAAATGGGAGAACAACCGCTACGCATCCATCCCGGTGCTCAACCGCAAGGGAGAGTATGTGGGAACTCTGACGGAAGGGGACATCCTCTGGGGGCTGAAAAAGTTCCACGGCCTCGACCTTGAGGCGGCAGAGGACATCCCCATCCGGGACTTTGCCCACAAGCGGGACTACAAGGCCGTCACGGTCACCACGAGCATGGACCAGCTCATCGAGGCGGCCATGAACCAGAACTTCGTCCCCGTGGTGGACGACCGGGGGATGTTCATCGGCATCGTCCGCCGTCAGGCCATCATCCGCTACTGTTACGACCGCTCCCGCGCTGCCGCCGCAGAGCAGCGCAGAAAGCCCGAAAAGCAGGAAAAACGAGTCCCGGTCTCTGCCGGGGTGCAGTAAAACAGGAA
>OGHQ01000391.1_pt1 | contig 13901 bp, 10 predicted proteins | sample 1571561 | NCBI WGS metagenome assembly OGHQ01 (sample SAMEA2581941, study PRJEB24529) | metagenome | biome: Human gut stool | place: China | collected 2011
AATAAAACAAACAAGTTTGTTTATTCTGCCCTCATTTTTACTACCTTTGTAAAACGACATGAGAAAAATCACCGATAAACTGCGGCGGATCAATCCGTTTGCCAGGAAAAACGACGGTCCGCTGCCCCGGCCGCTACCGGGCGACCCGTCGCTGCGAGTCGTGAAGGTCTTCGTCGAAGGTTATGAGGACGTGGCTTTCTGGCGGGGCGTCTTCGACTGTTTCGCCAATCCTTACCTCTATTTCGAAATATCGGTGCCGACCCGCAAAGACCTGCCCAAAGGCAAGAAGGTGCTGATGTCGATGATTCCCGAATCGTCGGAGAGAATGTTGCTTTGCGTGGATTCGGATTTCGATTTCCTGTTCAACGGAGCGACAGAGCAATCGCGCCTGATCCGCGACTCACGGTATATGTTCCATACTTACACCTATGCCACGGAGAATTACCTCTGCTATGCTCCCTCGCTGCACAACGTCTGCGTCAAGGCGACCAAGAACGATACCCGAATCTTCGATTTCGAACGCTTCATGGCCGACTATTCCCGCACGATTTACCGTCTTTTTCTTTGGTATGCCTATTCGGCGAAGCTGTCGGACGAGCATGTGTTCACTCTTGTCGATTTCAAGTCTTCGGTAAGGCTCAACTACCTCGATTTGGAGGATAACGGGGCCCGGACGATCGCCTGGTTACAGCGCAATGTCGCCCGCCGCGAGCAAACGCTCGCCAGCAAGCATCCCAAACAGGCGGCGGAGTTGGACGATTTCGCCGCACAGCTCGGTCGGCTCGGGGTGACGCCCGAAACGACCTATCTCTATATGCACGGGCACACGTTGATGGACAACGTGGTGATGGTGCTGCTGGAAACCGTATGCGAAAAACTGCGTCAGATGACTGCAGCGCGAATCACTGCCTCGAAAAAGGAGGGCGTGGCGCTGAAAAACGAAATGAGCAATTACACCAATACCCAGCGATCGATCCGGGACGTACTGCTCGACAACGAGAATTATCAGGACTGCCCTCTTTTCAAACGGCTCTACCGGGACATCGAGCGGTATATGGTACGTACGATCTGGCGGATGAAACAGCAGGGCGAGGTTCCTGCCTCCGAAACGATTTTTTCGATCGTCCGCGGCTTTCGGCGACGGTAAACGTGCGTTCGGGCACTACCAAAATGCCAAAAATTAAAACGGGCTGCCTAACAAGTCCGATTCTAACATTTTCACCTCTGTCAGAATGCACTCTGACAGGGGGGGGGCTTTCAATTTCACGGATTTGTTAGACAATCTTTAATTAATCTTTCACATTGTAATAAAATGGATAATCTTGTAGTTCTATTTTTGCTTGTTTTTTTGAAATTTTTACAAGAGGAAGTTCATTAATCCCATCTTTCATGATGGGATATAGTTTATTCCCCCGAACAAGGTAGCGATCTCTATTATCATCTGTAGCATCTGTATATTTATTCAAATTAGGCCAACGGCGTGGGCCGTACGGCAGCAAAACACTATCCAACACGATACTGAAATCCGGAGACCATAAAATAACAGTATCGCCTTCGATTCGCCAAGCACCTGTAGCTCCGTCAGCATAGGCCATTTGGTACAAAAAGCCGCCATCAGGATAAAAGTAAACATATAACACAGGAGTCCTTGCATCATCTACCCAAGTTGTACTTCGAAACCATTTACCGGTCAGTTTGCCGGGCCTGACACTACAACAGGAAACAATAAAGAAAAGTCCGATTAACAAAATTATTAGTCGTTTCATAATTACATTTTTTCTTTGTAGAAAGATAGATAAAATTCACCAATCTACAAAAGAAAACTGCCGGACATTAAGTCCGGCAGTAACAATCAAAGATTACTTATCTTTTTTCGGCCCATAATAGATTCCTCTATTATCCATACCTAATTCAGGACCCGGTTTCGGTATTGCGTATAAATATTTTAATCCAGAACTTCCGTTTTTCAATACAGGATATAAAGTATCTCCTTTAATAATATATGCATCTCTATTACCATCCATATCCGTAAATTTATAATACTCATCAGGAAAACGCCAATCTGTAATCTCTTCTTCTGCAAAAATATAAAGATCAATAGGACGAGTTTCGACATTGAAATTTGGCGAAGATAAAATCACTGTATCACCGCTTATGTACCAATGGCCGATTATATCATAACAGCCAGCTGACCTATATAAAAACGTACTATCGGCATAAAACTCAGCATACAAATGAATACCATAATCTGGCGATAAGGATAACCCAAGTAACATTTTCCAACTATTCTGCTGGATTTTACAACGGCACAGGAGGCAATGAAGAAAAGACTGATCAATAAAATTATTAATTTTTTCATAATTTTCCAGGATAATAAGTTTCACCATTTACACGAAATGCATGCTTCGAATATCCCAAATCTCCCATGTTCCTCCGTTTTATAAGCTAATATCCGAAGAGATCCTTATCAAAGGAGAAAAATCAGCTTTCCAAATATCCACTTCACAAATCTCATGATCTTGATCGAGATATAATGAGGCTAACACATCTATTCCATCAGAATCCTTAAAAGAGCACTCACTGACAAAAATCGTTGATATTATTTCTTTCGGCGGTAAAGACATATATAATTTCATACTGCCCATTCCTCCATCATTCAAACAAGAAACAGTCAAAGATCTTTCCCAGCCCTCGGACATATTCAAAGATGCCTTTTGTACCAAAAACTTAATGAGTCGTAGCTCCTCCGGATTCGGTTTTCTAATGTTTTTCTTGTATTCGTCCAACATCGACCCCACTTCTCTTCTTTTATTTTAGCGTCTTTTTTCGAAGTTGGACTACCGGTTTTTCCGGACAATACGGGCCGTCGATTGAGTTCTCTGCAACAGAAAAACCTCCGGCCCCGAAGCATATCGCTCCATCAAATCGCCGTTATAGCCCCGGATGGTGAGCAACTCCATGTTCTCGACCTTCATTACGTCGAACTCCTCGTTTCGGAGGGCTTGGATCGCCTCGTCGATATGCCAGGAGTTATCCACGCAGAGGCTGAGGTTCACCGCCGAGTTATGCACCAGATTGACCTTGATACGGTATCGCTCCAGCAGGGAGAAGATCGCCGCGAATTTCTCTTCGAGCACGAAGGAAAAGTCCCGCGAACGGATCGTCAGCAATACCTGATCCTTCTTCAGAATCAGAATCGGAACCTCGATCGGCGCCGACATACGGCGAATCACCGTGCCCGGTTTTCGCTTGTCCCCGAAAGGCCGCACGTAGAGCGGGATGTTCTTGTTTTGCAGCGGTTTGATCGTTTTGGGGTGGATGATCTGTGCCCCGCTGTAAGCCAGCTCGATGGTGTCCAGGTAGTTCAGTTCCGCGATCTGCACCGCATCGGGGAAAACCTTCGGGTCGGCATTCAGGATGCCGTCCACATCTTTCCATACCGACATGGATTCCGCGTCGAGGATATTGGCCGCCACCGCTGCCGAGTAATCCGAACCTTCGCGTCCCAGGGTAGTGGTCGTGCCGTCCGGAGCACCTCCGATAAAGCCCTGCCCGATGAAAATACAGGCCTTAGACTGTTTCATGGCGTTGCGCAGCAGAGTCCGCGATGCGGCGATATCGACCGAGGCGTCCTTGTGTCGCTGTTCGGTGCGGAAGCAACGTCGCATATCGAGCCAGCAATTGTCGATACCCCGTTCGGAGAGGTACTCCGAAATGATCGTCGTCGAGATCAGCTCGCCGAAAGCGACGACGGTGTCGTACCACAGCTCGGCGTCTTCCGGACGATAGACCGTTTCGGTCGCCACCTGTTCGAGCTCCCCGAAAAGCCGTTCGATCTTCTCGAGCCGGGTCGGAGCGCCGTACAGTTCGTTTACGATTTCGGCGTGGTATTGCCTCAGCGCGGTGATGTGCTCCATCGAGAAGGCTTTGTCGCCCTTCTGCAACCCTTCGAAAACCTTCTCCAAGGCATTCGTGGTCTTACCCATTGCCGATACGATGATGAACAGATCCCGTTCGTCACCGATGATCTTCAGCAGGTTTTGCACACCGTCCGCGTTGCGGACCGATGCGCCGCCGAACTTGTAAACTTTCATCGCTCAATAAAACAGTATGGTTATCGGCCGGTACTTCGTCGTGCCGGGTTCCGGACCCGCATCGGGATCGGCCCGGCTGCTTCCGAAACTCCGTTTTCAACGAAGTTTCGGACATGCGACCGGAATAGCATTATTTCGTTTCGACCGTCTTGTAAGGCGTGTCCGTATTCTCGAACAGGAACGAGAACACGTCGGTAGCCTCTTCGATGCGCTTCGAGACGGGTTTGCCGGCGCCGTGGCCCGCCTTGGTGTCGATGCGGATCAGGATCGGAGCGTCGCCGCCCTGGGCGTACTGCATCTCGGCGGCGAACTTGAACGAATGAGCCGGCACGACACGGTCATCGTGGTCGGCAGTCGTTATCAGCGGCGCAGGATACTTCGTGCCCTTCTTGATGTTATGCAGCGGGGAGTATTTGTAGAGGTAGCCGAACTGCTCCTCGTCGTCGCTCGAGCCGTACTCTACGACCCAGCCCCAGCCGATGGTGAACTTGTGGTAGCGGAGCATGTCCATCACGCCGACCGCCGGCAGGCAGACGCCGAACAGGTCGGGACGCTGCACTTCGCAGGCACCCACCAGCAGGCCGCCGTTCGAACCGCCCGCGATGGCGAGTTTCTTCGACGAGGTATATTTGTTGGCAATGAGGTATTCGGCCGCTGCGATGAAATCATCGAAAACATTCTGTTTTTTGTCCAGCATGCCGCCCCTGTGCCACTCTTCTCCGTATTCCAGGCCGCCGCGCAGGTTGGCTACGCAATAAACGCCGCCCTGTTCCATGAACATAATGGCAGCCGGGTTGATCCAGGGCGCGAGGCTGCCTTGGAACCCACCGTAAGCGTAGAGGTAACAGGGGTTGTTGCCGTCGAGCTTCAGTCCGTTGCGATAGACGATGAACATCGGGACTTTCGTGCCGTCCTTGCTGGTGTAGAACACCTGTTCCGTAGTGTAGTCTTCGGGGCTGAATTTCACTTCGGGACGCTTATACAGGGTCGATTCGCCCGTTGCGAGGTCGTAACGGTAAACGGTCGAAGGTGTCGTGAAGTTGGTCAGCGAATAGAAGGCCTCCGTTTCGCCTTTTTTACCGGAGAATCCGCCTGCCGATCCGATGGCGGGCAGCTCGACTTTCCGAATGAGCTTGCCGTTCCAATCGTACTGGTAAACCTGGCTTTGGGCATCCTCCAGGTAGGAAGCCATCATATAGTCGCCCGGTTTGCTGACGATCTCAAGCATATTCTTCGGATTTTCGGGGATAATCTCCTCGATCACCGAAGGATTATTCAGGTCGATGCGGATCACGCGGTAGTTGGGAGCATCGAGGTTGGTACGCACGTAAAGTTTATCGTTCTCGGCGCGAATAATCTCGTGGTCGTTGGCAAAGCCGGGAAGCAGCACCTTGAACTTCTTATCGCTGCTTTTTCGGTAGAGGATCTCACTGCCCGACGTACCCTCCGATGCCGTGATGAAAAGCCACTTGCCGTCCTTGCTGACACTGGAAGCGAAATAGCGCAACGGATGTTGTGTGTCCATATGAATCAGACGATCGGAAGACTGAGGCTTACCGAGCGTGTGATAATACACCTTCTGATATTGGTTCTGGGAAGAATAGACGCCCGCTTCCGGAACGTCGAACGTACTGTAATAGAATCCCTTTTCGTCGGGTGTCCACACTGCGTTGGAGAGCTTCACCCATTTTACGATATCGCCCGTGGGCTGCTTGTCCGCCGTACGGATGACATGAATGTCGCTCCAGTCCGAACCTGAAGCCGAAGCCGCATAAGCCAGGTAGCGGCCATCTTCCGAGAAAGAGATGCCCGACAGCGCAACCGTTCCGTCCTCGGAGAGCGTGTTGGGATCGAGGAATACCTCCGGCTCGGCGTCGAGCGAAGCCTGGCGGTACAGCACGGCCTGGTTCTGTCGTCCGTCGTTGCGGTAAAAATAGTAATAATCCCCGAATTTAGCCGGAGCTCCCTCCCAGGGATAAGCCCACAGCTCGGTCAGGCGGGCACGCATCGCCTCGCGGAACGGAATTTGATCCAGGTAATTCTGCGTCACGGCATTTTCGGCAGCGACCCAGGCGGCCGTCTGTTCCGAACGGTCGTCTTCGAGCCAGCGGTAGGGGTCGGCGACTTCGGTGCCGAAGTAGTTATCCACGACTTCCGTACGCTCGGCATCGGGATAAGGCAGGTGTTTGATTTTCATAGATGACTTACAGGCGGTAAGTGCAGCAGCGGCACAGAAAACCGCCAAAGTAATTTTAACGTGTTTTAACATATTTTAGTATTTGAAGGGTTTCGAAAGACAAATATACGAAAAGTCCGGCGCAATCGTGCAGGTTTGTTCGCAAAGATTGTCCGAACATTCCATATATTCGCAGAATATACGAAAAAGTTGCCGGCATCCGGCGATCCGCAGGAGAATTTTGTAACTTTGAAACCGGAATAACGAAAGCGAAAAACAGGAATGGACAATCAGTTGCGACAAATTATCGAAGAGGCCTGGAACGACCGGGCATTGCTTGCGGAGTCCCGTGTGCGGGAGGCGGTCCGCGCCGTTATCGAAGAACTGGACAAGGGCCGCCTGCGAACGGCCGAACCCATCGATCCGTCCCGGAGCCAATGGCAGGTCAATGAGTGGGTCAAGAAGGCGATTCTGCTCTATTTTCCGATGCAGGAGATGCGCACCATGCGGGCCGGAGAGCTCGAATGGCACGACAAAATGGACCTCAAGCACGGCTACGAGGAACTGGGCGTACGGGTCGTGCCGCACGCCGTGGCGCGCTACGGAGCTTACATTTCGCCGGGGGCGATCCTGATGCCCTCCTACGTCAATATCGGAGCCTGGGTCGGTGCCGGCACGATGGTCGATACGTGGGCGACGGTCGGCTCCTGCGCCCAGGTCGGCGAGCGCGTCCACCTGAGCGGCGGTGTGGGCGTGGGCGGTGTGCTGGAACCCGTGCAGGCGGCCCCCGTCATCATCGAGGACGACTGTTTCATCGGCTCCCGGGCCATCGTGGTCGAAGGGGCGCACATCTGCCGCGAATCGGTGCTGGGCGCCGGCGTGGTGATTACCGGATCGACGCATATTATCGACGTAACGGAGGCGGAACCCAAACAGTACAAGGGATACGTCCCCGCCGGATCGGTGGTCATTCCGGGCAGCTACCCCAAGCGTTTCCCGGCCGGGGAGTACGGCGTTCCCTGTGCGCTGATTATCGGACGCCGCAAGGAGTCCACCGACAAGAAAACTTCGCTCACCGCGGCGCTCCGGGATTTCGGAGTTTCGGTATAGTACCTTTCGGATGCACAGGACCCGTTATCACTTTCTCGAAGAGACGACCTCGACCAACGACGAGGCCCGGAATCCTCGCTACGGACACGGCGATGCGATCTGCGCCGAGCGGCAGACTGCCGGACGCGTCCAGCGGGGGCATACCTGGAGCAGCGAGGAGGGACGCAACCTGATGTTCTCGCTGGTATGGGAACCCCGTTTCCTGCCCGTTTCGGAACAGTTTCTGCTTTCGGAAGCGGTAGCTTTGGCTTTGACGGACCTTTTCGGCGGTTACGGCATCGACGCCCGGATCAAATGGACGAACGACATCTATGCGGGCGACCGCAAGCTGGTCGGCATCCTGATCGAACACAACCTGACGGGCGACCGCCTGTCGCGTACGATCGTCGGAATCGGGGTGAACGTCAATCAGACCCGGTTCGATCCGTCGTTGCCGAACCCGTCGTCGATGCGCCTCGAAACCGGCTGCGAATACGATCGGCAGGAGGTGCTGCACCGCTTGGGCGACTGTCTGGCCGCCCGGTACGAACAACTCGAGAAAGGGGATCGGGAGGCGCTACAGGCCGACTACCGGCGGCGGATGTACCGGCTCGGAGAGCGGCATCGGTACCGTTATCCCGACGGCCGGACAGTGGAGGCCGTGCTGCGGGGCGTGCGCCCTTCGGGAGAGCTGCTGCTGGAGCTGCCCGACGGCCGTACCGAAGGGTATCTGTTCCGGGAGATAGAGTTCGTTATCGAGGGGAAGCGGACGGCTCGAACGGACGGGACGGGCTGCGTGTTAAAAAAATAACAGGATAACGTTGGCCGAACGAAAAATAACCTTATATTTGCAATGATATTTTAGACCGCGAATAAATTTCATTTTAACCAATTCAAATACCGAAAATTATGAACGTACCTGCAAATCTGAAGTATTCCAATGACCACGAATGGTGCCGCGTAGAGGGCGGTGAGGCTTTTATCGGCATTACCGATTTCGCACAGAGCCAGTTGGGCGACATCGTATTCGTCGATGTTCCGACCGTCGGCGAAACCTTGTCCGCCGGTGACGTCTTCGGCTCGATCGAGGCCGTGAAGACCGTGAGCGACGCTTTCATTCCCGTCGGCGCCGAAGTGTTGGAGTTCAACCCTGCAGTGGATGCCGATCCCTCCATCGTGAACCGCGATCCCTACGGAGAGGGTTGGCTCGTCAAAGTGAAACTGACCGATCCCAAGGAGTGCGAGTCGCTGCTTACCGACGCGCAGTACAAAGAGTTGATCGGCTAATATTCGTTCGATGTAAATCGAACCCCGCAGCCTCCCGTTTTCGACGGGTGTCGGCAGGGAGTGTCAGGATAGAATCCGGCATCAAAAGATACCGTAACGTGAGTCCGACGTGTTCTGTTGTGACAGTATTTTTGTTTTACATCCGAAATCAATACGTCGGACTCGCCTTAAAACTATAACATTATGTCAAAGGTAACAGTTGTGGGCGCGGGCGCCGTAGGCGCTACTTGCGCCAATGTGATGGCTTGCCGCGAAGTGGCGAGCGAAGTGGTCCTCATCGACATCAAAGAGGGCCTGTCGGAGGGTAAGATGCTGGATATGTACCAGTGTTCTACGCTGATGGATTTCGATACGAAGCTCGTCGGCGTGACCAACGATTACAAGCAGACTGCCAACTCGGACGTGGTGGTGATCACCTCGGGTATTCCCCGCAAGCCGGGTATGACCCGCGAGGAGTTGATCGGCACCAACGCCAACATTATGAAAGGTGTGATCGAGAACGTGGTGAAATATTCGCCCCGCGCGATCATCATCGTGGTCGCCAACCCGATGGATACGCTGACTTATCTGGCGCTCAAGGCTTCGGGACTTCCCAAAAACCGGATTATCGGCATGGGTGGCGCCTTGGATTCGGCCCGTTTCAAATGTTACCTGGCGAAAGCCACCGGCGCCAACATCAACAACGTGGACGGCATGGTGATCGGCGGTCATGGCGATACGACGATGATTCCGCTGCTTTCGAAGGCTTCGGTCAATGGCGTGCCCGTGACGCAATTCGCCTCGAAGAAGAAACTTGAAGAGGCTGTCGCCAGCACGATGGTCGGCGGTGCCACGCTGACCAAACTCATCGGCACTTCGGCCTGGTATGCTCCGGGCGCCGCTGCTTCGATGATGGTCGAATCGATCCTGCATGATCAGAAGAAGATCGTCCCCTGCTGCTGCTACCTCGAAGGCGAATACGGCCAGAACGACATCTGTATCGGTGTTCCCGCCGTGATCGGCCGCAAGGGTATCGAGAAGATCGTCAAACTCGACCTCACCAAGGAAGAGGCTGCCAAATTCGAGGCATCGGCCGCTGCGGTCCGCAAGACCAACCAGGTGCTGCACGAGATCAAGGCGTTGTAAGCGTTTGCCGACAACGATAGCAGATCCCCGGTCTTTCGACCGGGGATTTTTCGTGAAAGAGCCTTCCGCCGCACATTTCGTCGGAAGTAAGTCGTATTCTATAAGAAACTTACCCGCATCCGGAAGCGGAAAGTTTCCCGTCTGACCCGTATGAACGGAACATAACAACCGATTTCGCTCCTTGCCGGGCAACAGCGGCCATATTCTTTCGGAACATTGCGACAACGGTCGCTCCCGGAAAAACTTTTCACTTCCCCGGAGTGTCTTTTTTACATACGTCGGAGGACAGTCTTCACCGTCTGCGAAGCACCTGCGTCATGCAGTGTGCGGCACCGTAGCCTTTGCAAAGGTTGTCAAGCCCGACCCAGGTGACCTTCACCCCTCGGTGTTTCAGTTCGGTCCGCAGGGCTTCGGACTGGCCCGCTACCCCGATGATACGGCGCGACCCGACCGTCAGGAAATTACCCGCCAGCCGGTCGGCATCCTCTTCGGAAATGGGGATGATGGCGGCACCGATACGGCTCCTCAACAATTCGACGAATCCGACATCTTCTTCGGTTTTGGTATAGACGCCGTTTGCACCTCGGAGATAAATATCGGCCAGCAACAGATCCGGAGAATCCGGATCGGTGGTCATACGCCGAGCTGTGAGCGTCACCAGATTGCGGTCTATAATGTTGAAATAGGTGTCCAAGTGCATTTCCGCCTGGCTGAACAATCGGTCCTTGACTACGACCAGACGGTTGCAGCCCAGCAGGTCGTGCTCCATAAGCTGATCGATGGCCGGTTGCGTGGTGCGCATCCCGCAGCCGATGAAAGCCGTATCGCCGAACGGATAGAAATCCCCGCCTTCGAGATGAGCTCCCTCCCCTTCGATGCGGTGTAACGGTTTCATGCCGATTTTTTCGAGGCAGAATTGCAGAATGTCGCATCCTTTCTCCCGCTGCGGGGAGTTCATGCGTCCGATTACGATGCCTTTGGCTGTGGTTATCAACTGGTCCCGCGTATAGAAGAGATTCATCACGGGGTTTTCCGAATATTCGGCCTTGAGCCCCGTGTTGATCTGCGTTTCCGACAGTCGGATGATCGGTTGTCGCAGAATAATCCGCACCAGATCCCGGGGCGATGTCTTGGCGAGGATGGATTGTCGGTACTCCTTTTGCTGCTCGGCTGTTTCCGGAGAGAGGTTTTGGGTGTCGAAGGTAAGAAAACCGGCCGCGAAGCGGCGCAGGTTCTCCAGCTTCGTCCGGTCGGCGGGTTTCCCGTCCGCGCCGGTTCCGTCGAGCAGGATCTGACGTACCGTGAGTACCCTCGCTCCGGCCTCCTCGAGCACTTTGCGATAAGTAGCATGTTCGGCGATGAGTTCGGGGATATCGATATGTTCCCGGAAAAGAGCCGCAGCCGGATGAAGGGCCCCCAGAAACAGCTCTTCGCCCGGGTCGTGGGTCAGGATGAGTCTGGCCTTGCGGTACTCGCACGTTTGGCCGCAGCGGACGGAGCGTCGCCCGCGCATGATAGATCCAATCAGTGAAGAAAGAAACGTCGAGATGGAGATGGAAGATCGGGAGTTAAACATAACGATTCGGGGTTAAATCTGGTTATAGGGATCGTATGTCGGTTATTCAAGCCACCCCTGTTTCGAGAACAGAACAAAAATCGCAGCAAATACGAATTTTGACGGATGGATCGATATATTAAAAACGAGAAAAACCGTAAAATTGTTTTGCGGCTCGTGCAAATCGGTGCAATAATGGTTGCTAAAGCGTTCGGCCGCCATGAGCGAACGGAGCCGCCAAGCAGCTCCGTTCGGTTTATACCCGGAAAATATCATGACTTTCCGAAAGCGATATTTTCAAAAAAGTTCCGTATGCCGTCAATCCGGATGAGCGACAACGATATTCCCTGTCCGGCGAAGCAAGGAGCCGCCGGAGCTTCCGGCAGACCGTCAGAAGCTGATCTTCGCACCGACGAACCAGCTGCGGGGTAGCGACGGGCCATAGATGTAACCCGAATCGCGGTTGGCCCCCCGGTCGAAGTCTTTCTGGTAGGCGTTGAAGATATTTTGGATGCCGGCATGGAGTTGCAGGGCGATCTCCTTATAGAGAATGACGTCGTACGACACTTTGAGGTTCAGGTCGAAGAAACGAGGTGTCGTGACGGCCCGATCGACGGGCGTGCCCGAACCCGCCATGTGCTGCACGAGCATTTTGCCCGTGTAAGTTCCGGTAATGGCTGCCTGCAAATTGCGTACGGGGGTCAATTCAGCCGTAAGGTAGCCGTAGGTGTTCGGCGTGCGGAACATCTTGCGGGTCGGTGCGACCTCCGGATCTTCGCTCCACTGTTCCGGTTCCTTGTAGCGGCTCTGCTGAAGGGTGATTCCGGCCTGCAGGTCGAACCAGCGGGTGAAGGCGGCCTTGCCTTCGATATTGATGCCCATGACGCGGGCGCCCGAGCCGTTGTAACGCTCCTTGATCGTACTCCCGTCCGTATCCGGATCGGGCAGCGGACGCAAGGCGAAAACGTGGTCGAGCGTCGTGTAAAAACCTTCGACGAGCAAGTTGGTCTGGACTTTTCCGAAACGGTGATAAAGATCTGCCGAGAGGCTGAGGCTGTGCGATCGCTCCTCGCGCAGATCGTCCGCCAGGCGAATGCGTACCCGCTCGCCGCCCACGATGGCGATGTGCATATCCTCGTCGAAGGCCTGCGGAGCACGGAAGCCGCTCGAATAGCTTAGGCGCAGGCTCGCCCCCTCTCCGGGATTGTAGCGCAGGTTGGCACGCGGACTGAAGATTACGTGATCGACGAGGCTGTGCTTATCCAGACGGCCGCCGATAAGCAGCGACCAATGCTCGTTTTTCCACTCGTTTTGCAGGTAGGCGCCGATGATGTGCACCTTTTGCTTCGTTCGATAATCATAGCCGATCGATTCGTCGTCCAGATCGTTGTAGTTATATTCCACGCCCAGGGTCAGGTCGGCGGGAAGGAACCACAACCGGTCGAACGAATGGATGTACTGGGCGCCGGTCGCCACGGTGAGGTCGTGCGTGCGACCGTAAGCGTCGGGATCCTGCTTGGAGCCGTAGTAGCTCTTGCGGGCGATGTGCTGGAACGAAGCATAGACATTCACACGGTTGGAGAAGTCGGCGGACGAGAGGTCGAACGAGAGGCTGCCGCCGTTGATGTTGTGGTCGGTCTGCTCGGCGATCATCGCTTCGTGCGGCGGCAGGTCGAGCCGGTCGCCGCCCCGGCGGTACTCCATGACGGTATTGTACTGGAGCGTAATACGCGAATAAGCGCTGGTCTTGAAGAATGAGCGCAGTCCGAGGGATTGGGATTGCAGTTGCGGAATTTCGGTGAAGCCGTCCCCGTCGTGGTCGTACCCCGAGCGGTGGCGGTTCTGTCCATAGACATAAAGTCCCGCCTTACGGCTGTCGGTGACGAGCGAGGCATTGGCCGAGGTGACGTTGTCGTAACTGCTGCTGTTGCCGATCGCCGTGATCGTGTGACCGACTTCGGCGCTGTTGCGGTCGGGGTCCTTGGTGATGATGTTGATCGTGCCGCCGATGGCCGACGACCCGAACAGCGCCGAGCCGCCGCCGCGCAGCACCTCGACCCGCTCGATCATGTTGGCAGGAATCTGCTCCAGTCCATAAACGCCCGAGAGTGCCGAGAAGACGGGATGCGAATCGACGAGGATCTGTGAATAGTGTCCGTCGAGCCCGTTGATGCGCACCTGCATGAAACCGCAGTTCTGGCAGTCGTCCTCGACGCGTACGCCGGGCTGGAACCCGAGTCCCTGGGCCAGACAGGCCGAATTGGTGTTGTCGAAAATTTTGCGGTCGAGGACGTTCACCAAGGCCGGGGCTTTGCGACGCGTGGTTTCGCTGCGGCTGGCCGAGACGACTACGTCGTCCATGGTAATTCCGTTTTCCGTGATTTCGAAGTTGAGTTCGAGGGACTGTCCTTTTTTTAGCGTTACTTCGTGGCGCACGGGATCGTAACTCATCATGCGGGCCTCGACGGTGATAGTGCCCGTCGGCAGATTCTTCAGGAAATAGTGCCCGCTCGCATCGGTCATGGTGCCGATGGTCGTGCCGGGAATGGTGACGGTGGCATAGGGCAGGTGTTCG
>OGHQ01000399.1_pt1 | contig 13816 bp, 9 predicted proteins | sample 1571561 | NCBI WGS metagenome assembly OGHQ01 (sample SAMEA2581941, study PRJEB24529) | metagenome | biome: Human gut stool | place: China | collected 2011
GTCGTTTGCGGAGAGAGAGGGATTCGAACCCCCGGAGCCTCGCAGCTCAACGGTTTTCAAGACCGCCGCAATCGACCACTCTGCCATCTCTCCGAGTGCAAAAGTATAACGGATTTTCGATTCTGCCAAATCTTTCCTCCGGGTAATTCCAAGTCCCCCGATCAAAAAAACGTCCTGAAACAATGAAATCTGATCTCGAACAACGGTATTTTACTTTCCTGTTATTTTCGAATCGAATCCAATTCTGACCAATTATATCCATTTTAATCCACTTTTTAAGAAATTACGAACAAAATATTTTCCTACTCGACTTTGTTTTCGTACTTTTGCTCCGTTTTAAGACAAGCATTTTTGAAAGCATGGATGAGAATCGCTCCGAAACTCGTCCGAGCGCATAAACTTACCACAGAAATCAATATATTTTTCAAATTATCAACTAAAACTTTGATTATGAAGCAACTGCTACTAACTATCTCGGCCCTGCTGTTCGCAACGGCGGTCTGCGCCGAAGGCTACCAAGTCAATACCTTGAGTGCAAAACAGTTGGGAATGGGACACGTGGGAACAGGTATGAAACTCAATTCCGAGTCGATCTACTTCAACCCGGCGGGAACCGCCTTCCAAACCTCCCGATTCTCCTTCTCGGTCGGCATCACGGGCATCAAATCCAATGCAACGTACCTGTCGAACAACGACTACCGGGGCAATCCGCAGATCCAAGCCCACTCGGACAACAAGATTTCGACGCCGCTCTACGCCTATTTCAACTACAAAGCCACCAAAAATCTGGCCGTCGGCCTGGGATTTTATACCCCTTACGGCTCGTCTATGAACTGGGGCGACAACTGGGTCGGAGCACATCTGATCCAAAGCATCGACCTGCAAGCCTATACATTGCAGCCGACGATCTCCTACAAATTCTGGGATAAACTCTCGGTAGGTGTCGGCATGACGATCACCTGGGGTACGTTCGACCTGTCGCGCTCCATGTTCCCCGTCGGCGAAGCGACGAACAATACGCCGAACTGTTCACCCAGGCAGGAGATCGCTCCCTGGTATCCGCCCGGATCAAAGGCGACGCCAAAACTGCGATCGGCGTAAACGTAGGTATCCTGTGGGACATCACCCCGGAATGGACCCTTGGTTTCTCCTATCGTTCGAAAGTGAAGATGAAAGTGGCAAGCGGCACGGCCAACCTCCTGTATGCCTCTCCCGAAATCGGGCAGGTCCTCCAGGCAACGGGAATGATTCCCGACTTGAGCAGCGCTTGCGTCGAAACGGAACTCCCGCTGCCGGCCAACCTCGCTTGGGGCGTGGGCTTCCGACCGACCCCGAAGTGGGAAATGGCTTTCGACATCCAATACGTCCTGTGGAGCGCCTATAAATCGCTCCACGTAGATATTACCGACCCGGCGACCGGGGCATCGGTTTACGATCTGCCGACGAGCATCAAGAACTATAAGAACACGGTGGCCACCCGTATCGGCGTCCAATACCACGCCTGCAAATTCGTCACGGCACGCCTGGGTATGTACGTAGATGAAAGCCCCGTACGGAGCGATTTCCTCAACCCCGAAACCCCTTCGATGACCAAAGTATCCTACACGGCCGGCGTGACGATCAACCCCTGCAAAAACGTATCGATCGATCTGGCATACGGATATATCACCTCGGCAGACCCGGAGCGGACGGGATCGTGCGACTACTACAATTCACTCACTTACAAAGCGGTCTATGCACAGACATACGGGCAGCTCATCGCAGGCGGAATGGCCCCGGAGCAAGCGAAAATCCAGGCTCATACCACGGCAAACGACAAGGCGATCCAGCCTTTTTCGGGCAACTATTCCCTGTCGGCGCACACTTTCGCTATCGGAGTGAACCTGAAATTCTAAAACCGCCCCGATTTCCCGTAAAAATCACTATATTTGCAGTGCGTACTTTCCCGGTACGCACTGTTTCTGTTTATCGGGATCTCCGGCACGACACACGCTTCCCGATCGAAAGCCAACGATTCCTCCCGGCCGAAACGACTTCGGGAAGAAGCCGGACAGCTTTACAAGGCTCCATAGTTCAAGGGATAGAACGGAAGTTTCCTAAACTTCAAATTCGCGTTCGAGTCGCGGTGGAGCTACTATCTTCTCTTCAGGACGACCTACCCGGTCGTCCTGTTTGCATATTGCTCCCCATATAATCCGATCGAAAGCCAGCTTTCAACGGCACACCGCCGATTATATCGACATCCGAAATAGTTTCGTTCGATCCGGTTTCTTCCATTGCAGCCACAAAAACGAGCCAGAACAATTCGGTGTCCCGGTTATTCGCCCGACATGGCTTGAACTGCGAAGCGACCAAAAAACTCCGCAACGAAGTCCGCCATCTTCCGGAAGCAGGTGACAAAACCCCATAAAAAACGGGAGCAGACTTTCCGTCCGCTCCCGTTCGATTATGATAAAAATTGTCTATTACTTGGCAGCCTGAATCGCCTCCAGATCCTCCTTCAATCCTACGACCAGATTGTCGTACTCCCGCATACCGGTACCGCCGGGAATCAGGTGGCCGCAAATCACGTTCTCCTTCAGGTTCTCCAACGGATCGACCTTGCCCTGGATCGCAGCTTCGTTCAGCACTTTGGTCGTCTCCTGGAAGGAAGCGGCCGAAATGAAGCTCGAAGTCTGCAATGCGGCACGGGTGATACCCTGCAGAATCTGCGTGGAAGTCGCAGGAACGATATCACGCACCTTGACGAGATTCAGGTCACGACGCTTGAGGCTCGAATTCTCGTCACGCAACTTGCGCATCGAGATAATCTGCCCCGGCTGTACGGCCGTAGAGTCGCCGGCATCCGTTACGACCACCTTGTCATAAAGCTCGTCGTTCACGTCCATAAACTCCCACTTATCGACGATCTGATCCTCGAAGAAGCGGGTGTCGCCCGGATCCTGAATCTTGACTTTCGACATCATCTGGCGTACGATCACCTCGAAATGCTTGTCGTTGATCTTCACGCCCTGCATACGGTACACCTCCTGCACCTCATTGACGATGTACTCCTGCACCTTCGTCAGACCCAGGATATTGAGAATATCGCTCGGGGTGATGGCACCGTCCGAAAGCGCACCGCCGGCCTTCACGTAGTCGTTCTCCTGAACGATGATCTGACGCGACAGCGGCACCAGGTAACGGCGTACGTCACCTTCTTTTGACGTGATGATGATCTCACGGTTACCGCGCTTGATCTTGCCGAAGGTCACCTCGCCGTCGATCTCCGAAACGATGGCCGGATTGGACGGGTTGCGGGCCTCGAACAGCTCCGTAACACGCGGCAGACCACCGGTGATATCGCCGCCCGACTTGCCGACGGCACGCGGGATCTTGATCAGGATATCGCCGGCCTTGATCTTCGCATTGTCCTTGACAACCACGTGGGCCGACACCGGCAAGTTGTAGGATTTAACCTCTTCGCCCTCCTTGTTGATCACCTTGATCACGGGGTTCTTGGTCTTGTCCTTGGATTCGATGATTACCTTCTCGGAAAGACCGGTCTGCTCGTCGCGCTCGTCACGGTAAGTAACACCCTCGATAACACTGTCATAAACAGCTTTACCCTCATGCTCGGAGATGATTACCGCGTTGTACGGATCCCACTCGCAGATCATGTCGCCCTTCTTGACCTCGGCGCCATCGCTCATATAGAGCATCGAGCCGTAAGGCAGGTTGTGCGTATAAAGCACGATTTCGGTCTTGGGATCCACGATGCGGAACTCCGACTGACGCGAAATGACGATGTCCACGGCTTCGCCCTGCGGGTTCTTGCCCTTCACGGTGCGAAGCTCGTCGATCTCCAGACGACCTTCGTATTTCGAAACCACATTGGTCTCGACAGCCGTACCGGCCGCCACACCGCCGACGTGGAACGTACGGAGGGTCAGCTGCGTACCCGGCTCACCGATGGACTGTGCCGCGATGACGCCGACCACTTCGCCGCGCTGTACCATGCGGGCCGTAGCCAGGTTGCGTCCGTAGCACTTCGCACAAACGCCGCGACGCGATTCGCAGGTAAGCACCGAACGGATTTCGACGGACTCCAGCGGCGACTTCTCGATGGCCTCGGCAATCGACTCCGTGATCTCCTCACCGGCCTTGCAGAGCACCTCGCCCGTGAGCGGATGAATCACATCGTTCAGAGCCGTGCGGCCCAGGATGCGATCGTAGAGCGTCTGCACCACGTCGTCGTTGCGCTTGATGGCCGTAGCCGTCAAACCGCGCAGCGTACCGCAATCCTCCTCGTTGATGATCACATCCTGCGCAACGTCCACCAGACGGCGCGTCAGGTAACCGGCATCGGCTGTTTTCAACGCCGTATCGGCCAAACCCTTACGGGCACCGTGCGTAGAGATGAAGTATTCGAGCACCGAAAGACCCTCCTTGAAGTTCGAGAGAATCGGGTTTTCGATGACCTGCTGACCGCCCTCGACACCTGACTTCTGCGGCTTGGCCATCAGACCGCGCATACCCGAAAGCTGACGGATCTGCTCCTTCGAACCACGGGCTCCGGAGTCCAGCATCATATAGACCGGGTTGAAACCGTCGTCATCCTTGATCAGGGTGTCGATCACCGTCTTGGTGAGTTTCGTATTGATATTGGTCCAGATGTCGATGATCTGGTTGTAGCGTTCGTTGTTGGTGATAAGACCCATGTTATAGGATTCGATCACCTCGTCGGCACGCTCGTATCCCTCCTGGACCAATTTCTCCTTCTCCTCGGGAATGATAACGGCATCGAGGTTGAACGACAGACCGCCCTGGAAGGCCATCTGGTACCCCATCGCCTTGATATCGTCGAGGAATGCAGCCACCTTGTCGGCACCCGCCTTCTTCATCACCACGGCGATAATGTCGCGCAGCGAACGCTTGGTAAGCACCTCATTGATATAACCGACCTCTTCGGGCACCACCTGGTTGAACAGGATGCGGCCGATAGTCGTTTCCTTCAGTACCCGCACCTTGTTGCCGTTCTCGTCCACGTCGCTGACCATACATTTCACCTGCGCATGCAGATCGGCCCGCTTCTCGTTGTAAGCGATGATCGCCTCCTCGGGACCATAGAAAGTAAGGCCTTCGCCTTTGACGCCCTTGCGGGGCTTGGTGATATAGTACAGACCGAGAACCATGTCCTGCGAAGGCACGGTGATAGGAGCGCCGTTCGCGGGGTTCAGGACGTTGTGCGAACCGAGCATGAGCAGCTGGGCCTCCAGAATGGCGGCATTGCCCAGCGGCAGGTGCACGGCCATCTGGTCACCGTCGAAGTCGGCGTTGAACGCCGTACAAGCCAACGGGTGCAGCTGCATGGCCTTGCCCTCGATCAGTTTGGGCTGGAAGGCCTGGATACCCAGACGGTGCAGCGTCGGGGCACGGTTCATCAGCACCGGATGCCCCTTGATGACGTTCTCCAGAATACCCCAGATAACGGGGTCTTTCCGGTCGATGATCTTCTTGGCCGATTTCACCGTCTTGACGATACCGCGCTCGATGAGTTTGCGGATTACGAACGGCTTGTAGAGTTCGGCCGCCATATCCTTCGGAATACCCATCTCGTGCATCTTCAGTTCAGGACCGACGACGATGACCGAACGGGCCGAATAATCGACACGCTTACCCAACAGGTTCTGACGGAAGCGACCCTGCTTGCCCTTGAGCGAGTCGGACAGCGACTTGAGGGCACGGTTGCTTTCGTTCTTCACGGCGTTGCTCTTGCGCGAGTTGTCGAACAGCGAATCGACCGCCTCCTGCAACATACGTTTCTCGTTGCGCAGAATCACCTCCGGAGCCTTGATCTCGATCAGACGCTTCAGACGGTTGTTACGGATGATGACGCGACGGTAGAGGTCGTTCAGATCCGACGTGGCGAAACGTCCGCCGTCCAGCGGCACCAGCGGGCGCAGCTCGGGAGGAATCACCGGCAGCACCTTCAGCACCATCCACTCGGGTTTGTTCCGGCCTTCCGAAGCACGGAACATCTCGATCACATTCAGGCATTTGAGCGCCTCGCTCTTGCGCTGCTGCGAGGTTTCCGTCGAAGCCTTGTGACGCAGGGCATAGGACATGGAATCCAGATCGACCTGCTGAAGCAACGTATAGATCGCCTCGGCACCCATCTGGGCCACGAACTTGTTGGGATCGCTGTCATCGAGCGACTGGTTGCCCTTCGGCAGCGCGCCCACGATGTCCAGATACTCTTTCTCCGAAAGGGTCTGCAACCGTTCCACACCCTGCTCGGCGGCAGCACCGGCGTTGATTACCACATAGCGCTCGTAATAGATGATCGCCTCCAGCTTCTTGGAAGGGATACCCAGCAGATAGCCGATCTTCGAGGGCAGGGAACGGAAATACCAGATATGCACCACCGGCACCACCAACGAAATGTGGCCCATGCGCTCGCGGCGCACCTTTTTCTCGGTCACTTCCACGCCGCAACGGTCGCAGACGATGCCCTTGTAACGGATACGCTTGTACTTGCCGCAATGGCACTCGTAGTCTTTCACGGGACCGAAGATACGCTCGCAGAAAAGACCGTCGCGTTCAGGCTTGTAGGTACGATAGTTAATGGTTTCGGGCTTCAGCACCTCGCCGCTCGACTGCGCCAGAATCTCTTCCGGCGAAGCCAGTCCGATCGAAATGGAGCTGTAACCGTTATTCACTTTATTGTCTTTATTGAATGACATAATGCAATGCTTTTTTCTTATCCTCTATATACTACTACCTACCTTCCCTTACTCCAGCTTGACCGAAAGGGCCAGACCGCGCAACTCGTGCAGCAACACGTTCATTGCCTCGGGAATACCCGGCTTGGGCAGGTTGTCGCCTTTGACGATGGCCTCGTAAGCCTTGGCACGACCCATCACGTCATCCGACTTGATGGTCAGGATCTCCTGCAGGATATTGGCGGCGCCGAAGCCTTCGAGCGCCCAAACCTCCATCTCACCGAAACGCTGACCGCCGAACTGCGCCTTACCGCCGAGCGGCTGCTGCGTGATAAGCGAATAGGGACCGATCGAACGGGCGTGCATCTTGTCGTCGATCATGTGGCCAAGCTTGAGCATGTAGATCACGCCCACCGTAGCCGGCTGGTCGAACTTCTCGCCCGTACCGCCGTCGTACAGGTAAGTACGCCCGCTGCGCGGAATACCCGCCTTCGCCGTATATTCGTTGATCTGGTCGAGCGAAGCACCGTCGAAAATCGGCGTAGCGAACTTCAGTCCCAGCTCCTTGCCGGCCCAGCCGAGCACGGTTTCGTAAATCTGACCGAGGTTCATACGCGAAGGCACACCCAGCGGGTTCAGGCAGATATCGACGATCGTACCGTCCTCGAGGAACGGCATATCCTCGTCGCGCACGACACGGGCCACGATACCCTTGTTGCCGTGGCGTCCCGCCATCTTGTCGCCCACCTTCAGCTTGCGCTTCTTGGCGATATAGACCTTGGCCATCTGGATCACGCCCGTCTGGGGGAGTTCGTCGCCGTTGGTGAGGTTGTATTTCTCACGCTTGATCGCGGCATCGGCCTTCTTCCATTCGATCGTATAGTTGTTGATCGTCTTCTCTACCAGCGCATCGAGGTGGCTGTCGCCCGTCCACTTGCAGGTCCCCAGGTTCAGGTACCCCATCGCAACGCCCGACTTCTCGTCGGTGACTTTGCGGGAGAGCTCATCGAGCAGCTTCTGGGTGAATTTCGTTCCGGCAGGATAGAGTTCCACGCCGAAGTAATCGGTGATACCCGTAGTCGTCTTGCCCTGAAGCAGCGTATAAAGTTTGTTTACGAGCTGCTTGGTCAGGTCGGCGACCTGGGCTGCGAACTTCTCGTCGAGCTTCTCGATCTGCAGCTTCTCCGAGCTCTTTCCCGCACGCTTGTTCTCCTTGCCGGCACGGCTGTAAAGCTTCGTGTCGATCACCACACCGTGCAGCGACGGCTGCGCCTTGAGCGAAGCGTCCTTCACGTCGCCGGCCTTGTCGCCGAAGATCGCACGGAGCAGCTTCTCCTCGGGCGAAGGATCGCTCTCGCCTTTCGGAGTGATCTTACCGATCAGGATATCGCCCGGATGCACGTTGGCGCCTATACGGATAATACCGTTGGCATCCAGATCCTTGGTAGCGTCCTCGCTCACGTTCGGAATATCCGAAGTCAGCTCCTCGACGCCGCGCTTGGTATCGCGGACCTCCATGATGTACTCATCGACATGGACCGAGGTGAAAATGTCCTCGCGCTGAATACGCTCCGAAATCACGATGGCATCCTCGAAGTTGTAACCCTTCCAGGGCATGAAAGCCACCTTCAGGTTACGACCCAACGCCAACTCGCCCTTCTGCGTCGAATAACCTTCGGTCAGGATCTGGCCTTTGGTCACCTTGTCGCCCGTCAGAACGGCCGGTTTCAACGTGATCGACGTATTCTGGTTCGTACGACGGTAGCGAGGCAGTTCATAAGTCGTAATTTCCGGCTCGAACGAGCAGATCACCTCCTCTTCCGTCCGCTGGTATTTGATCTGGATCTTGGTTGCATCCGCAAATACCACCTCACCGTCGCCCTCGGCGATGATCTGGATGCGGCTGTCGGAGATCATGTCCTTCTCGATGCCCGTGCCGACGATCGGCGCTTCGCACGTGACGAGCGGAACGGCCTGGCGCATCATGTTCGATCCCATGAGGGCACGGTTCGCATCGTCGTGCTCCAGGAAGGGGATCAGACTTGCCGCGATCGACGCGATCTGGTTCGGAGCTACGTCCATGAGCGTCACCTCCTGGGCCGTCACAACGGGGAAATCGGCGCCTTCACGGGCCTTGATGCGGTCGGGCTGCAGGAAATGGCCCTCGTCGTCGATCGGAACATTCGACTGGGCGACCACCTGCCCCTCCTCCTCTTCGGCCGAATAATATTTGATATCGGCATTGTTGAGATCCACCTGTCCGTTGGTCACGGTACGGTAAGGAGTCTCGATGAATCCCATGTCGGAGATCTTGGCATAGACGCAGAGCGACGAAATCAGACCGATGTTCGGGCCTTCGGGAGACTCGATCGGGCAAAGACGGCCGTAGTGCGTGTAGTGCACGTCGCGGACTTCGAAACCAGCACGGTCACGCGAAAGACCGCCGGGACCGAGGGCCGACAGACGGCGCTTGTGCGTGATTTCGGCCAGCGGGTTGATCTGGTCCATGAACTGCGAAAGCTGCGAAGTGCCGAAGAACGAATTGATCACCGAAGAGAGCGTCTTGGCGTTGATCAGATCGACCGGCGTGAAGACTTCGTTGTCACGCACGTTCATACGCTCGCGGATGGTACGTGCCATACGCACGAAACCTACCGAAAACTGGTTCGAAAGCTGCTCGCCCACCGTGCGGACACGACGGTTCGAGAGGTGGTCGATATCGTCCACCTCGGTTTTCGAGTTGATGAGCTGGATCAGGTACTTGATGATGGCGATGATATCCTCGCGCGTCAGCGTGCGGATCGCCGGATCGATGTCCAAATCGAGCTTCTTGTTGATCCGGTAACGGCCGACATCGCCCAGGTCGTAACGCTTGTCCGAGAAGAAGAGCTTCTCGATCACGTCGCGGGCCGTAGCCTCGTCGGGCGGCTCCGAAGCACGCAACTGGCGATAGATATACACCACGGCTTCTTTTTCGGAGTTACACGGATCTTTCTGTAAAGTATTGTATATAATAGAGAAATCGATACCCGACAGATTCTCCTTATGCAGCAGAATCGTCTTGGCACCGCTCTCGATAATCTGGTCGATATGCTCTTCCTGGAGCACCGTTTCTCGGTCAACGATCACGTTGTTACGTTCGATCGAAACCACCTCGCCCGTATCTTCGTCCACGAAATCCTCGACCCAGGTCGAAAGAACCCTGGCGGCCAGCTTGCGGCCGACGGCCTTCTTCAGAGCGGCTTTGGTCACTTTCACTTCGTCCGCGAGATCAAAAATCTCGAGGATCTGCTGATCGGCTTCGAAACCGATGGCACGCAGCAGGGTCGTAACGGGCAACTTTTTCTTACGGTCGATGTACGCGTACATCACGTTGTTGATGTCGGTAGCGAACTCGATCCACGATCCCTTGAACGGGATGATACGAGCTGAATAGAGCTTCGTACCGTTGGTGTGCATGCTCTGTCCGAAGAACACGCCCGGCGAGCGGTGGAGCTGCGAAACGATGACGCGCTCGGCACCGTTGATGACGAACGTACCACGTTCGGTCATATAGGGAATCGTACCGAAATAGACATCCTGCACGACCACGCCGAAATCTTCGTGCTCGTCATCGGTACAATATAGTTTCAATTTGGCTTTTAAGGGAACACTATAAGTCAGGCCGCGTTCCAGACACTCTTCGATCGAATAGCGGGGCGGGTCGATATAGTAGTCGATGAACTCCAGAACGAAATTGTTTCTGGTATCGGTAATGGGAAAATTCTCCTGAAACACCTTATACAGCCCCTCGTTCTTACGATTCTCGGCCGTGGTGTCCATCTGGAAAAAATCCCGGAACGATTTAAGCTGTACCTCCAGCAAGTCGGGATAAGGCACCCGGTTCTTGACTGTCGAAAAGCTAACTCTTTGTTGTGTTTTTGTCGTGGACATCGGTAAAATCCAAATTAAAGTTGAAGGTTTAAGTATTCCGGGGGAAGCCCCCGCAGCGGACCTCTTCTAATCCCGCTAATGCCCCCAGTGTAAACAGATTACACCCTGAGAGCATCCAAACTTCCAAAGACCAGACACAGCTCCTGTCGGCACTTCTAATCTTTAGACCAGAAAAGGCATAGAGCTTACAGCAGCGTAAGCCCTATACCCTGAGTTTGTCCTGAAACTTTTAAGTAGAAACTACTTAACCTCAACTTCAGCACCTGCCTCTTCGAGCTGAGCATTGATCGACTCGGCCTCCTCCTTGGAAACACCCTCCTTGATTGCTTTCGGAGCAGCATCAACCAAAGCCTTGGCATCGCCCAGCGACAGGCCTGCGATATCCTTCACAACTTTGATAACCTGGAGCTTCGACTGGCCAGCGTTCTTCAGAATCACGTCGAATGCGCTCTTCTCAGCGGCAGCAGCCTCTCCGGCGGCGGCAGCAGGCGCTGCAACAGCAACGGCTGCAGCTGCGGGTTCAATGCCGTACTCCTCTTTGAGGATCGTAGCCAACTCGTTTACCTCCTTAACTGTCAAATTTACCAATTCTTCAGCTAATTTTTTTACATCTGCCATAAGTTCAATCTTATTAAATTTTGTTTGAATTCTTGTTTGTTAATTTCTTTCTTCGAGCGTCTTTACGATACCCGCAATCTTTTGGCCTGCAATCTACTGAAGAGCAGAAATAACGTTCTTCGCAGGAGATTGCAGCAGGGCGGTGATATCGCCGATAAGCTCCTCCCGGCTCTTAATGTTGCACAGAGTGTCCAACTGGTTGTCGCCTACATACACGCAGCCTTCCACGTACGCCGCTTTCAGTACCGGCTTGTCGGAAGTCTTGCGGAACTCCTTGATCAGCACCGCAGGCGTCTTGCCCGTGTGGGCGAACATTACCGAGGTCGAACCCTCCAATACTTTCACCAAATCAGCATCCGCTTTCTCCACCCGCTCCAGCGCTTTGGCAAGAAGCGTGTTCTTTACGACCACCAGCTTGATGTCGCTTTCGAAGCACTTGCGACGCAACGACGCAGTCTGCTCGGCATTCAAAGCCTCGATGTTCGTAATGTAAAAGTGAGGATACTCGTTGAGCTGCTCGGCGAGGCTGTCAATGACAACCAATTTTTCTTCCTTCGTCATCTCTTAAATCCTCCCTCTTATTTAGTTTCTACTGATTTAGCATCAATCTGCAAGCCAGGGCTCATAGTCGTCGAGAGGAAAATACTCTTAACATAAGAACCTTTCGCTGCAGCCGGTTTCAATTTCATAATCATGCTGAGCACCGTATTCACGTTATCGGCAATCTGCTCCGCAGAGAACGAAATCTTACCAACTGAAGTGTGGATAATACCGAACTTGTCCACTTTGAAGTCGATCTTACCCGATTTTACCTCACTTACAGCCTTTCCAACTTCCATCGTAACCGTGCCGGTCTTGGGGTTCGGCATCAGGCCGCGGGGACCCAGAATACGACCCAGCGCACCCACCTTACCCATCACGTTCGGCGTACAGATGATCACATCAATATCCGTCCAACCGGACTTGATCTTCTCGACATATTCATCCAAACCTACGTAGTCGGCACCGGCAGCCTGCGCTTCGGCCTCTTTTTCCGGAGTACAGAGCACGAGAACCCGTACCTGCTTACCCGTACCATGAGGAAGAGTCACAACGCCTCTCACCATCTGGTTGGCCTTACGCGGATCCACGCCCAGACGCACATCAACATCCACCGAAGCATCAAATTTCGTAAAAGTAATCTCCTTCAGAAGAGCTGCGGCCTCCGTAAGCTTGTAAGCCTTTTCGGGCTCGACCTTCGCGTAGGCAATTTTTTGATTTTTTGTCAACTTACTCATTCTTGTAATTGCAATTACTTGTTAGGAAATTCTCCAACGACGTTGATACCCATACTGCGCGCAGTACCAGCGATCATACGCATAGCAGCCTCGATCGTGAAACAGTTCATATCGGACATTTTGTCCTGAGCGATCTCACGCACCTGATCCCACGTCACCTGACCGACCTTGTCGCGGTTGGGCTGTGCGGAACCCGATTTAGCTTTGGCTGCCTCCTTGAGTTGAATGGCTACAGGCGGCTGTTTTACGATGAAGTCAAACGACTTGTCGCTGTAAACCGTGATGATGACCGGAAGAACTTTTCCCGCCTTGTCTTGTGTTCTGGCATTGAACTGCTTGCAGAAGTCCATAATATTGACTCCTTTTGAACCCAATGCTGGTCCCACCGGGGGAGAAGGATTGGCAGCACCACCTTTGATCTGCAATTTGATAAATGCAGCAACCTCTTTTGCCATAGTTTTCCTTGGTTAATTATTCTTTTTCAACTTGTGTGAAACTCAACTCCATAGGAGTTTTGCGCCCGAATATCTTCACCATGACCTTTAGTTTCTTCTTTTCACTATTCACTTCTTCAATGATACCACTGAATCCGCTGAAAGGACCAAAAGTAACTTTAACAGTTTCACCAACCACGTACGGAATATTGAGTTCTTCACCCGTTTCCTGCAATTCGTCCACTGTACCAAGTATACGATTCACTTCTGATTGTCTGAGAGGCACCGGTTTCTCGGAGCCGCCTAAAAAGCCTATCACATTCGGAGTATTGCGCAAGTGATGAGAAACCTCACCAACCAAAGCAGCCTCCACCAAAACGTAGCCAGGAAGATAACTTCTTTCCTTCACAATTTTCTTACCATTGCGAACCTGGTAAACTTTTTCAGTCGGAATCAATACCTGAGATACATATTCACCAAGGTCGCTGTTTTTAATGTCAGCTTCAAGGTATTCCTTTACCTTAGCTTCTTTTCCGCTAATAGCACGCAGAACGTACCATTTCTTTTCAATCTCAGCCATTTTCAATTCCTAATTTTTTAATGTGGATAAACAATTTTTTCCATGAAGTTCTGGAAACAGACATCCATACCCCATACTACCAATGCAATAAGCAGGGAAGCATATAAAACAACTACTGCACTGTTAGCAAGTTCAGAATACGTAGGCCACGAAACTTTATGAACAAGTTCGTCGTAAGATTCTTTAATATAAGCTATTACCTTTTTCATTTCAATAATATTAGCACGGGAGGAGAGGCTCGAACTCCCGACACCCGGTTTTGGAGACCGG
>OGHQ01000412.1_pt1 | contig 13480 bp, 11 predicted proteins | sample 1571561 | NCBI WGS metagenome assembly OGHQ01 (sample SAMEA2581941, study PRJEB24529) | metagenome | biome: Human gut stool | place: China | collected 2011
ATTACGATGTATTTTTATTTTAATTAGTGATTTTATCTTAGGTATTTTTAGATAATTATTCACTATTTTTATATTATTATTTACATTATTAGTGGTATATGCTTTTTTTGTTTTTCTTTTTGCTTTGAATTTTGGAAATCCTATTTTAGTATTTTTGAAAAAATTATCATACGCAGTCTCTAAATTTTTCTGTGCATTAGTTAATGCTAAACTATCTACTTCTTTAAGCCAAAGATATTTTTTTTTATATTGAGCAGGAGTATTATGGAGCATTCCTTTCGTTTTTTCATAATAAGATATTTTATCTGCAAGCATTTGATTATAAATAAAACGAGTACAACCAAATGTTTTAGCAAAGAAAATCTTTTGTTCTTCACTAGGATATATTCTAAATTTGTATGCTTTTTTAGATAAACTATCTGACTTAGCTTTTCTTACCATTTTTTATACCCTGACTTTCAATATATTTCTTAAGAATATTTATTGGCGCACCGCCTGTAGTGAGCAAACAAAAACTTTGACTCCAAAAATATTCTTTCCATAATTTTTTACGAATACTTGGAAACTCTTTTTTTATAAGTCTACTACTAGCACTTTTATAAGCATTTATAAATTTACTTATTTCACTTTTAGGATGAGCTCTAAATAATATATGAACATGATCTTCATCATGGTTCCATTCTTGCAAAGTTATATTATATTTAGGAGATATATACTCAAATATTTCTTTAGCTCGTGAAGAAATGTTGTCATCAAAAACTTTTCTTCTATATTTTATGACTAATACTAAATGATAATTTAGCAAAAATACTGAATGAGCATTGTTGTCTAAATTCATTATAATCACCACATTTTTTTATATTCGACCAATAAGATTATCTCATAAAACATATATCCAATCAATCTCCTAAGGAGCAATTCATCTCACTACCTTAGAGGTAGGAGACTTCTTGCTCAGTATGGTTAAATTTTATTATACTAAATATCACTGTTTTTATCTCTAATTTACTTTTTAATTAAATTTTAATTTGATTTTAATAAATCACATATTCCGATATTTTATTTCTTAATATTGATTTATTTGCACCAAAAACCATTTATATTTATTAAATTTTATTTCATTTATTTTAAAATTTTACTATTTTTCATAAATAAAATAACCTCTTTCGTCAATATTATTTAATAATTTAAAATAATCTTTCTGTTACAAAGTTGCATTTTTTTTATCTTTATGCTATCATTTTAGTAGTTCAAGAAAAGATATATTGAGCAGAGGAAAAAAAGTTGAGGAAACGTGGATACTCATACACAATCATTTCTCCTAACAATATATTTTCTATTGAACAAAAAATATATTTTATAGGAGGAGTTTTATTATGTCTAAAAAAACTCTTGTTTCTGCAATTACTGCCGCTCTCGTAGTTGGCGCTGCTAGCACAACTTTTGCTGCTGCAAATCCTTTCAGCGATGTTCCTGCTGATAGCTGGGCTTATGATGCTGTTACTACTCTTGCTGCTGATGGTGTTATCGATGGTTACCCAGATGGCACTTACAAAGGCCAAAACACTATGACTCGTTATGAAATGGCTCAGATCGTAGCTCGCGCTATGGCTAAAACAGATCTTGAAAAAGCTGATAAAGCTCTCGTTGACAAATTAGCTGCTGAATTCGCTGAAGAACTTGATAACCTTGGCGTTCGCGTTGCTGACCTTGAAAAGAAATCCGACAACGTTAAATGGGGCGGAGAACTCCGTTATCGTTATTATGACATTGATCGTGATTCTAAAGCTGGTGATGAAACTCATAACAAAGTTTTATTCCGTCTTGAACCAAAAGCTTATATCGGTAACTCCGGTTGGACAGCTAATGCTCGTTTAGACTATGAAATGAATCTTTCTACAGATGAAAATAATGATGGTGTTGTTGTTGACCGTGCTTATGTTGAAGGTCCTCTCTTCGGTGCTACAGTTACTGCTGGTCGTACTCCAGTATTCACTGCTCAAGGTTTACTCTTTGATGATCGTATCTCTGGTGGTACAGTTGCATTTGGTAGCGATGAATTCAAAACTACTTTAGCTGCTGGTCGTTATAGTGAAGATGATCATTCTGTAGACAATAAAGGCAATGCTAAAGATATTACTGCTGAATATTATGGTGTACAATTTGACTACACTCCAAATGATAATTTAGCTCTTAATGCTGGTTATACTGCATTAACTGGTATCGATGCAAAAAATAGTGATAGTCAAAAAATTGTTGCTCCATTTGGTGGAGATAAAAACGATACTACAGCTAACTTCTGGTATGCTGGCGGTAAATATGCATTTGATAAAAATGTAGCATTTGTTGGTGAATACGCTCAAAATACTGAAGCTAATACTGAAGACCAAGCATGGACTGCTGAACTTCAATACAAAGGTGCTAATCCTGCAGACGCTGGCTCTTGGGGTATGTATGCTGGTTACCGTCAAATTGAAACATTTGCTTCTATCGCTCCAACTTATGATGATATCATCGGTGCTGGTTATAAAGGTGCAGTAGTAGGTGCTTCTTATGTTCCTGCTGAAAACATCCTTGCAACTATTCAGTACTTCGATGGTGAAGAAACTAAATCTGGTCAAGATGCAAGCAAATTCTTCGCTAACGTTGACTTCTTCTTCTGATAAACACTCAGTAAGACTGAAATTTAATAGTAATATACAAAGAGCAGATTTAATGTCTGCTCTTTTTTATATTTACTTTTGCTTTTAATTTTACTTATAAGTTTTTATTTATTTATAAAAAAAATTTTTATATTATTTTTTCTATAAAACGAAATATATCATCATAAAAATGAAATATTATTGATTAAATTAATAAGCAATATCATTTTTACGAAATAAATTAAATAATATTTCTTTATATTTAATTTTATAAAAATTTTTATTTATATAAAATATTGAAATTTATTTCATATTATGATAAAATTCAAACAGATAAAGAAATTGACTTTCATATTTATAGCATTGAACCTTAGAGGAAACTTGGACACTCTATATTTTCTTTAAATTATATTATGAAAGTTAATTATTTATAATATAATTTATCGCGTTTGGAGGAAATATTAATGTCTAAAAAAACTCTTGTCTCTGCAATTACTGCTGCTTTAGTTGTTGGTGCAGCTAGTACTACTTTTGCTGCTAATAATCCATTTAGTGATGTTCCTGCTGATAGCTGGGCTTATGATGCTGTTTCTACGCTTGCTGCTGATGGTGTTATTGATGGTTATCCAGATGGTACATATCAAGGTCAAAATACTATGACTCGCTATGAAATGGCTCAAATTGTAGCTCGTGCTATGGCAAAAACAGATCTTGAAAAAGCTGATAAAGCTCTCGTTGATAAATTAGCTGCTGAATTTGCAGATGAACTTGATAACCTTGGCGTTCGTGTTGCTGATCTTGAAAAGAAATCCGATAATGTTGTTTGGAAAGGTGAATTGCGCTACCGTTATGTTGATGCTTCAAGTGATGCTGTTAGTAAAATCACTGGTAAAAAATACAATGATAATGACACTAGCCAAGTAATGTTCCGTCTTGAACCAAAAGCTTATATTGGCGATACAGGATGGACTGCTAACGTTCGTGTCGATTATGAAATGAAAGCTGATGAAGATGCTAATGGTAAAACAGTAGTAGCTCGTGCTTATGCTAAAGGACCTATTGGACATAATACTACCGTTACTGCTGGTAGAATTCCTCTTCTTGATACTTATGGTATGCTTCTTGATGAACATATGTCTGGTGCTCAAATTGATATTACAAGTGGTAGCGATAAAAACTTCACTACTTCTCTTTTAGCAGGTCGTTATAATCCTGGTCATGATAACCCAGATATTTTACCTGGTCAGACATTAAAAGATTTTACTGCTGATTTCTATGCAGCACAATTTAATTATAAAAGCGAAAAATTCGATGCTAATGCTATGTATGCTGTAATGACTAATATTGAAAATACTCAATCATCTGATATAAAAAATCCAAATGATAGTTTCGGTTTATGGGGTAATGCTTATACCTATGATAAAGATAAAATGAATATCTGGTCTGTAGGTGGTTTATATCGCTTCGATAATAATTGGGGCTTACTCGGTCAATATGCTGTAAATACTGAATCTGATAATTCCGATGACAAACAAGCTTATATGGCAGAACTTCAATACAAAAATGCTAATATTGCTGACCCTGGTTCTTGGGGAGCTTATGTTGCTTATCGTCATTTCGGTAAAGATGTTACTATTGCTACAACATATAAAGATGTATTTAACAATCAAAAAGGTTTTGCTATAGGTGCTAGCTACGTTCCTGTAGAAAATCTCTTAGCAAGTGTTAAATATTTCGATGGTAAAGATATCGATTCCGACACAGATGCAGATAGATTCTACCTCAACCTTGATTTCTTCTATTAATAAATTATAAATTAAATGATAAATATTTCTCTCTTAATAAAATAAAAATTAACCCCTAAAAGACAGGTTTTTTACCTGTCTTTTTTTTTATAAATTAATAAAATATCACTTAATTACTATCCATAAAATTTTTATATATTATATATGTAAAACTTTTATGTCAATGGAAAAATATTATTTATTTGTATAAAAATTCATAGGTAATTAAATATAGTACATTTTTTATTTAGTCAATACAAACTCAAACTACTGTCAATACCTATTTTAAAATTGTATATAAATTTATTTTACTGCACATACTATATATTGTGGTTAGTTTGACACTCATACGTGTATATAGTATAATCGTTGTCAGCGATAAAAAGAAAATGAATTAAAACCATGGCATAGTATATTTTGCTCATGGTCAAATATACTAGGAGTGTCAGCTTACAATGATAAAAACAATCAAGAAACGCACTGGAGATATTGTGAAATTTAATGCACAAAAAATCACAGATGCTATAAAAAAAGCTAATATGGAATCTATAGATGAGACATTTTCCAAAGAGCAATTATCTACTATTACTAATAATGTTATTAAAGCATTAAAAAATTTAAAAACACCTGGTGTTGAACAAATACAAGATGCTGTAGAAAAAGTTCTCATCGCTGGTAATTTTGCTAGTACAGCTAAAGCTTATATTTTATATCGTGCAGAACATACAAAACTTCGTCAAGCTAAAGCTGATTTAATGGATATCTATGATGAACTTACTTTTACCAAAGCAAAAGATGCTGATATCAAACGTGAAAATGCTAATATTGATGCTGATACAGCTATGGGTACTATGTTAAAATATGGCTCTGAAGGTTCTAAATACTTTATTACTAGTCATATTTTGCCAAAAGATATTGCAGTAGCACATATGGACGGCGATATTCATATTCATGATATGGATTTTTATATGCTCACTGAAACTTGTTGCCAAATAGATTTATTAAAATTATTTAAAAATGGTTTTTCAACAGGTCATGGTTATTTACGTGAACCAAATGATATTCGTTCCTATGCTGCATTAGCTTGTATTGCTATTCAGGCTAACCAAAATGAAATGCATGGTGGTCAAGCTGTACCAATGTTTGATTATTGTATGGCTCCAGGCGTTGCTAAGACTTATCGTAAACAATACTACAAAGCTCTCGGCTATTATTTCAATGCTATGCTTGATATGAAACTTGAAGATGCTAGCCTACTTTGTAAAAAAATCGAACAAAGTCTTCCTATAAAAATCAGTATGAGCACTGCTGATAAATTTGGTAAACTTCTTGTAGATTTCTTACCAAAACATCAACGTGAACATAACTATCAAGAAATAAATGAACAAACAACTCAAATGGCTCATAAATTTGCTATAAATACTGCATGGAATGAAACTAATGCAGCTACTTATCAGGCAATGGAAGCATTTATCCATAACTTGAACACTATGAATTCTCGTGCTGGTGCTCAGGTGCCATTTAGTTCTATCAACTATGGTACAGATACATCTCCTGAAGGTCGCATGGCTATGAGAAACCTCTTATTAGCTACAGATGCTGGTCTTGGTGATGGAGAAACTCCTATTTTCCCTGTACAAATCTTTAAAGTAAAAGAAGGGGTTAACTATGAAAAAGATGACCCTAACTACGATTTATTCCGTTTAGCAATGAAAACATCTGCGAAACGCTTATTCCCTAACTTTAGTTTCTTAGATGCTCCATTTAATAAAAAATACTATAAACCTAACGATTACAACAGTGAAGTAGCTTATATGGGTTGTCGTACTCGTGTAATGGGTAATGTTTATGATCCTACTCATGAAGTTACATGTGGTCGTGGAAATTTAAGTTTCACAAGTATTAACTTACCACGCTTAGCAATTGAAGCTAAAGGTGATATAAATAAATTCTATAAATCCTTAGATGATATGATTGATTTAGTCATTCGTCAATTATTGCATCGTTTCAAAATTCAATGTGCTAAAATCGGTAAAAACTACCCATTCTTAATGGGACAAAATATCTGGCTTGACTCTGATAATATTGGTGAATATGACACTGTAAGTGAAGTACTTCGTCATGGTACTTTAACTGTTGGTTTTATCGGTCTTGCTGAAACATTAAAAGCTTTAATTGGTAAGCATCATGGTGAATCTGCTGAAGCTCAAAAATTAGGGCTTGCTATCATTGGTCATATGCGTAAACGTATGGACGATGAAGCTCAAAAAACAAAATTAAACTTCTCTTTGATTGCTACACCAGCAGAAGGTTTAAGTGGTCGTTTTGTAAAAATTGACCGCAAAATCTATGGTTCAATTCCTGGTGTTACTGATAGAGAATACTATACAAATTCCTTCCATATTCCAGTATATTATCCAATTAGTGCTTACAAAAAAATACAACTTGAAGCACCTTACCACAATTTAACAAATGGTGGTCATATAAGTTATATTGAAATGGATGGAGACCCTACAAAGAATTTAACAGCTTTTGAAGCTATTATCCGTTGCATGCATGATAACGGCATTGGTTACGGTTCTGTAAATCACCCTGTAGACCGTGATCCAGTTTGCGGATATACAGGTATTATCAATGGAGTATGTCCAAAATGTGGTAGAAGTGAAGCTGCCCATAAACGCCATGTTATTTTAAAACGTATGCGTGATAATTGTTGCAGTGCAACTTCCATTTAATTTAAATTTATAAATCAACAAAAATATTCGATAGAAAGAGTGATACAAATGTTAGTTAATGGTGTAGAAGTAAAAGTTAATGGTTTAACAGATATTACAGAAAAAGAAATCGTAAATTATATCAATTATATTAAAGAAAATTCTAGTGAAACTCTCGCTAGCCTCACTATTTCCGATGCTGGTGATGGAGAAGTCGCTCTTGACTATCGCACTCAACCTGCTCAATTTGAACGTATTCGCCGTATTACAGGTTATTTAGTAGGTACTGTAGACCGCTTCAACAATGCAAAACGTGCTGAAGAACATGACCGCATAAAACATGGCCTTAATTAAGATTGCAGGCGTTGTCAATGATTCTATTGTAGATGGTGAAGGTTTTCGCTTCACCATCTTCACTCAAGGTTGCTATCACAATTGTCCTCAGTGTCATAATCCTCAAACTCATGATGTAAATGGCGGCCATGAAGTCGATACTGATGATTTACTTTCACAAATCTGTGAAAATCCATTATTAAATGGTGTTACCTTTAGTGGAGGAGAACCTTTTCTCCAAGCAAAACCATTGGCACAATTAGCCAAAGAAGTTCATAAACGTGGTCTTAATATCACCACATTTACAGGTTATACATTAGAACAATTACAAAATATGCACAATCCTGACATCGATGACTTACTTAATCAAACAGATGTACTCATCGATGGACCTTTCCTCATAGAAAAAAAAGACCTAACTTTACAATTTCGTGGCAGTAGCAATCAACGTATTATTGATATGCAAAAAACACGCGAAAGTGGTCAAATTGTTTTAATTGAATATTAATTTTTCAGCAATAATCTAGATATATACTTAGATTATTGCTTTTTTTATATCATAATAACCTTTTAAATAAAATAAATATTTTTATCGAGAAAATTTGTATGACATGTTGTTATTTTTAAGCAAAATATGTATAATAAATATTAAAGATGCTGAACGGCATTAAATCAAAAAGAGGTGTATATAAATGTTAGAAGATTTGAAAAAAATTGTTTTTGAAGCTAACTTAATGTTGCCAAAATATCATATGGTAACTTTCACTTGGGGCAATGTATCTGGTATTGACCGTGAAAAAGGTTTAATGGTTATCAAACCATCTGGTGTAGAATACGATACTATGAAAGCTGAAGATATGGTAGTTGTTGATATCAATACTGGAAAAGTAGTTGAAGGTGATTATAATCCATCTTCCGATACAGATACTCATATCAAAATTTATCAGGCTTGCCCTGAAATTGGTGGCGTTGTACATACACATTCCCGTTATGCTACATCTTGGGCACAAGCTCGCCGTGATATTCCTGCACTCGGTACAACTCATGCTGATGATTTCTATGGCCCTATTCCTTGCACACGTCCTATGACTGCTGAAGAAATCGCAGGCTCTTATGAAGCTGAAACTGGTAATGTTATCGTTGAAACATTCAAAGAACGCGGTATCAAAATGATGGACGTTCCTGGCGTTATCGTATATTCTCATGGTCCTTTCACTTGGGAAAAAGACCCTATCAAAGCTGTAAAAAAAGCTGTTGTTCTTGAAGAAGTAGCTATGATGGCTTATCATGCTGTAACTATTGGCAATAATTTTGAACCAATGCAACAAGAATTATTAGATAAACATTATCTCCGCAAACATGGTGCTAATGCTTATTATGGTCAAAAAAAGAAATAGTATATAATAAATAATAATATATAAAGTAAAAACCACTTGTTAAATAACATGATTTATCAAGTGGTTTTTATTTTGTCATTTTTTCCAAAACTATATTCAAATTAAATGTTATAATATATTTATTTCTAAAAAAATTATTTTTCAATGAAGTGTTTTTGTGATTGGTCTTGGAACAATTGCCAACACTATCGCTGTTATTATCGGTGGTGGTATTGGTTTATTTTTGAAAAAAGGCATAAAAAAATCTCTACAAGATTCACTATTACAGGCTATGGGAATAGCTGTTTTATTCATTGGCATAGGTGGCACACTTTCTCAAATGCTTGTATTTAAAGATGGTCATTTAGAAACTACAGGTACCATGCTGATGGATATTTTCTTTATTAATCGGTACTTTAATTGGAGAAATTATTAATATTGAAGCCAAACTAGAAAAACTTGGTGAATTTGCTCGAAAAATCTTACATGCTGATGAACAATCAAAATTCGTCGATGCTTTTGTAACAGTTACGCTTGTAATTTGTATTGGCGCTATGGCTATTATTGGAGCACTCCAAGATGGTCTATCTGGTGATTATAGTTTACTTTTGACTAAAGCCATTTTAGATGGTGTCATTTGTATGGTTTTTGCTTCAACTATGGGAGCTGGCGTTTTACTTGCGGCTTTGCCTTTATTTATCTATCAAGGGTTGATTACTTTATGTGCTAGTTTTATATCACCTTATCTTACGACTGCTATGATTAATGATATCTGCTATATTGGCAATATTTTAATCACTATTATTGGTATAAATTTAACATTTAATAATATAATTCATATTCGTGTTGGTAATATGCTTCTTGCTCTTATAGTGCCAGTAGTTTATCATATATTTAGTTAATAATTTATATTGGAGGAAAATTTGTGGAAAAAATAAATAAAATTAAAGGGGCTTTATATGGTGCAATTATCGGTGACGCTCTCGGTGCACCACTTGAATTCATGCCTCAAGAACAAATCAAAGCTCAATTTGGCAAGGTTACAGAAATGATTGGCGGTGGTTGGTTACAAGTTCAACCAGGCGAAGGAACTGACGAAACAGCTCTACTTCTTGCTACTGCTTATGGAATTATGAAAAATCCTAAAAATCCATTTGCTGAAATCGGCAAGAATTTCATAAAATGGGCTATCAGCAGACCAAAAGATATCAGTGATACAACTCTTCGCAGTATTGATAAAACAATGTCTAAAGGTCATGGTAAACATCTTATTCCTAAAGCTCGTTGGCAAGAGTCCGCTGGACAAGTGGATTTATTCAGCAATCGTGGTAGTGTAGATAATGGTGCTATATTAAATACTTTATATCCTGCACTTTATTATACTGATGAATTCAATGCTGTTACTACTGCTCTTGATATCACTAATATGACTCATGTAAATACCCAATCTGATAACGCTTGCCGTATTTACGCTCAATTGATTTTCCGTATTTTGAATAACAATATCACTAAAGATGATATGGATAAAATGATTGATAATACTATGTATTACGATTATAAAAATGAAGAAATTCAACCAACAGCTTCTGCTTACGATAGCATTATAGCTATGCTTCATGCTTTTATGCCTACAGATAATTTTGAAGATGCTGTACTAACTGCTATTAATTTGGGCGGTGATAGTGATACTATTGGTGCTATTACAGGTGGATTAGCAGGCTGTTACTATGGTTATGATAATATCCCAACTCGTTTTATTGAAGCTATTCCTTCTGATATCAAAAAGATGCTCGATACTATTATTGAAGCTATTCCAAACTAAAAAAAATATCCTTATAGATAGAAATTCTATTTATAAGGATATTTTTTATTTTATTTCTTAACTTTATAAACTCTTACTTCATAAGAACGCAATAATGTTGCTTCGCGATTTCCATAAGTAGATGCTAGTAATGTTGCACCTTTTAATTCTGGTATCTTATAACCGCGAATTTTTGCTGTTGTATTAGCGATAACAATAATGCGTTCTGATTTATCTTTAGTTGTACGTGCATAAGCATATATACCTGGACTATATGACAATAATTCTTCATAATCTCCTTCAATTAATGCTGGATATTGCTTACGTAATTTTATTAAATTTTTATAATAATTAAGTACAGAATTTTCATCTTCTGTTTCTGTTTCCACATTCAATTTAGGATATTCATCATTGAGTGGTAACCATGGTCTGCCAGTAGTAAAGCCTGCTTTAGAGCCACTATTCCATGTCATTGGACTGCGTGCATTATCTCTACTGTATTTCCAAACACCTTTCATAGCTTCTTTTGGTGTCAATTTATCTTTTAGTGCCAATTCATATTGACCAATAGATGAAATATCATTATACATTTTAATTGATGGCCATTTTATATTTGTCATCCCTAATTCTTGACCTTCATAGATAAATGGTGTTCCTCTCATAGTCAATAAAATTGTAGCAATAAATTTAGCTGCTAATTTTGTATCTGTTCCCTGTGGGAAGAAGTAATTTGTGCAACGTGGTAAATCATGATTTTCAAAATAAACAGGTACCCAACCATTATCTTTTGTAGCTTCTTCATCTTCTGTGAAACATTTTCTAATATCGATTAATTTCCATGATTTGCGTTTATGCCATGTGCAATCTTCATCAAAACCTAAGCGAATATGGCTAAAATCAAAGGACATATCAAATGCACCATTTTCGCCAATCCATTTATCAAAATCACTTGGATAAACACCATCTGCTTCTGCTACTGTAAATATATCTGCTCTATCAAAAACTTTTTCTCTAAATTCATGTAGAAAATCTAATATACCATCTTGATAAGTTGTAGCTTTAGCGATACTAGCTAAATTATCTGCTCCATCTACTGGTAAATCTTTAAATTCACTCGGTTTTTTAATATATACAATCGCATCAATTCTAAAACCACGAACACCTTTATCTAACCAGAAATTAGCTGCATTAAATAAAGCTTGTCTAACTTCTTTATTTTCCCAGTTTAAATCTGGCTGAGCACTAGCAAAAGTATGCAAATAATATTGATTTGTTTTTTCATCAAGAGTCCATGCTGAACCGCCAAAAATACTACGCCAATTTGTAGGAGCAGAACCATCTTCTTTACCATCGCGCCAAATATACCAATCACGTTTGGGATTATCTTTGGAACTTCTAGACTCTTCAAACCATTTATGTTTATCTGATGTATGGTTAAATACTAAATCCATTACGATTTTTATATTGCGTTTGTCTGCTTCCGAAATGAGTCTTTCCATATCTTCCATAGTCCCATATTCTTTAGCTACACTACAATAATCAGAAATATCATATCCATTATCAACAAGTGGTGAAGGATAAATCGGACAAAGCCAAATAGCACCCACACCTAAATCTTGCAAATAATCTAATTTACTAATAATACCTGGAATATCTCCAATACCATCACCGTTACTATCACAGAAAGATTTAGGATAAATCTGATATACAACTGTTTTTTGCCACCATTTTAATTCACCCATCATTTCCACCTCTATTTTTAATTAATCTAAGAAAAGCAGGTACTATTTGTACCTGCTTATTTTTATAAAATATCAATTATTTTGCAGCATTTAAAACTTCTTCTGTAATATCAACAGCAGTAAATAAAGCTACATCAGAAGTAATAACTACGCTATATCCATGTTCTTGAGCTACTTGTTTAATTGCATTATTAATTTTTTCCTGTACTGGTTTTACTAAATTAATCTGTTTTTGTCTTAAATCAGTAGCCACTCTTGCACGAACTTTTTGAATATCTGCAGGACTCATTTTTTCATTAACAGATTTCTCAAATTCTTTTTGTGCTTCTTCAGTAAGTTTATTCATATTTTCCTGAATGGATTTACTTTCTGGAATATTAGCTAATACGTACTGATAATTAATAGTAGCAACACTTGCTGTTGTAGCTGGCTGATATACTTCAGCAGCAGAAGCAGTTCCTCCTATTCCTAGCATAAATAATGCCGAACAAATCATTGCTAAAAGTTGCTTTTTCATTTAAATGCCTCCTAATATGAACATTAAGTCATTAGTGTTATTATAGCATAAATATATCTAAATCGTTATATATTATTTATTATAAATTAATTAAAAATATTACTAAAAAATTCATCAGCTTTTTACAATTGCACGATTTACAGTAAAACATTTTTCATGATATCTTATACCAAATATCAAACATTAAGAAAGGATTTATTATGCATAACTTTATCCGAAGATAAAATCAAAGCAAATCAAGGTAAAAAATCGTCAAACAAAAGAAAAAGCTACTATTGAAGCTGAAAAAGTTTTATATTTATGTCTAGAACAAGGATTGAGCTTTAAAATATCTCAAGGTTGTGTACTCACCTTAGCACCACCATTAATTATTTCTCCTGAGGAGTTAAACCTTGCTATGGATAAATTAGAATATGCTCTAACACAAGTTTTTAGACATAATATTTAAATAAAAAAACTACTATAGAATTTAGAAATTAAATCTATAGTAGTTTTTATTTTATTAAATTGTTGTATTCTCACCGATTAAGCCAATAAAGCCACCATCTTTATCTACGCCACTTTCACTATG
>OGHQ01000414.1_pt1 | contig 13416 bp, 9 predicted proteins | sample 1571561 | NCBI WGS metagenome assembly OGHQ01 (sample SAMEA2581941, study PRJEB24529) | metagenome | biome: Human gut stool | place: China | collected 2011
GCCAGAGGCTCCCCTACTAGGGGAGCTGTCTGCGAAGCAGACTGAGAGGTTGTACAAAGGCGAAGCCTTCCCTCGTGCGTCAGCCGTGACGGAGAGGTTCATCCTCAATTATTAAGGAGCAACCATGAAATCAGAACGCAGCTATCCTATTTATAAAGTAAACAAAAAAGCCGAGGCCAGCCTCGTGGGCGGGCATCCGTGGGTATACGAGAACGACATCCTCGAGTTCCCGGAGACAGAGCCCGAGAACGGAACCCTCGCCGACGTGGTGAGCCCGAAGGGCGCTTACCTCGGCACCGGCTTCGTCTCTCTCAAGAGCAAGATCCGCGTCCGCCTCATCTCCCGCAACGCCAACGACACCTTTGACGCCAGCTTTTGGCGCCGCCGCGTCGAGTACGCCTGGGCCTACCGCAAGACCGTCCTCGAGCCTGCCGACCTCTCGGCCTGCCGGGTCATCTTCGGCGAGGCCGACCAGTTCCCCGGCCTGACCGTGGACCGCTTCAACAACATCCTCGTCACCCAGACCCTCAGCGTCGGCATGGAGAAGCTGAAGCCCGTCCTCTTCCCCCTCCTCGCCGAAGTGCTGCGGGCCGACGGCCAGACCATCGACGGCATCTACGAGCGGAACGACGAGGCCCTGCGGGCCAAAGAGGGCCTCGAGCAGAGCAAGGGCTGGTTCGAGCTGCCGGGTGAAAGCCACCCCGCCTCCACCCAGACCGAGATCTGCGAGAACGGCGTCTACTACCACGTCGATTTCGAGAACGGCCAGAAGACCGGCTTCTTCCTCGACCAGAAGTACAACCGCCGGGCGGTGGGGCGCATCGCCCGGGGCAGGACGGTGCTGGACTGCTTCACCCACACCGGCAGCTTTGCCCTCAACGCAGCCAGCGGCGGCGCAGCCCGGGTCACGGCAGCGGACATCAGCGCCGACGCCATCGCCATGGCCCAGCGGAATGCGGAGCGCAACGGCCTGACCAACATGGATTTCCTCTGCGAGGACACCTTCGAGCTGCTGCCCCGCCTCGAAAAAGAAGGCCACCCCTACGATTTCATCATCCTCGACCCGCCGGCCTTCACCAAAGCCCGCCGCACGGTGGAAAACGCCATGCGGGGCTACAAGGAGATCAACTACCGGGCCATGAAGCTCCTGCCCCGGGGCGGCTACCTCGCCACGGCAAGCTGCTCTCACTTCGCCACCGAGGAGCTGTTCATCAAGATGCTGCGCTCCGCCGCAAAGGACGCTCACCGCCAGCTGCGCCAGATCGAAGTGCGCCAGCAGGCCCCCGACCACCCCATCCTCTGGGGCGTGCCGGAGACGAACTATCTGAAGTTTTTCCTGTTTCAGGTGATTTAATAGTCATACCCTCCGCGCAATACTCCAAAAAATCGGGAGTCGGTTTGTGCAGAATCGTCAAATCTGTCTATTGCGTTTTTCGCCCCGTTCGGCTATAATCATCGCATAGACAGCAACGACGCTGTGAGTCACCTCCTGACTCGCAGCGTCGTTTCGTTTAACCGATATTTCGCGGGAGAGGCCGCCTCTTTCCGCGTAAAAATCCGCGACCAGCTGAAGTATTTCAATTCAAGTAAGGAGTAGGATTTATGGCAGCAAATGTTATGGAGATCTACGGCAGCAAGGTGTTCAACGAGCACGTCATGAAGGAGCGCCTCCCCAGCGCTACCTACAAGAGCCTCGAGAAGACCCTGCACAGGGGCGCACCTTTGGACATCGAGGTGGCAAACGTCGTGGCCAGCGTCATGAAGCGCTGGGCTATGGAGCTGGGTGCCACCCACTACACCCACTGGTTCCAGCCGCTGACCGGCATTACCAGCGAGAAGCATGACGGCTTCGTCTCCCCCGTGGGCGATGGCACCGCCATCATGGAGTTCAACGGCAAGGAGCTGGTGCGCGGCGAGCCCGACGCCTCTTCCTTCCCCTCCGGCGGCCTGCGCGCCACCTGTGAGGCCCGCGGCTACACCGCATGGGACCCCACCAGCTTCGCTTTTGTGAAAGACGACGTCCTCTGCATCCCCACTGCATTCGTCAGCTACACCGGCGAGGCGCTGGACAAGAAGACTCCCCTGCTGCGCTCCATGAACGCGCTGTCCAATCAGGCCGTCCGCGTCCTGAAGCTCTTCGGCAAGGACGTGGATTACGTCTCCACCACCGTCGGCCCCGAGCAGGAGTACTTCCTTATTAAGAAGGAAGACTACGAGGCCCGTCAGGACCTCATCCTCACCGGCCGCACCCTCTTCGGCGCACCGTCTGCCAAGGGTCAGGAGCTGGAAGAGCACTACTTCGGCGTCATCCGCCCCGAGGTCTCCGCTTTTATGAAGGAGCTGGACGAAGAGCTGTGGAAGCTGGGCATCCCCGCCAAGACCAAGCACAACGAGGTGGCCCCCTGCCAGCATGAGCTGGCCCCCATCTTCGACACCACCAACGTCGCCATCGACCACAACCTGCTGACGATGGAGATGATGAAGAAGCTGGCCCCCAAGTACGGTCTGGTCTGCCTGCAGCACGAGAAGCCTTTCGAGGGCGTCAACGGCAGCGGCAAGCACAACAACTGGTCCATGTCCACCACCCACGAGAATCTGCTGGACCCGGGCGACACCCCCATGGAGAACCTGCAGTTCCTGGTCTTCCTGGCCGCCGTCATCAAGGCTGTCGATGAGTACGCCGACCTGCTCCGCACCTCCGTCGCCACCCCCGGCAACGATCACCGTCTGGGCGCCAACGAGGCACCTCCGGCCATCATCTCCATCTTCGTGGGCGAAGAGCTGGAAGCCGTCATCGACGCCATCGCTTCCGATTCTCCCTACGCCGGCCCTGTCAAGATGAAGATGGACCTCGGCGTCGATGTCCTGCCCAAGTTCAGCAAGGACACTACCGACCGCAACCGTACTTCTCCTTTCGCCTTCACCGGCAACAAGTTTGAGTTCCGTATGCCCGGCTCCGCCGAGAACCTGAGCGACTGCAACACCATCCTGAACACCGCCGTCGCCAAGGAGCTGAAGGGCTACGCTGACGAGCTGGAGAAGGCCGACGACTTCACCAGCGCCGCCATCGCCCTCGTCAAGCGCACCATCCGCGACCACCGCCGCGTCATCTTCAACGGCAACGGCTACACTGCCGAGTGGGAAGAGGAAGCTGCAAAGCGCGGCCTGCCCAACAAGAAGAACACCCCCGCCGCTCTGCCCGCCCTCATCGAGCCGAAGAACATCGCCCTGATGGAGGACTTCGGCGTCCTGACCAAGGTCGAGATGGAGAGCCGCTACGAAGTTGAGATGGAGCACTACTCCAAGATCATCAACATCGAGGCCCTGACCATGCTGGAGATGGCCCGCAAGCAGCTGCTGCCCGCCGTCAACGCCTACATGAGTGAGGTCGCCAACACCGCCGCCTCCAAGCTGGCCGTCAGCGAGAACCTGAGCGTCCGCAGCGAGACGAAGGCATTGACCCGCCTGTCCGCCGACGCCGACGCCATGAGCGACGCTGTGGACGAGCTGCAGGCTGCCGTCAATGCCGCAAAGGCCCTCTCCGACGAGAGCGCAAAGGCCGTCGCTTTCCACGACGACGTTCTGCCCAAGATGGACGCCCTCCGCGCCGCCGCCGACGACGCCGAGACCATCTGCGGCGAGGACTATTGGCCTCTGCCCAGCTACAGCAAGATGCTCTACTACGTCTGATCTTCACATACCAGCGTAGAATAAAGCACCACCGGCTGAGGCGCTTATCTGAGCCATTCTCCTTTTCCTATTTCTTACACCAGCCTGAAGACCTGCCTCTGTACAGAGGCAGGCCTTTGGGCGTTTTTTAAGAAGACATACTTTTCAGAGGACACACACCTATGAGTTATACGACACAGCAGGACATCCTCGATTTCGTCGAGGACAACAACGTAAAATTTGTCCGCTTCGCGTTCTGTGACATCTTCGGCTTCCAGAAGAATATCGCCGTGCTGGCAAGCGACCTTCCCAAGGCGCTGGAAGATGGCGTCTGCTTCGACGGCAGCGCCATCGCGGGCTTCATGCACGTGGAGGAGAGCGACCTGGTGCTCCGGCCCGACCTGTCCACCATGACCATCCTGCCCTGGCGCACGGCTGAGGGCCGGGTGATGCAGTTCTTCTGCGACGTGGAAAAGCCGGACAACACCCCCTTCGGCGGCAACTGCCGCGGCTTCCTGCGGGACATCAACCGCCGGTTCAAGCAGCTGGGCCTGCGCTGCAACGTCGGCACCGAGTGCGAGTTCTATCTCTTCGAGAACGACGACCGGGGCCGTCCCACCCGCATCCCCATCGACGCAGGCGGATATTTCGACGTAGCGCCGCTGGACGCCGGCGAGAACATCCGCCGGGACATCTGCCTGACCATGGAGCAGATGGGCCTCGCCCCCCAGCACAGCCATCACGAGAACGGCCACGGCCAGAATGAGATCGATTTCCACTACGCCGGCCCCCTCAAGACCGCCGACAACATCTTCCTGTTCAAGCAGATCGTCCGGGCCGTGGCAGCCAGCAACGGCTTCCACTCCAGCTTCCTGCCCAAGCCCCTGCCCGACCAGGCCGGCAGCGGCCTCCACATCAACCTCTCGCTGACCATGGACGGCAAGAACCTCTTTGAGGGCGACATCGCCCCCGACAGCATCCCCGGCAGCTTCATGGCGGGCATCCTCCGCCACAGCCGGGAGCTGACGGCCTTCACGAATCCCCTGCCCAACAGCTACCTCCGCTTCGGCTGCGACGAGGCTCCCCGCTACGTGAGCTGGAGCCGCCAGAACCGCAGCCAGCTGGTCCGCATCCCGCAGGTGAAGGGCGACAACTGCCGCATGGAGCTGCGCAGCCCCGACCCCGCCTGCAACCCCTACCTCGCCATCGGCCTCGTGCTGGCAGCAGGCCTCGACGGCATCGAGAACCGGATGGAGCTGTCTGCCCCTGTCAACCGCAACCTCTTCATCCCGGACGAAGCCGCCGGTCTCGGCCTCGAGACCCTGCCCGCCTCGCTGGAAGAGGCCGTGGAGGTGGCCAAGGGCAGTGAGTTCCTGCACAAGTTCCTGCCCGACGAGCTGAGCCGCCGCTACTATGCCGAGGCTCTGCGCCGCTGCGAGGCGCTCAAGAACGCCTCCGACCCCGCCGAATATGAGCGCGTCCACTACTTCAATGCCATCTGATGCAGAATGACATAGGAAAGGAGTGAGCCGAATGGGACGTGCCCTGATCGTAAGCGCGGGCGCAAGCTCCAACGAATATATCTCCGCACGCCTGACGGAGCTGGGCTATGCGCGGCCTATCATCGTACCAAGTGCGGCGGAGGCGCGGCGGAGGATGCTGGAATCCGACTTTGAGCTCATCGTGGTCAACTCGCCGCTGCCGGATGAGTTCGGCCACGAGCTGTGCGCCGACGCCGTGGAGAAAACGGATGCCGGCGTGATATTTCTGGCCAAAGCCGCAGCCGCCGAGCAGCTTCTGACCCCGCTGAGCGAAGAAGGCGTTCTGCTGGTCACAAAGCCCTTCTCCAACACCTTCTTTTTGCAGGCCATCCACATGGCCGCCGCCAGCAACCACCGCCTCCTGCTTTTGCGGCAGGAGAATCAGCGGATGCAGGAAAAGCTGGCACAGGTGCGGCTGGTGAGCCGCGCCAAGTGCTGCCTCATCGAGCTGGGCCATATGACCGAGGCCGAGGCGCACCGCTACATCGAGAAAAAAGCAATGGACACCCGGCGCGACCGCGCCGAGGTCGCGCAGGAGATACTGGACTCCTACGACCCCGCGCAATAATCCGTATTGCGCCCCCACTGAGGGAAAGTATTTGCTTATCGTGCTATTCACGGCAAAGAATATCTGTAAATTAGAGGAGAACCATTATGGCAAAGTTTATTTTCGTGACCGGCGGCGTCGTCTCCGGTCTGGGCAAAGGCATCACCGCCGCCTCTCTGGGCCGACTGCTGAAGTGCCGCGGCCTCAAGGTGGCCAGCCAGAAGCTGGACCCCTACGTGAACGTGGACCCGGGTACCATGAGCCCCCTGCAGCACGGCGAGGTCTTCGTCACCGATGACGGCACCGAGACCGACCTGGACCTGGGCCATTATGAGCGTTTTATCGATGTCAGTCTGAGCCAGAACAGTTCGGTGACGTCGGGCAAGGTGTACTGGAACGTTCTGCAGAAGGAACGGCAGGGTGATTACAATGGGGGCACCGTGCAGGTGATCCCCCATATCACCGACGAGATCAAGCGGCGCATTCAACTGTTGGCGCAGCGCAAGGAGTACGATGTGATTATCACCGAGATCGGCGGAACGGTGGGCGACATCGAGTCGTTGCCCTTCATCGAATCGGTGCGTCAGTTGCGTTACCAGCTCGGAGCCCGCAATACGGCGCTGGTTCATCTGACGCTCATTCCTTACCTGGCCGCTTCCGGCGAGTTGAAGACCAAGCCGACTCAACATTCGGTCAAAACCTTGCTCGAGAACGGTTTGCAGCCCGATATTCTGGTGCTGCGCACCGAGCATCCGCTCTCTGCGGAGCTCAGGCGCAAGGTGGCGCTCTTCTGCAACGTGGATGCCAACGCGGTGATGGAGTCGATCGACGTACCGACGATCTACGAAGTGCCGCTGGTAATGCACCGTCAGCATCTGGACGAGGTGGTGCTCAGCAAGCTCGACCTTCCGTCGGAGCAGGAACCCGACTTGAGTTCGTTGCAGGCTTTCGTCGATAAGGTGAAGAATCCCAAGCGGACGATCGACATCGCCCTGGTGGGTAAATATACGGAACTTCCCGATGCTTACAAGTCGATCTGCGAGTCCTTTATTCAAGCCGGTGCGGTGAACGACTGCAAGGTGAAGTTGCATTACGTGAATTCGGAGAAGATAGACGCTTCGAACGTTGGGGAGAAGCTCGGCAAAATGGCCGGTATTCTCGTGGCTCCGGGGTTCGGCAACCGGGGAATCGAGGGGAAGATCGAAGCGGTGCACTTTGCGCGGACTCACCGTATTCCGTTCCTGGGAATCTGTCTGGGTATGCAGTGTGCCGTGATCGAATTCGCTCGCAACGTGCTGGGCTTCAAGGACGCCACCTCGACAGAAATGGATCCGGCGACGAAGCATCCGGTCATCGACCTGATGGAGGAACAGAAGGGCATTACCGCCAAAGGCGGCACGATGCGTCTGGGAGCTTACCCCTGTTCGTTGGAGCCGGGATCGAAAGCTGCGCAGGCTTACGGTACGACCCAGATTCAGGAGCGCCATCGCCACCGCTACGAATTCAACAGCGAATACCTGAAGGATTTCGAGAGCCACGGAATGAAAGCCGTCGGTGCGAACCCCGATACGGGGCTGGTCGAAGTGGTCGAAATTCCCGACCATCCCTGGTTCGTCGGTACGCAATACCATCCCGAATACAAGAGCACCGTACAGCGGCCTCATCCGCTTTTCGTCGCGTTCGTAGCTGCGGCGCTGGCGGGAAAAGACGATAAGAAAAAATAGTTTGCAACCCTGCTTCGGGGTATCCTCAAAGAATTTAGATTACGCATGGATAAAAAATCAATCGCCGGAATTGTCATCGTGGCCCTGATCTTCCTGGGTTTCACGTTCTATAATTCGCATCAACAGAAAAAGTATCAGGAACAGCTCATGGCGTACAACGCCGAACAGGCGCGTATCCAAGCCGAGCAGGATTCGCTCCTGGCGCTTAACGCTCCGCTGCCGACTGCGGATTCCGCAGCTATTGCGGCTGCGGGAGAGCGGTTGTCCGGGGACAGCCTGCAGGCGCAGCGTCGGATCATGCAGTTCGGAGAGCTGCTGGCTGCGGCGCAGCAGGCCGAAGCCGAGGAGTTCACCGTGGAGAATGAGGTATTGAAGATCGATTTCTCGACGCGCGGCGGTCAGGTCAAGGATGTTACGCTGAAGGATTATACCAAGTATGCACCTCGTGACGAGCGGAATCAGCCGGTGCGGCTTTTCGACCCGGCAACGGCCAATTTCGCCCTGACGTTCTATGTGAAGAATGGCCATAACAACGTGTTGGTCAATACGGCGGATTACACCTTCAATCTGGTGTCGATGGAGAAGGATGCCGACGGTGCGCAGCGCATCACGATGGATCTGCCGGTGGCGCGTGACGCCGTGTTACGGTACGAGTATGTCGTTTATAACATACAGTCGCCGGCGCGGGATTATCTGGTCGATCTGAATGTCTATCTGAAAAATATGGCACCGCAGATGGCCAGCCAGACGACTGTCGGCATCGATTGGAGCAACCGTTCCTATCAGAACGAGAAAGGGTTTCAGAACGAGAATACCTATACGACCATCTATTACCGGGCTCCCGGCGAGTCGTCGGCCGACGATCTGGGGATGAGCGACGGGGAGAAGCAGAAGACGGTTTCGTCGTCGCTCAACTGGGTGGCTTTCAAGCAGCAGTTCTTCTCGTCGGTGATGATCGCCCCGGAAAACTTCTCCTACGCTGATATGAAGTTTACGACGGCGGAAAAAGGCTCGGGTTACATAAAGGATTTTTCGGCGAAATTGACGGTTCCCTATACGGCGCAAACCGACCATTACAACTTCGCTTTCTATTTCGGTCCGAACAAATACGCCATTCTCAAGCATGTGGCGACGACCGAGGGGGACGACGAACTGCATCTGGAACGGTTGATTCCGCTCGGCTGGGGTATTTTCGGCTGGGTGAACCGCTGGTTCGTGATTCCGGTGTTCGATTTCCTGCGTCAATTTATCCCGAGTTTCGGCCTGATTATCCTGATCCTGGCTGTGCTGGTGAAGGTCATCATCTCGCCGCTGACCTATAAAAGTTACATATCGACGGCCAAGATGCGCGTCATCAAGCCCGAGGTCGATGAGCTGGCCAAGAAATATCCGCGCCAGGAGGATGCCATGAAGCGCCAGCAGGCGACGATGGAGCTCTACAAGAAGGCCGGTATCAACCCGATGGGCGGTTGTATCCCGCTGTTGATCCAGATGCCGATCATTATTGCGATGTTCCGCTTCTTCCCCGCCTCGATCGAGCTGCGCGGCCAGCATTTCCTTTGGGCCGACGACCTTTCGTCGTACGACAGCGTGTTGTCGCTGCCGTTCAACATCCCCTTCTACGGAGATCACGTGAGCCTGTTCGCCTTGTTGATGACCGTTGCGCTGTTCGCCTTCTCGTATATCAATTACCAGCAGACGGCTTCGTCGCAGCCCCAGATGGCCGGTATGAAGTTTATGATGGTTTATCTGATGCCGGTGATGATGCTCCTGTGGTTCAACAGCTATTCGAGCGGTCTGACTTACTACTACTTCCTGGCCAACATTCTCACGATCGGACAGACGCTCGTGATCCGCCGGATGATCGACGATGAGAAAATTCATGCCGTGATGCAGGCCAATGCCGCAAAAAACAAGAACAGGAAGAAATCCAAGTTCCAGTTGCGTTATGAAGAGTTGCTGCGTCAGCAGGAGGAGGCGCAAAGGAACGCTTCCCGACGGAAATAACCGAAAGGTGCAAAGAGTTTCCTAACAAGTTTTCGAAATTGAAAATCACCCCTGTCAGAGTTCATCCTGACAGGGGTGATAACTTAAATTCGGACTGTTAGAGAGCCCCTTCATTCGCACGGCGCTGCGGATTTCAGACGTGTCAGTCGTAGAGGTCGAGGTATTCGTACGTATTTCCGACCAGGGAGAGGTAGCGTTCGAATTCGGGGCGGGAAATGACCACCGTGGCTCGGCAATCGTTGGGGTGGAAACTCAAACTGTCGCACGTTTGCAGATGACGGTCTAAAAAGAGATGTACGTGGTGTTCCGCGTCGTTGATAAGGCCGAACGGCGACACGGAACCCGGTTCGAGCCCCAGGTAGCGTTCCATGCGCTGCGGCGAGGCGAAGGTGAGTTTGCCCTGCCGCAGTCGGCGTTCCAGATCGTGAATCGCCAGCGAGCGGTCGCAGTCGAAACAGACCAAATAATGACGGTCGCCCTTGTGGTTGCGGAAGAAGAGGTTTTTGCAATGTTTCGACCCGTCCTCGCGCCAATATGCCTTGGCCTCTTCGATGGTCGGGGAAGCCGGGTGGTGATAGATGTCGTACCGGATTTTGTGTCTGTCGAGAAATTCCCGGACGATCGTTTCGCGTTCCATATCGACTATTTGGATTCGGTTCGAGAGCGGATTTATTCGACGTAAAGTACCAATCCCTTGAGGTATTCGCCTTCGGGATGATAGATGTTGATCGGATGGTCGGCGGGCTGGGTCAGTTGGTGCAGGATGCGGACCTTGCGTCCGGCGATGGCTGCGGCCGAGAAGACCGTGGTGCGGAACAACTCCTTGCTGACCGCCTGCGAACAGGAGAAAGTGAAGAGGAGCCCTCCGCTTTTGATCTGCGCCAGCGCCCGGGCATTGAGCCGCTTGTAGCCCTGCATGGCATTGCCCAGCACTTTGTGGTGCTTGGCGAAGGCCGGCGGGTCGAGGATGATCATGTCGTACCGGTCGCCGATGTCCTTGAGGTATTCGACGGCATCGACGGCCAGCGAAGTGTGGGGAGCCTCTTCTCCGAAGTTGAGCCGAACGTTGGCGTCGGCCAGGGCGACGGCCCGCTCCGAGGAGTCGATCGAGCATACTTCGCGTGCTCCGCCCGCAAGAGCATATACCGAAAATCCGCCCGTGTAGCAGAAGGTATTGAGGACCGTGCGTCCTCGGGCGTAGCGGCGTACCAGTTCGCGGTTGAAGCGCTGGTCGATAAAGAAGCCCGTCTTCTGGCCCTCTTCCCAGTTGACCAGGAATTTTTCGCCGTTTTCGAGCACGGTGCGGGGCATTCCTCCCGTTTTGCCGTAAAGGTACCCGTCCACGGGATTCAGGCCGGCCTTGAACGGTACGGTTTGGGAACTTTTGTCGTAGATGGCGGTGATCCGGTCGCCGTAAACCGTTCGGATCGCATCGGCGATTGTCAGGCGGGCGTGGTACATGCCCACCGAGTGACATTGAATCACGGCGGTCGTGTCGTAAATATCGACGACGAGTCCCGGCAGGGAGTCCCCCTCGCCGTGAACCAGACGGTAGCAGGTGGTGTCGGGGGCATCCGTGAGCCCGAGCGTGCGGCGCACGTCGAGTGCGGTGGAGATCATCCGCTGCCACCAGGCCGCGTCGATCGGTTCCTGTTCGAAGGTGAGCACCCGCACGGCGATCGAACCGATCTGGTAATGTCCCCGGGCGATGAAGTCGCCCGAACGGGTATAGACATCGACGAGGGCACCTTCGGGGATTTCGTTTCCGTCGTAACGGACGGATTCGATCGCGCCCGAGAAAATCCAGGGATGGCGGCGCAGCAACGACTCTTCCTTGCCGCGTCGGAGGTGTATTTGCGGGATCATTTCTTCGTTTTCTTTGGTTTGGGTGTGTGCAGCAGCCGGTCGTAGATACGCGTGCAGACCCAGGCGTCCGTTGCGGCGTAGAGCTGCTGCTTGTCGGTGAGTTGTGCGGCTTCCCAGTTGCTCAGGCGCTGAGCTTTGGATACCCGCTGGCCGAGTACGATCGCCGAAAGTTTGCGCAGGCTTTTCTCTTCGATGCCCCACTCTCCGGCGAGCTCCTGAAGATCCACGAAGCCCGCTTCCTGAAAGTGCCGGATGTTGTGCAGTGCCCGCAGGTCGCCCTTTACATCGGCGCCGATTTTCAGGATCTCCTTGTTTTCGAGGATTTTGACGATGGCTTTGTCGAGAGGAATCTGGCAGAGCCGGAACAGGAAGCTCTGTTCCGGCGAGGAGAGTTGCAGCAGTGCGACCCGATTGACGACGCCCGCCCGGAACGAAGGCCGGGTTTCGGTGTCGAACCCGATGACGGGCTGTGCCGCCAGGTAGCGGCAGGCCTCCCTGAGCCTCGGTTCCGAGTCCACGACGACGATCGGGCCCCGGAATTCGATGGCCGGAAGCAGAGCGGCCTCCTCGTTGCTGATGCTATTTTGAAATGTGATCGGTTTGTTCATGAAATCGCGCAAAGTTACCGATTAATCGTGACTTTTCCATCCGGGAGTATGGAAATTTTGCCTTCGCCGCTCAATTTGCGCAGGAGCTCGGCGATTTGTGCCGGATCGGATCGGAGTGCAGCGACGATTTCCCGGGGATCGAGAGCGTCGTTGCGGAGCAGCTCCAGAACGGTCTTTTTCGAGGCTTCCGCCTGCGGAGCGCGGGCGGCGCGTTTGCGGGCGAGGCAGAGGTCGCAGATGCCGCACTCCCGGGGCTCCGGCACTCCGAAATAGGCTTCCAGGAAGGAGCTGCGGCAGCCGGTTTCCGCCGTGGCGTAGGCGAGCATCCGCTCGAATCGTTCGCGGGTCTGTTTCCGGCGCTGCTGGTACGATTCGGGGGAGATGTAGAGATCGGCGGTGGGGAGCCGTTCTTCGTCCATGTAGAGGAGCGGCGAGCGGTTCGAGGGGATGTAGCGGATCACGCGCAGTTGCCAGAGCCGTTTCAGCAGGTCGTGCACCTTTTCGGGCGTATAGCCGCTCCAGGTCGCTATTTCCGTTTCGTCGATGGGGCGGAAGTCGGTGAAAACCCCTTCGTACAGACGCAGCAGAACACGGATGATGTGGTCCAGATCGTCGCGGATCACCCGCAGGCGGTAGAGATCGTCGCGGCTGACGCAGAAGAGGATGCGCGCGGGGTTGGCCGCTTCGTCCATGAGGGTCATGTAGCCGTTCTGACTCAGGATCTTCAGGGCGTTCTGTACCAGACCCGTATAGAGGTGCTCCCGGGTGCAGAAATCGCGCAGGTTGAACAGAAAGGAACTTTGGGCACCGTCGCCGATGGCGATCTGGAGGTAGCTGCAGATTTTTTCGTAGATCGAACGGATCTTTTCGAGCGGCGGGTAGTCCGCTTCGAAGCGTTTGGCGATGCGTTCCGCATCGTCGGAAGAAATCAGCAATACGGCATAGCTGCGCCGCCCGTCGCGTCCGGCACGTCCGGCCTCCTGATAGTAGCTTTCGAGCGAGTCGCACATCGTATAATGTACCACGTAGCGGACGTCGGGCTTGTCGATCCCCATCCCGAAGGCATTGGTAGCGACCATGACGGGGGTGCGCCCCGAAATCCAGGCTTCCTGCCGCATCGAGCGCTCGGCGTGTCCCAGCCCGCCGTGATAATATTCTGCGGAGATACCTTCGTCGCGCAGGAAAGCCGCGACCTGTTCGGCTCCTTCGCGGGTGCGGACATAGACGATGCCGGAACCGCCGACGTTGCGGATGATCCGCAGGAGCTGTTCGTTTTTGTCGTCGGTATGGCGCACGGCATAAGAGAGGTTGGGACGCGAAAAATCGCTGCGCAGCAGATGGGGTTCCGCGAAGCGCAGCTTTTCCATGATGTCGTCCGCGACGCGCGGTGTGGCCGAGGCCGTGAGAGCCAGCACGGGGACGCCGGGAATCCGCTCGCGCAGCTCGGCGATCCT
>OGHQ01000415.1_pt1 | contig 13409 bp, 10 predicted proteins | sample 1571561 | NCBI WGS metagenome assembly OGHQ01 (sample SAMEA2581941, study PRJEB24529) | metagenome | biome: Human gut stool | place: China | collected 2011
GACATCGATATGAGTGCCGTATTGGCAAAGAAATCAAAGGCACGTCAGGATATTAGCAAATCCTAATCGTAAGTACTCATCACACGCATTTTTGCCAGCAAGCGCTTGGCATGCTCGAACTTCACCTGTATCTCCGGAACGGACATATCCGCCAACTGGGAGCTACGCATTTTTTCCACTTCATTCATATTGTTTCTTCTTTTGATTCATACAGAGACTCAGCCCCGAACAAAAATACGGAAATAAACGCAGTATACCAAAAGAGCGGAAAACCTTTCGGCTTTCCGCTCCTGCAATCGTTTATAGAGCAAACAATTTATTTGTACTCCTGCCAGCTCTTAATCTGGATATCTTCCAGCTTCATTTCGCAGAATGCCTCGATAAAGGCACTTGCCAGGCGGGCATTGGTAATCAACGGAATGTTGTGGTCGATGGCACCGCGACGAATCTTGTAGCCATTGGTCAGCTCGCGTTTCGTATGGTTCTTCGGAATGTTGACAATCAGGTCGAAGGCATGGTCGGCAATCATCGTCATCACGTTGTTTTCCGCATCCGGGCGTTCATCCGGCCAGTAAACGGCTTCTGTCGTCACGCCATGGGCGTTGAGGAAAGCGGCTGTACCTGCCGTAGCATAAATCTTATAGCCTTTGGCAAAGAGCATGCGGCTGGCATCCAGCAAATCCACCTTGGACTTCATGGCTCCGGAGGAGAACATCACGCCCTTCTCGGGACGGGGGATTCTGAATCCGGTAGCAATCATGGCATTCAGCAATGCTTCGGAGAAGTCGTCGCCAATACAGCCTACCTCGCCCGTAGACGACATGTCCACACCCAATACTGGGTCTGCCTTGTGCAGACGGGAGAAGGAGAACTGGCTTGCCTTCACACCGATACGGTCGATGTCGAATGCCGACTTGTCCGGTTGTGTATAGGGAGCGTCCAGCATGATACGGGTAGCAGTCTCGATGAAGTTACGCTTCAGCACCTTGGATACGAACGGGAAGCTGCGCGATGCACGGAGGTTACACTCGATAACCTTCACCTCGTTGTTGCGTGCCAGGAACTGGATATTGAAAGGACCGGAAATATTGAGTTCCTTCGCAATCTGGCGGCTGATTTTCTTGATGCGGCGTGCCGTTGCAAAGTAAATCTTCTGTGCCGGGAATACCAGCGTAGCGTCACCGGAGTGTACACCGGCAAACTCTACGTGCTCGGAGATGGCGTATTCCACCACTTCACCGTTTTGGGCAACAGCGTCGAACTCGATTTCCTTGGTGTTCTGCAAGAACTGGGATACCACCACCGGATATTCCTTAGATACCTCAGCAGCCATCTTCAAGAAGTTTTCCAGTTCTTCTTCATCGTAGCATACATTCATCGCAGCACCGGAGAGTACGTAAGACGGACGCACCAGTACCGGATAGCCCACCTTCTCTACAAAGCCTTTCACATCTTCCAGGCTAGTGAGTTCCTGCCAAGCCGGTTGGTCGATGCCCAGCTGGTCGAGCATGGCAGAGAACTTGTTACGGTTTTCGGCACGGTCGATGGAGATGGGGGAAGTACCCAACACGGGAACTGACTGGCGGTGAAGCTTCATTGCCAGGTTGTTCGGTATCTGTCCACCCACGGACACGATGACACCGCGCGGCTGCTCCAGGTCGATAACGTCGAGCACACGCTCGAAGGAGAGCTCGTCGAAGTAGAGACGGTCGCACATGTCGTAGTCCGTAGAAACGGTTTCGGGGTTATAGTTAATCATGATGGACTTGTAGCCCAGCTTGCGGGCAGTCTGGATGGCATTCACCGAGCACCAGTCGAACTCTACAGACGAACCGATGCGGTAAGCGCCCGAACCAAGCACAACCACTGATTTTTCATTCTTATAATAGTTCACATCATAACCTTGAACGGCATACGTCATGTAGAGGTAGTTCGTCAGTTCCGGATGTTCGGAAGCCACCGTATTGATGCGCTTCACGGCGGGCAGGATGCCCAGCTCCTTACGACGGGCGCGTACGGCAAGGTTTTCCTTCTCCATATTGCCTTGCGGATTCAGCACGAAGCGGGCAATCTGGAAGTCGGAGAAGCCAAGCACTTTGGCTTCGCGCAGCACGTCGGCGGGGATGTCTTCCACCTTATTATATTGGGAAAGTTTCTGCTTGTAGTCTACGATGTTCTTCAGCTTGCCCAAGAACCAGGGGTCAATCTTGGTCAGCTCAAAGATGCGGTCGATGGCATATCCCTTTTCCAGAGCCTCGGCAATGGCAAAGACGCGCAGGTCGGTGGGATGTGACAGTTCGTAATCCAAGTCATCGAACTCCACTCCCTCATTGCCCACGAATCCGTGCATTCCCTGACCAATCATACGCAAGCCCTTCTGGATAATTTCTTCAAAGGAACGTCCGATAGACATGATTTCGCCTACCGACTTCATGCTGGAGCCAATTTCGCGGCTGACACCTACGAACTTTGTCAAGTCCCAACGCGGAATCTTGCAAATCAGGTAGTCAAGCTGCGGAGCTGCATATGCCGAGTTGGGAGTTCCCATCTCGCCGATTTGGTCGAGCGTATAGCCCAACGCAATCTTGGCAGCCACGAATGCCAGCGGATAACCGGTAGCCTTGGAAGCCAATGCGGAAGAACGGGACAGACGGGCGTTCACCTCGATGACACGATAGTCGTTTGTCTCGGCGTTGAACGCATACTGGATGTTACATTCGCCCACGATGCCCAGGTGGCGGATACATTTGGTGGAGAGCTCCTGCAACATTTTCACCTGCTCGTCGGTCAATGAGCAAGTGGGAGCCACTACGATGGACTCACCCGTATGAATGCCCAGCGGGTCGAAGTTTTCCATGCTTGCCACCGTGAAGCAGTGGTCGTTGGCATCGCGGATTACCTCGAATTCAATTTCCTTCCAACCCTTCAGAGACTCTTCTACCAGAATCTGCTTGGAGAAAGTGAAAGAGCTTTCGGCCAATTTAATGAAGGCTTCCTCGTCCGGACAAATACCGCTTCCCAGTCCACCCAGAGCATAAGCCGAGCGCACCATCACGGGGTAGCCAATCTCGCGGGCTGCCTTCAGTGCGTCCTCCATGCTCTCCACAGCGTGGCTCTTCGGAGTCTTCATCGGAATCTCGTCCAGCTTCTTCACAAAGAGGTCACGGTCTTCGGTGTACATAATCGCCTCAACGGAAGTACCCAGCACGCGCACGCCATATTTCTGAAGAATTCCGTTCTGATAGAGTTCCGTACCGCAGTTCAGCGCCGTCTGTCCGCCGAATGCCAGCAAAATGCCGTCGGGACGTTCTTTCTTGATGATTTCTTCCACGAAATAAGGAGTTACCGGCAAGAAATAAACTTGATCGGCGATACCTTCCGATGTCTGGATAGTAGCAATGTTCGGGTTTACCAAAACAGAACCGATACCTTCTTCGCGCAACGCCTTCAGCGCCTGCGAACCGGAATAGTCAAACTCTCCGGCCTGACCAATCTTGAGCGCACCAGAACCCAAGACAAGCACTTTCTTTAAATTCTTTTCCATATTCTCTTGTTGTCTATTAAGTTACGAGTTACAAGCTACGAACTACGAGTTGTAGCTATTTCACAAAAAAAATGCGTCACCCAATAAAGGATTAACGCATTACCAAAGAACTAAAAATATCTTTCTCGAAAAAAGAGAAACTGACGGCTCCCGAATGAAATTCATTCGAACGGAGGTTATATTTGCTTCTCATTTCCTGCGATTGCATAGTCTCTTTAAAATTTGTGCAAAGTAACGACTTATTTACGAAAAGAGCAAATTGTGGCATATTTTTTTGCATAAAAGAAACGTCATCCTCCATAATAGAAGAGCGGCCGTCGCCCACAACCGAAATCTTTTTCCGAAAAATGCGATTCCATATAAAAAAGAAAGACTATATCTCAGTAAAGGCATTTGCGGATAAATATGAAGATTCTCCCCACCAAAACTTGCTTTTCTCGCCACGGAAACTTACCTTTGTGCCTATACAAAAATAGAACAAGGATTCTGTTTCTACAAACAAAGCCTTTATTCTTAAAAATAAAATTTCTATTCCTTGGAATAAAGGCTTTATTCTAAGATTTCTCCGCCACCAAAAGAACTTTGCTCCGCAGGGAAAAGGACTTTGCAACGAAGGAAAGAAAAGAAAGGAGAACGCAACAATGACCACACGCTACCAAATGAAAGAAATGCCCGACTTGCAAGGCACGGGCGAACCAATCACCTACCCCAAGATGGTGATGACCGGACAGACCGGCACGCGCGAACTGGCGGAATACATCGCCATGACCTCGGGATTCTCTAAAGGCGTAACCGAAGGAATTATCTGCGAGCTGGGCGAAGCCCTGGCCCACGAAATGGGAATGGGACGCTCGGTGAAGATAGAAGGATTGGGCGTATTCACCCCCGCACTGTCCATCTACCCCGACAAGGAACGCGAACAGCCCCAAGAAAGCACCACGAAGCGAAACGCGCGGAGCATCTACGTAAGTGGCGTGAACTTCCGCACGGACAAGGCCTTGATTAGAGAAACCAACCATTGGTGCGAACTGGAACGTGCCTCCTGGAAACCCGCACGCTCGTCGAAGAAATACACCCCCGAACAACGTCTGGCTCTGGCGCATCAGTATCTGGACAAGCATGCCTTCCTTACTGTCAGCATCTACCGGCAACTGACCGGACTCGTCCGCTCCACCGCCACCGTGGAACTGCGCAAATGGGCACATACTCCCGGCAGCGGAATCGATACAAGCGGCATCGGAAGCCATAAGGTGTACGTGAAAAGGAAAGAAAGCGTCATCCCTTGAGGTTTCGATAATTATAGGTATCTTTGCCGGTCCTAATGGCTTTTATACAATGAAGAAACTAAAAAATACATAATATGGCAAAAGAAAAAATCATCCTTACGGGCGACCGCCCCACAGGACGCCTGCACATAGGACACTATGTAGGCTCATTGAGAAGAAGAGTGGAACTGCAAAATTCCGGCTTATACGACAAGATTTTCATCTTCATCGCCGACGCACAAGCGCTGACGGACAATATGGAGAACCCGGAAAAGGTGCGCCAGAACGTCATCGAGGTGGCATTGGACTACCTAGCTTGCGGACTGGACCCGACGAAGAGTACTATCTTCATCCAATCCCAGATACCGGAACTCTGCGAACTGACCTTCTACTATATGGACCTGGTGACCGTGAGCCGCCTGCAACGCAACCCGACGGTAAAGACCGAAATCCAGATGCGTAATTTCGAGACAAGCATCCCCGTAGGTTTCTTCACCTACCCCATCAGCCAGGCAGCGGACATTACCGCCTTCCGCGCCACTACCGTGCCCGTGGGCGAAGACCAGGAGCCGATGATTGAACAAGCTCGTGAAATCGTACGCCGTTTCAACTATATATATGGTGAAACCCTCGTGGAACCGGAAATCCTGTTGCCCGACAATGCAGCCTGCCTGCGCCTGCCGGGAACGGACGGCAAAGCCAAGATGAGCAAGAGCCTCGGTAACTGTATCTATCTTTCGGACTCTGCCGACGAGGTGCAGAAGAAAGTGAAGAGCATGTATACCGACCCCGACCACCTGCGTGTGCAAGACCCCGGAAAATTGGAAGGCAACACCGTATTCACTTACCTGGATGCCTTTTGCCGTCCGGAACACTTCGGCCTTTATCTGCCCGAATATCCGAATCTGGACGAACTGAAAGCCCACTACCAACGTGGCGGTCTGGGCGACATGAAAGTGAAGAAGTTCCTCAACGAAATTATGCAGGAGACACTGGAGCCTATCCGCAACCGCCGCAAGGAGTTTGAAAAAGACATCCCCGCCATCTACGACATGCTGAAGAAAGGTTGCGAAACTGCCAGGGAAACCGCTGCCGCAACCTTGGACGATGTACGCAAGGCTATGAAGATAAACTACTTTGATGATGCGGAACTGATTGCAGAGCAAGTAAAGAAATTCGGCGGAGAATAAGGGATAGGAGATACGAGTTACAGAAGTTACGAGTTACAAGGAGCTACCTGTTACAAGTTACTGGTTACAAAAAATGAGGGGCATGCGTCATAATAACGCATGCCCCTTCTCATTTCTATAACTCGTAACTCCTTGTAGCTTGTAGCTCGTAGCTTTCTAATTGGCAGATTTCACCAATACCACACGGTTCAGAATCGGCTGTCCGAACTTATCGACACCACCACCGGCATCCACCTTCAGGCGGTCAGCAGGAATTCCGTATTGTTTTACCAATACATCGACCACGGCTTGTGCACGCTTCAAACTCAACTCTTTGTTGAATGCCGGCGTACCGGTTGCAGAGTCTGCATATCCGTTTACAGTGTAAGTGGCGTTCGGGAACTGTTTCATCTGGTCTGCCAGATAAGACAAGTTCATTGCTTCACGTGGAGAGACTTCGGCAGAACCGATATTGAAGAATACGGTACGCGGTGCTATATCCGGATCGGGAACAATCACTTCGGTTTCCGTAACTTCGGCCACCGGCTGGTTCTGTGCAGCCACCAATGCATTCTGCAGCTGCTGGTTGGCAGCTCCCATCTCTGCAAGCTGTGCCTGCATGGCAGCCAGCTCTACCTGAGAAATCAACTGAGGCATCGGGCGGGGAAACGGTATGTCAACCCTACCGTTGCACTCAGCACGCCATCATATCCATGATCGCCGCCAACTTCGCCATCGAACTTATCTTCAACGCCCATTGCGCTCAGCTCCAGGTTAATATCTATCGCATTGGAAATACGGAAGCGATTGATGATACCCGCGTTTACAGACAGAGCTTCGCGGTGAGGCTTTGTGTAGTTGTGAGTGAAGCCAGCACCTACATAAGGAATGATTTCATACACACGGTGCTGGTTGTATCCTCCAAACAGCGCATTCAGATTGAACATCACATCTCCGTGCAGATTCATATAGTCGAAACGCTGTTTGTAGTAGCCGTCATCCATCTGAGTGCCTTTCACGTAGTCAGCACCTGCATCATACGTATATCCTCTTGCCTGAAGGCCGCTATATTGCAGACGTACTCCCAGTCCCGGGGTGAACCATTTGCCGATGGCAAAATTCAGCGTCGGACTGATACGCTTGCCAAAACTTCCTGCCTTATCATTATCTCCAAAAGTTGCTTCGGCACCACCGCCTATAGAGAAAAACCAATTACTCCAGAACGGATTAGTGATTACCTGATATTTATCCTGAACCTGGATAACACCAAATTCTTCCACAACTTCAGTCTTTTGCTGCGCCATGGCAACAGAAGACACACCAGCTAAAGCCAGTAACATTAGAATCTTTTTCATATACCTTAAAATAGTTAAGTGGTTAATTAAACTCTTTATCATTCAAACTGTCTAATTAACGCCAACAGAACTAAAAGGTTCTGAATATTTGTACTTTTTTTGCCTTGATGCAAAAGAAAGTACTCTTCCTTATTTGGAGAAAAGCTTTTCTATGTCGTCTTCTTTAATGGTCGCCAGCACCGTCTTTCCGTCCGGAGTATAATTCGGGGATGGGCATGCAAACAGATTGTCCACGAGATTGGACATTTCCTCGTTGCTCAGCACTTGTCCATAGACGATGGCCGCAGCACGTGCCAAGGTCGATGCAAGAATTGTCTGCACCTCTTCCTTAACGTCATTCCCTTTTTCCATAGCAGTATGTACCATATTCCGGACCAATTCTACCGGGTTCAACCCCTCTATGCCCGAAGGTATGCCGTTGATGGCATAGCTGCCGCCACCCAGCGGGCTCAAATCGAAGCCTACTGCCGACAAATCTTCCAATATACTTTCCAGTACGGCAGCTTCCGAAGCCGGCAACTGGATAATCTCCGGAAACAATACCCCCTGGGATACGCCTTGTTTCTGTCGAATCTGGCTCATATAGCGGTCGAACAATACCCGGACATGCGCCCGGTGCTGGTCTATCAGCATCAGACCCGATTTAACGGAAGTCAGAATAAAACGCCCCTTGAACTGGAAGTGTTGCGCTCCTTTCTCTACCGTTGCCTCATTGCCATAGAAAGAGGCGCTTGCCCCGGAAGGAACCGTTTCCTGGAAATAAGGAACCCTCTCCTCCTCTCTTGGAGCCGTACCGGTAACCGTATCCTCTACAAAAGGCTCTTCCTCCATCGGCTCGTTCATCCTGCTGGCTTTTTCCAAACCGGAATAAAGCCCCTCCCACTCCACTTTGGGGCGCGAATAATTGCCACCGCCTCCATAGGAAGAAGCGGAAGACGTCTTGAAGGGATTGAAATCCGTGTTATAGTGTACCTTCGGAGGCTCTATCGGACGAGCCTGCTCGAATGCAGGAATATCCGGCATGTCCTCGGTATCAAAATCGATAGTAGGTATAGCGCTAAACTTGCCTAAGGATTCCTTGACCGCAGCCGACAGAATCTGCCAGATAGCCTGCTCATTCTCGAACTTAATCTCCGTCTTCGTCGGATGGATGTTCACATCGATATTGGCAGGGTCTACCTCGAAATAAATAAAGTAGGAGATTTGCTCACCGGCAGGAATCAGCTGCTCATAAGCGTCCATCACCGCTTTGTGGAAATAGGGGTGACGCATATAACGCCCGTTCACAAAAAAGTATTGGTGCGCTCCTTTCTTGCGCGAGGTTTCCGGCTTGGCAACAAAACCGGAAATCTTTATCATCGTCGTATTGACGTCTACGGACAGCAACTGCTGATTCAGTTTCTTTCCGAAAACTGCCATGATGCGTTGCCGCAAAGGCATTACCGGAAGATTGAACAATTCCGTATCATTACTATACAGATAGAAGGCTACCTCAGGATGCACCAGCGCTATACGCTCGAATTCCGTAAGGATATTGCTCAACTCCGTAGAGTTGGCTTTCAGGAATTTACGCCGGGCAGGAATATTGAAGAATAGGTTCTTGATGGAAAAATTGCTTCCCTTAGGGCAGGAAACGGCTTCCTGGCCCTCGACTTTAGAGCCGGCAATCAACAGTCGCGTCCCCAGTTCCTCGCTGGCTGGGCGTGTTTTCAACTCCACTTCAGCTACCGCAGCAATGGAAGCCAACGCTTCTCCACGGAAGCCCATGGTGCGTAGGGCAAACAAATCGGCAGCTTCGCGTATCTTTGAAGTTGCATGGCGTTCAAAAGAAAGACGCGCATCCGTTTCGGACATCCCCTTTCCGTCATCAATCACCTGGATGCAGGTCTTGCCCGCATCGGTAATCAGCACATGTATTTCCTCTGCTTCGGCATCAATTGCATTTTCCACCAATTCCTTCACAACAGATGCCGGACGCTGAATCACCTCTCCGGCAGCAATCTGATTGGCAACCGAATCGGGCAGCAAATGAATGATATCGCTCATGATAATGTTTAATGATTAGAGATTAATGATTAATCATTATTAAATGATTCCGTTACTGATGGCATACCACAGATAAATCAGCACAGCTATGACAACAAGGATTATGCCCAAATGCATCGGCTTACGTCCGCTCTCCTTGCGCCGCTTCAAGTGAGTTGTTCCTTCTATGAATTTGCCCCGTATATCCTCGGGCGAGAATTCCTTTTCCGGCAGCATACCCAGGTCACGCTTGGCGTTTTCTTCCATCTTCGCCAACTTCTCTTTCCGCTCATCCACATAGATATAGCTATGATTGAAGCCACGAGGCTTCCGCATTGCAAACATTCCCATGACGCTACTTATTATTTCGTTTAATATGCATATTCCTTGGCGAAGTTACAGGTTTCCGGTCACTTTTCTTCAATACTTCACCTGCTTTTTTAGCCCTCCACTCGAAGATGTCCTCCTTGTTGAGCGGACGGATGTAGTCGAACCAAACAAAAGAAGGCAGCCTGCTCTTATCTGGTGGAATCTGGTCCAAAGGATAGGCTGTACCGGTAGTCTTTCCAACAAAGACTCCGCGCTCCATTCTTCTCTCCTTCAAGTACATTTTCAAAAGTCCACCTTCCGAATAGTTCATCATAATCAGCGAACTGTCCTTCTCCTCTACCGGATAATACACCACCAATACATTGCCGTTTACCTCCACCAGACGCATGTCTCCATCTATGAAGAAAGCTTTCATCTCCTTACCGGAAACTTGGTTATAGTGAATACTGTCCTTTTTCTCTACCGTCAGGGCCTGATTGATGATATGTGCCCAGTCGATGGTACTATCGTTCATGTAAATTTTAATTTCCTCGCCCAACAACTGTTGTTCCCCGTGCCACAAGATAGGGTCGGTGTACATCGTCATGCAAGAGTCCTTGGAATTATACACCAACGAATCGCATACGGCCTGCACATCCGTGCGATAAGCACGCACCTTATGATAGGCACGCATCTCCCGGTACATGGAATCGGTATTCATATGGTAGGTAATCAGCCGCAAAGTATCACCGTGCATAAACAGACTGTCGCCCTGCGAATAGTCGATAGCTACGGCACGTTTGGTGGCAACGGCGCTTCCGGTCAGTTCGTTGTAGAAACAATAGTCGCCAGTCAACATGTTCCGGTTGACCGTATCATTCATCTGTACATTGTCAAAAGCCTCGCCGTATCCCAAGATGCGGTCGTAGAAAAGGCTGTCACCGGTCAGTTTCTTGCCTTCGTTAGTCAGTACGGAACGGTCGAGCAGTTCTGCCTGCTCAGTAGTCGTATTGTACACGCCACGTTCGGAATAAATATGATTTTGGTCACTCACAATGTCGGAGGGGCCTAAAATAGTAGCAATCTTGGTAGCTGTACTATACTTCAAGGTATCCGAAGTCAAGACAAACTTCGGATTGACCAGCTTCACGTCGTGATTGAAGACAGCCAACTTGGTGGCAGGGCTATATTCTCCCCACTCGGAAGTCAGCACATTATCCTCGTCGGTCAGCGTACCGCCTTCGAAGTAATAACCCAAATCGTACAGACGGTCATAGTTCAAACTGTCGGTTGTCAGCACCGTATTACGATTTATCATACGTACATTCTCACGCAGCATGGCCAGCTGCGACATGCCGTCATAATACAGATAGTCTCCATAGATAAACAAGGTGTCGCCCTGCTCCATACGCACATTGCCGAATGCCTCCACAGAATTTATCTTTTCGAATATCAGCGCACTATCACAGAACATGTACATACTGTCATGCTTCATCCTCACCGAACCGATGAGTACCTGCACATCAGGACGCAACTGTTTGTCCGCCTGCGCCTCATCTGCGTACAACAAATCGACGCGCGTCTTCTTCTTTTCCGACGTCTCCGTCTTTTTCTGTTCAATCGAGTCCACTTTCCTCTTCTCCGGTGCACCAGTACTCTTCTTTTTGTCCTGCGCACTCAGCAGACAGATGCCAAACAAGCATAGAATGCCTACCAGGAGGTATCTATGCTTGTTCAGGAAATGATTTTTTGTATTCTTCTTTTGCATACAAATCCATGTAAATCCTTCCGGATTATTCTTTGATCCAGCCCGGATACTTGAACGTACAGTTATTCTTCCAATTATCCTTGATACGGACATACGTGTGCTTCTGCTTCTCACGAATCCACTTGTCCAGCACTTCGTCGCGGCGTTTCTCCAACACAATCTCTTTCAAGTTCTGATAGTCATCGGCAATGGTAGCCTTGTGTCCCGTCGTACGGCTCTTCAGTTTCACAATCACACACTCTTCTTTTCCGGTCTTTTGCGGAATCATGGTGAAGGCTTCGGAGATTTCGCCCACTTTCATCTTATCCACCACCTTGGCTATTTCAGGGGGAAGTTCCTGCATCTCAAAACGGGAAGTGTTCGTATTGGGATTCGGCAACAAACCATGATTGTTACGCGTATCCTTATCCTGCGAAAGCACTGAGGCAGCCTCTTCAAAAGAGAACTTGTTATTGCGGATATCATCGGCAATAGAATCCAAACGGGCACAACCGGCAGCCAGAGCTTCTTCCGGAATATGCGGTTTCAACAGAATGTGGCGTGTTTTAATACGGTCACCGCGCTTCTCTATCAACTGAATGATATGGAAACCATATTCAGACTCTACAATCTTGGAAACCTTGCTGGGGTCTTGCAAGTTGAAAGCTACATTGGCATAAGCGGGGTCCAGCATACCGCGTCCCGAAAACTCTATTTCACCGCCACGCATGGCCGAGCCACGGTCCTCGGAGTACAGACGAGCCAACATGGAAAAGCTTTCGCCCTTATTGACACGGTCGGTATACTCACGCAGACGCCTCTTTACATCTTCTATTTCCTCCAAAGGAACCTTGGGCTGCTGAGTGATAATCTGCACCTCCACCTGGGTAGGGATATAAGGAATGCTGTCCTGCGGCAAATCCTTGAAGTAACGGCGCACCTCAGCCGGAGTTATCTTAATCTCACCCACCAGTTTCTGCTGCATCTTCTGAACCGTCAATCCGTCACGTGCATTATCACGCAAAGTTTCACGAATCTGGGTGGATGTTTTATTGAAATACTCCTCCATTTTCTCTCTTGAACCGATCTGCTGAATGTACATATTAGTCAGCATATCTACTTGCTGGATGATTTCCGCTTCGGAAACCTCAATACTATCCAACTTAGCTTGATGCAAAAATAATTTCTGCACGGCAATCTCTTCAGGAATCACACAATACGGATCGCCTTCGAATCTGCGTCCATTATACAGGGCATCCATACGAGCCTCTTCTACATCTGATTTCAAAATAGCTTCGTCACCTACTACCCAAACTACTTCATCAACCACGTTGTCCTGGGCATAAGTTACCACGTTAGCAAAAACTGCCAGGACAAGGGTAACAACAAATCTAAAGTTCACAAACTTCTTCATTCTTTGTATTTAATAATTATATATAATCTTCTTGCTTACTGCCTGCTGATAGAGATCATTCTTCACTCGTTCCATAAAATCTACCCGCTTCTGATTGACCAGCAGGTCTTTCACTTCCGGACGGGCAAACTCATACGGTTTTTCCTCTCCCGCTCCACGATAGTCACTCACATTCAGGAAATAACAGAATGCCGTATCTTTCAATTCTATCTGACGGTGTTTATTCACATATTCTTCCGGAGCTTCCACTTTCAACGGAATCATATCCAGCACATCCGTCACGGATACCCATTTGTCGTAAAAGTACTCATAAATCGTGGCATTTTGCACACTATACTTCTCAATTTTTTCTAAAGAGGCCACATCTGTGGATTTGTACCACTTTTTGACATCGGTAAGTCCCGGGGCATCAACCGGGATTTTCAAGAATAATCCCTTGATCAAGCCTTTATCCAAGATAAACTTTTTCTGGTTTTCCTCGTAATAGTTTAATTTATCACTTTCCCGGATATCAGTTTTCAGCTTCTCCTCCACCAATCGTTCCTGATAACGGTAACGAACCAAGGAACGCCTGTACTCCT
>OGHQ01000432.1_pt1 | contig 13102 bp, 6 predicted proteins | sample 1571561 | NCBI WGS metagenome assembly OGHQ01 (sample SAMEA2581941, study PRJEB24529) | metagenome | biome: Human gut stool | place: China | collected 2011
GGCACCCGAATCAGGTTCACCAGCGGACTGATATTCTGAATCAGGATGGCCGACAAATCGCCCACCAAGCTATCCTTCACGTTATAGTTCGGACTATGGCTTCCTCCCAATATCAAGCCCTTTCCCGAAAAGAAACGGCTTTCAGGATTTTCACGAAGATACAATGCAACCGCATCTATTCCTCCTCGATAATGAATCTCCTTCAATCCGTCGGAACTGACAGGAATAAACTTACTTTTATCATTAGTGGTTCCAGATGATTTGGCATACCAGATGACCTTCCCTGGCCAAAGCACATTTCTTTCACCGTGACGCATACGGTCCACATATCCCTTCACATCCTCGTACGTCTGTATCGGAACACGCTGAAAATCCGTATAATCCTGGATATGATTATAATCATACCGCATACCCCACTCTGTAGCGGAAGCTTTATGTATCAGTTTTCGGAATACACGAGCCTGAATTTCTTCGGCCTTTGTCCCATAAAGGTCGATTTCCTTCTGTCGGGGGACAAATATTTTTCCTATTAACTTGGTTGAATTCATTGGTTTCTAAATTTCAAATCCTTATATGTGATGCTTGCAAAGGTAGATTTTTTCTGCCTAATTCAGCAGAGAGGAACATTATTTTTTCCTCCTTCATGACAAATATACAGTTTTTTCTTACCTTTACCACACAATCTATTAATACAGCAAAACATGAAGATAGGAATCTTGACTTCAGGAGGCGACTGTCCGGGAATCAATGCCACCATTCGAGGGGTATGCAAGACAGCCATCAACCATTACGGGATGGAGGTTTATGGAATTCATAGTGGGTTTCGGGGACTGCTGGACAATGACATTGTTCCGCTGGACGAAAGCTCACTGACAGGACTTCTGAACCTGGGAGGAACCATCCTTGGTACTTCACGCGAAAAACCGTTCAAAAGAAAAGCGGGTGCCGTATCGGAAAACAAACCTGCCATCATGCTTCAGACCATCCGCGAGCGCGGCCTGGACTGCATCGTGTGCATCGGAGGAAACGGTACGCAGAAAACAGCTGCGAAACTGGCTGAAGCGGGAGTGAATGTGGTAAGCATTCCCAAAACCATCGACAATGACGTGTGGGGAACCGATGTTTCTTTTGGTTTCGATTCGGCCGTAACGATAGCCACCGACGCTATTGACCGCCTGCATTCCACTGCCAGTGCCCACCAGCGTGTCATGGTCATTGAAGTCATGGGCCACAAGGCTGGATGGATTGCCCTTCACTCCGGTATGGCGGGAGGAGGCGACATTATTCTGCTTCCTGAAATTCCTTTCGACATTCACCGTATCGGTGACGCCATCATCAACCGCCTGAAGAAAGGAAAGCCCTACTCTATTGTAGTAGTAGCAGAAGGAATTCCTACAATCGGAGGTAAAAAAGCTGCGCAATACATTGCCGAAGAAATAGAATACGAAACGGGATTCGAAACCCGCGAAACTGTATTGGGATACATCCAGCGCGGAGGAAGTCCTACTGCCTACGACCGCAACCTGGCTACCCGTATGGGAGGACATGCCACCGAACTGATTGCCCAAGGAATGTTTGGCCGGATGGTAGCGCTGAAAGGCAATGCCATCGAGTCTGTTCCACTGAGTGAAGTGGCCAGCAAGCTGAAACTGGTTACGGAAGACCACGACCTGGTGGTTCAAGGCCGACGGATGGGTATCTGTTTCGGATAAATATACAGTTTATACACATAAAATCATTGCTGAAAAAACGTCCTTGCGCTTGGAGGAAAACACCTTTACGTTTGACCTTAAACGCAAGGACGTTTTGTGTAAAACGCTTCGACGTTTTAGTTCAAACGCACTTGCGTTTTTTTACTGTCTTTCCACACTCCTATAAACCACTGATTTCCAGTACAAAACACCTTACCCATCCCAGATTATTTTTTTTATTTTTCATTTATTAATAAAAAATATTTCTTTCATATGCCACATTACTATATTTTTGCAAAAGCAGAAAACAGAAAACCAAGAATCAATACTAACTGAAAACATATAATCAAAAGATTAATCATTTAACCTTATAACCTGAAAATCACAAGAGATAAAGACCGAATAACCTTATTACAGCCTTACTACTGTTTTTTTACCTTGAAACCTCTTCCACAAGAGCTTAATACCTAAATTTAATAACCTTAATTTTACTGACATGCAACAAGGAAAAACGAACAAGTTTACAAAAAAACTTGGACTGGCATTATGTATGCTACCTCTTTCCTCCTGGGCTGTGTCCAGTGCCACACTCGATGCAAGCCCCCTTCCAGCAGTTTCCTTTCATGAAACCAAAGACATCGAGGCTACTGCACAAAGTCCCAGAAAACGAACCATCACCGGTACCATTACCGATGCTTCGGACGGAACACCTATCATCGGAGCCAACATCGTATTGAAAGGAAAAAGCACCGGTGTCATTTCCGACCTGGATGGTAATTATTCTATCGAAGCTACCAGCAAAGACATCCTGGTGGTCAGCTTCATCGGTTATAAAACCCGTGAGATTTCCGTGGCCGACCTCGGCGTCATCAACGTGAAACTACAGTCGGACAATGAAATGCTGGACGAAGTTGTAGTAGTCGGTGCCGGTACGCAGAAAAAAGTCAGTGTCACTGGTTCTATCACCAGTGTAAAAGGTTCATCCCTTGTCACTCCTACTTCTTCTTTGACCAATGCCCTCGCCGGTAAGTTGGCAGGTGTCATCGCCAAGACTTCCAGCGGTGCGCCGGGACAGGCCGCCGAATTCTACATCCGTGGTATCGGTACCTTCGGTGGAAGAGCAACCCCGCTGATTATGTTAGACGATGTAGAAATCTCAGCTGCCGACCTGAACAGCATTCCGGCAGAAACCATTGAAAGCTTTTCTATTCTGAAAGATGCTTCTGCTACCGCGATTTATGGTGCCCGTGGTGCCAACGGTGTAATGTTGATTACGACCAAATCCGGACGTGAAAATGAACGTACACAGATTAACGTGACTGTAGAAAACGCTTTCAATGTCATGACCAACTTCCCCGACTTCGTGGACGGTGCTACCTGGATGACAATGTACAACGAAGCACAGGTAACCCGCACTCCGGGCATCACTCCGAAATATACTCAGGAACAAATAGAAAATACCCGTCTGGGTACAAACCCTTACATGTATCCCAGCGTAAAATGGAATGATGTAATTTTCAAGAACATGGCCATGAGCCAGCGTGCCAACATCAACGTGCAGGGCGGTGGTTCCAGAGCAACTTACTATATGAGTATCCAGGCTAATCACGATTCCGGATTGCTGAACACCCGAAAGGTATACTCCTATAACAACAACATCAACAACTGGAGTTACAACTTCCAGAACAACATCAAATATAAGTTAACCTCTACCACGACCGTAGACCTGAGAATGAATGCGCAGATACGAAACAATCAGGGTCCCAACTACAATACATCCGACTTGTTCAATATGGCCCTGACCACCAATCCTATCAACTTCCCTGTCACGTTCCCGGCTCAGGAAGGCGATACGCACATACGGTTCGGTAATGCCATTCTGAGTGGTAACAACTTACGCACCAATCCGTACGCCTACATGCTCTCTTCTTACAAACAAACTCAGGAAAACACCTTGAACACCTCATTAAAGGTAAGCCAGCAGCTTGATTTCATCACCAAGGGACTGAGCGCTACGGCATTGGTAAACTTCAAAAACTGGTCGTCCAACTGGTATAACCGCACCATTGAGCCCTACTACTACCGAATTAAAGACGGAAGTTTCAATCCTTCCACAGGAGAATATACACTGGAAAGATTAGGCACAAGCGGAACAGACTATATCGCACAGTCGGACATCACGAAAGCCGGAGACAACACATTCTTCCTGCAATTTACCCTCGACTATCAGCGTCGTTTCGGAAAACACAACGTAGGGGGTATGCTGCTCTATATGCAACGTGAATACCGGAATGCCGTGTTACCCAACCGCAACCAGGGATTCTCCGGGCGCTTCACCTACGACTTCGACCAGCGTTATCTGGCTGAAATCAACTTCGGTTACAACGGAACCGAGCGTCTGGCAAAAGGCGACCGCTTTGAATTCTTCCCGGCCATCTCTCTGGGATGGGTGGTTTCCAACGAGAAATTCTTCGCTCCCCTCAGCAAGGTCATATCGTCTTTGAAGCTGAGAGGTTCCTACGGTCTGGTAGGTAGCGACGAAACCGGTCCTCAAGGCTCACCTCACTTCTTGTACATCGACCAAGTAAATGTCATTGGCAAGAATCGCCCGGGAGCCACCTTTGGAGAAGACCTGAATGTCACCAAATACGGTCCTGTGGTCACTCAGTATGCCGTGCAAAACGCCGGATGGGAACGTGTGAAAAAACTGGACGTCGGTTTCGACATGGAACTGTTCCGCAGCTTGAGCCTGACCTTCGACTTCTTCTACGACAAACGTTACAACATCCTGCTGCACCGCGAAGCATGGCCACAATCGTTAGGATACGACTCCGCCAAACCCTGGAGCAACAAAGGAAAGGTAGACAACTGGGGATATGAACTGAGCATGAACTATCGCAAGCAGTTCAACAAAGACCTGGCTGTAGATTTCCAAGGAAACTTTACCTACACCCAAAACAAATACGTAGACTACGATGAGCCGCTCTATCCATATACATGGCAGACCGTGACCGGCAAACCTTTGAGCCACCAGACCGGTTACATTGCGGAAGGACTCTTCCAAAGCCAGGAAGAAATAGACAACAGCCCGACACAGAACTTAGGAAGTACCGCAATGGTGGGCGACGTGAAATACCGCGACGTGAACGGTGACGGCATCATCAATACGGAAGATAAGGTCATGATTTCAGAATACGGTAACATGCCGCGCATTCAGTACGGACTTGGCATGAACATCGACTACAAAGGTTTCAACTTCGGCGTGTTCTTCAACGGTTCAGCCATGCGTACACTCATGATCAGTGGAATTACTCCGTTTGGACAAAATGACTACAACGTCATGCAGTTCATTGCCAATGATTACTGGACAGAAGCCAACCCGAACCCCAATGCGGCTTATCCACGCCTGGGATTGACTGATGCACAGACAGCCAACAACACCCAGCCCAGTACCTACTGGATGAGAAACGGTAACTTCATCCGCTTCAAGACATTGGAAATAGGCTACCGTTTCAAGCATGCCCGCGTGTACTTCAGCGGGAACAACCTGTTCGTATTCAGCCCGTTCAAATTATGGGATCCCGAACTGGCATGGAACAGTTATCCTTTACAGAGAACGTTTAATATCGGATTACAGTTAACATTCTAAAAATCTAATTACGATGAAGACTTTAAAAAATATAGGAAAAATAGCCTTGCTTTCACTGGCTTTATGTGGAGGAACCACCTCATGTAATTACCTGGATGTGGTACCGCCCGAACAAGCTTCTTTACCGGATGCGACCAAAGATCCGGAATCAACCCTCGGATTCCTGTTCTCCTGCTACGGAGGTATAAGAAATCCTTTCGACTATCAAACGGTAGAAGCCGGTGCCGATGAATATGTGCTTCCTCCATTGTGGAACACCGGTTCACAGAAAATAACCTGGGACCTGAACCTTCCGACGAACATTGCCGACGGATGGAGCTGGGGCAGCAACTATCGGTTTATCGGACAGTGCCTGCTTTTCCTCCAGCAATTACCTCATGCAAGAGGAGTGACTGATGAGCAGAAAAGAGCCTGGGCTGCTGAAGCGAACTTCCTGCTGGCTTACTACCACATGGTTACACTGGTTGCCTACGGTCCATGCCCCATTACCGATACATACATTGATCAGGCCACTCCTGAATCAGAATACAACGGACGTATGCACTTCGACTATGTAAAAGACTGGATTTGCCAGAAATTCGATGAAGTATGCGAAGACGGACAGCTCCCGGCTACCCGCACCGGAGACGAATGGGGAAGAGCCACTTCTGTCATGGCCAAGGCCCTGAAAGCACGCCTGCTCGTCTATGCAGCTTCTCCATTGTTCAATGGAAGCTTCCCCTACAAAGACTGGGAGAACACAAATTTTGAGACTCCGGGATATGGAAAAGAACTCATCAGCCTAAAATATGACCGCAAGAAATGGGAAGTTGCCAAGGCTGCCTGCCAGGAAGCCATTACTGCTGCAGAAGCAGCCGGCCACAAACTGTTCAGTCTGGAAGATGCACAGTCACTATACCAGCAGGCCGGACTCCCTCTCCCGTTTGTTCCTTTCAAAAGCGCAGAAGGCGGAACGGCCGACAAGGACAAAGAGTTCATGGAACGCGTACAGCTGATGCGATACGTGGTGACCACACGCTATAAAGAAGGTAACCGTGAAACCATCTGGGGACTGGCTAATCAGGGAACCATGATTATCGGTTCTCTTCCACATCGTGTCATCAAGAACAATCAGGGAACCTGGAAATCCGGATATTCGGGTGTATCGCCCACGCTAAATACAGTGGAGCGTTTCTACACCGAGAACGGAGTACCTATTGAAAAAGACAATCAGTTCTACCCGCAATCGGAATGGTACCAGAGCGCAGGGGTAACCGACCGCAGTGACATTATCAAGCTGAACACCCGCCGTGAGCCTCGCTTCTATGCCTGGATTGCTTTTGACGGCGGCGACATGGGAAGCCGTATTTATGGCGGACAACCTTTGAAACTGGAAATGCGCAATTCGGAACTTCACGGCTACAATCCGTCCTTGTTTAACCGCGACAACTGCGTGACCGGATATCTGTCGCAGAAGTTCATTGAGCCTACCTTTGCATGGACAGCCAGCGCAGAAGAAAAGCAGGACAAGCCGAGACCTCTTATCCGTATGGCAGAGTTGTACCTGAATCTGGCAGAATGCTACGCCGCCCTGGATGAAGTTCCCCAAGCATTAGCGCAGTTGAACATCGTTCGCAAACGTGCTGGTATCAGAGAACTTACCACCAGTGACGTGACAGACGACATGCCGATTATGAAATGGGTACAGAACGAACGTTTCGTTGAGCTGTGGGGAGAAGGACACCGCTACTATGACATACGCCGCTGGATGATTGCTCCAGAATATATGTCGGCAGGCGTACGCCGGGGCCTCAACGCCATGAGCAAGCTTGATCCTTCTTTCGAAGAATTCAACACCCCGGTAGTAATCAGTCAGGACTTCAAATGGACTAACCGAATGTATTTCCTTCCTGTTTTTGAAAATGAAGTTTACAAGAATCCACAACTCATTCAAGCACCAGGTTATTAAATAAGTATCTAATATGAAATTACACCATATATTTGGGGCTGCATGTGTCTTAGGAGGCACATTGGCCCTATCCAGCTGCGAAAAATATGACGAACTGTTCCCTGCGCAATACCATTGCGTATTGAACATCAAGGATGCAGGCATCCGTAACACAGAATTATATACTACCGAGGCAGAAGGAACCACTCCGGTTTCCATCATGAAAACCGGAAGCAAGGGGGATGTACCCGCCAACGGAACACTTGTCCCGATGGCCGCAGAAGCTTTCCAGGCCTATTGCACCAACAACGCGCTGAAATATGCTTATCTGCCTGCAGAATATTATTCACTTCCCAATGAGGAACTGCAATTTTCCGCACAGGAACGCTACAAAATAATAAACGTTGTGCTGAAAACAAGAGAAATCTCGAAACTGCAGGAGAGCAATCACGGACAGAAATATGCCTTGCCCTTGCTGCTCCACGGAAACGGAGCTTCCGTACACGACAGCCTGCTCATCATTGCCCCTGACATCAAGGCTCCTTCACTCGAACTGACCAGTGCCGGATTCGTAAGTGCCGTCCAGTTCACTTCCAAGGGAGAAGCCAAACAGACCCATACGGTGGAACTGGCCCTGCCCACTCCAAACGCTTGGGGATTGAAATGCAGCGTCACTTGCAACGATGAAGCGATAGAGGCTTTCCAGAAATACAATGCACAGAACGGCAACCGTTACCAGCAACTTCCGGCAAACGCATACACCCTGCCCGACAATGGCGTGGTAACTTTTGCCGAAGCGGCCACTACCGCCACCATGGAAGTCACTTTCAACCGGGATGCCATGCAAATGGGAGAATATATCCTTCCTCTTACCATTTCCAATCCTAACGTGGAAGGCATGGAAATCAAAGCCTCTCAGAAAACCGTCCTGTTGGGAGTTTCTTACTCTCCAGACAAGCTGGTGCTGAAGGCAGACCAGTTTAAGACCAACTCCATTGCCGACGGCGACGGAACAGGACTTACCGGTCTGATTGACGGACTCGGAGCCGGCCTGCATTTCCACTCCAACTGGGGTACACCAGTGACAAATGCCACTTACGGCAACTACATTGATGTGACACTGACTGCTCCTATCCAATCCATCAAGCTGGACTACTGGACCCGCTTTGAAAACGGAAATGCGGCCCCGACCCACATCAAGCTGTTTACCAGCGTAGACGGTAATGACTGGACTGAACTGGGAGAGATTAAAAGCGGACTTCCTACAGGTGCAAACCAGCAGTATTCCTCTCCTATCTATCATGCAGCCAACCCATTCTCTCATTTCCGTTTCGCCGTGCTGACAAGTACCGCAGGCTCCATGACCAGTGGAGGAGGCTCTTGGTTCAACTTGGGAGAGCTCACACTGTACGGTAATTAATTCTTTACACATTCACTCAAAGAAAGAGGAAGGAGAACCAACCTATACTCCTTCCTCTTTTAACTACCCCAACCCTTATCACCATGAAAAAGAAATTATTTTTCGCGTCTTTCACGATGCTGTTGCTCCTGATACTTTCTTCCTCGGGATGTAAAGAGAAAGAAAATCTCAAAGACCGTATCTTTTCCATTGAGGAGGCAGACATGAACCAGGAATTCGGAAGTACTCCGGAAAATAAAATCATCCTTATCAAAACCAATCTGTCACTGAACGACTGGAAAGCCGAAAGTGAAGCCAACTGGCTTTTCCTGTCTACCCAAGAAGATGCTTCGCAGGGAGCAAGCCTCAAAATTTCTGCTACGGCCAACACCTCTGGGGAGCGTAGAACAGCGGTGGTCAAGCTTCTGTCTCCCGTACAGAACTATATCCTCAACGTGACCCAATATGGCTCGTCCGATATCGTCCTCAGCGAAGACATCAAAGTGCAGCCTTCTGGAGGAAAAGCCAGCGAATTCCAGCCAGGACAAGGTATTGAAAATACCTGGGATGGCAAATTCTCGGCTGATGGGGCCAACCCTTATCATTCAGTTTGGGGACAGTCGGCCAATTTCCCGGTCACACTGGAGTATTATTTCCAGGGAGGTGCCGATATTGACTACCTGATTTATTACACTCGTGCCGGAAATGGAAATTTTGGGGAACTCGACCTGCTGATTGCTACAGATGAAGGACATTCCAACTGGACAAAATATGGCACATACAATTTCCGTATGCAGAATGCTCCTTCAAAGATTTCTTTCAAGACTACCCAGAAAGTAACCGGTATCAAGTTTGAAGTGAAATCGGGTGCAGGCAACTTCGTAAGCTGCGATGAAATGGAGTTCTACCGCTATAATCAGGAAAACACATTAGAAAATACCTTGCTCACCGTCTTCAGTGACGTTACTTGCAGTGCGCTGAAAGAAGGAGTTACCGACGAACAAATCAATGCGCTTCCCGATTATTTTGTCCGTCTGGCCAAAGCATTACAGAATAATACGTACGACCCACACGAAAAGGAATTCCGTATCCGGGAATATGCTCCTTATAGTATTCCGGAAGAATGGGCTACTAAATTAATGACCAAGAAATACAGTAACCTGGACAACCCGACTGGCATCTCGGTTCAGCAAGGAGATGAAATCATCGTACTGGTAGGCGACACTCACGGACAGCAAATATCGCTACAAAGCATCTGGGAAAGCGGAGAAGAATATAAACAGACCAACGTGAGCGGTGAAGTGTATTTCTTATCTCCGGGCATCAACAAACTGACCATGCGCAAAGAAGGCCAACTGTTTGTGATGTACAACACCGACCTGACCTCTCCCGATGCCCAGCCCGTTAAAATCCATATCCCAATGGGAAGCGGAAAAGTCACCGGATTCTTCGACCTGAAAGAACATAAGACCGATGAGAAATATGCGGAATTACTGAAAAAAGCAACGCATAAATATTTCTGCGTACGTGGCGAACGTATCATGTTCTATTTCCACACAGCCAAGATGCAGGAGTTTGTGCCCAACCAGATACTATCGGCCATCAACTTATGGGATGACATTATCGGATGGGAACAAGAGCTGATGGGTATTGAAGATGTACGTCCTTCACAAGTCAACAACCATATTTTTGCCATCTCGCCGGAAGGAAGTTACATGTGGGCTACAGACTATTGCATCGGCTTCGTATACACCTACCTGAACAATATCCTGCTGAAAGAAAATGTAATGGCCAACAAGGACAATGCCTGGGGCCCCGCACATGAAATAGGCCACATCCATCAGGCTGCTATCAACTGGCCGGGCAGTACGGAATCATCGAACAATCTGTTCTCTAACTACATTCTGTACAAACTGGGGAAATATTGCTCCAGAGGAAGTGAACTGAATGATTTGGCAGATTCCCGTTTCGTACGCAAAAAAGCGTGGTATAATATGGGAGATGCCACCCATCAGGGAGAAGACACAGAAATACACATGCGCATGAACTGGCAGCTGTGGAATTACTACCATCGTTGCGGACATAATCCTAAGTTCTGGCAGACATTATTCAAATTGCTGCGTGAAGACCGGATTACCGAGAGTGACCCAGGAGGTGCACAACTCAAATTTGCCATGAAAGCCAGCGAAGCTGCCGGAGAAGATTTGACTGACTTCTTCGATTTATGGGGTTTCTTTATCCCAGGAGAAGACACGATTGAACAGTACGGTACCTGGAAATATAAGGTAACGGAAGAAATGATTCAGGAAGCCAAGACTTTCATGAAAAAATTCCCGAAACCCAAACATGCTTTCCAGTATATTGAAGACCGTAAGGCAGGAGATACCGGACTTGACACGAAACCTTCGGACACCGGATATTACACTCAGTTTGAAGGAGAAGTAAAAGCCGTCAGTCCGAACATAGCCTATACAGTTTCCGGACTGAAATATACCGTTGAGAATGGAGAAAATGCCGTAGCATTTGAATTACGTAAAAACAGTGCAGAAGGAGAACTGGTATACTTCTTCAACATGTTCAGCTATGATATCCCAGCAGGAGTGGAACTGGGAAATGCCAAACTTTACGCCGTACAGGCAGACGGGAAACGCATTGAAATTCCTGTGAAAAAATAACACAGATATACTACAAGAAAAGGGGTGCCGGAACAACCGGTACCCCTTCCTTTTTTATAAGAATCACTATTCGATTACTTGTTTAATTTCCAAGTGAAACCATCCTTGGTGTCTTTCACTTCAAATCCCAAAGCAGCCAGGTTGTCACGAATCTTATCGCTTGTAGCCCAGTCTTTGTTGGCCTTAGCCTGCATACGCTGTTCCAACAGCATGTCGACTACCTTTCCGTAAGCTTCTTCACGTGCTGCATTGTTTTCAGCTTCCGCTTTCAGACCAAGAATATCGAACACAAACAGATGGAACACACTCTTCAGTTCTTCCAAATCTTCGGCGCTGATAGTCGCTTTCTTGTCAATCATCGTATTAATCATACGGGTTGCATCAAACAGATGAGAAATAACAATCGGTGTATTCAAATCGTCGTTCATAGCCTCGTAGCATTTCTCACGCAGGCCTTTCGGTTCGATGCCTGAAGTAGCTTTCGCCGGAGTGATGCGATCCAGATTCTTCACACCTTCCAACAGACGTTCCAAGCCCTTTTCAGCAGCCTGCAGCGCTTCGTTACTGAAGTCCACTGTACTACGATAGTGTGCCTGAAGGATAAAGAAACGGATGGTCATCGGTGAATAAGCCTGTGTCAGCAACTTGTTAGAGCCTGTAAAGAACTCATCCAGGGTGATAAAGTTACCCAATGACTTACCCATCTTCTGTCCGTTGATAGTAATCATGTTATTGTGCATCCAGTAACGTACCATCTGATGACCTTCTGAAGCCACAGCCTGTGCAATTTCACATTCATGATGCGGGAACACCAGGTCCATTCCTCCTCCGTGAATATCGAAAGTTTCACCTAAATATTTGCGTCCCATAGCGGTACACTCGCAATGCCAGCCCGGAAAACCGTTACTCCATGGTGACGGCCAGCGCATGATGTGTTCTGGCTGCGCACATTTCCACAAAGCAAAGTCGGCCGGATTGTGCTTTTCATCCTGTCCGTCGAGTTCACGGGTCGTATTCAGCACATCATCCAGGTTACGTCCTGACAACACACCATAGTGATGATCTTTGTTGTACTTCGCTACATCGAAATACACAGAACCCTTGCTTTCGTATGCATATCCGTTTTTCAGAATCTCTTCCACCAGCTTAATCTGCTCGATGATGTGTCCGGATGCATGCGGCTCGATGCTGGGCGGCAACACGTTCAATGCTTCCATTGCCTTGTGGTAACGCAACAGATAATACTGCACCACTTCCATCGGTTCCAGCTGTTCCAGACGTGCTTTCTTGGCAATCTTGTCTTCACCATCGTCTGCATCATGCTCCAGATGGCCCACATCAGTAATGTTACGCACATAACGCACCTTGTAGCCCAAATGAGTCAGGTAGCGGAACACAATATCAAACGTAATGGCAGGACGCGCATGTCCCAAATGTCCGTCACCGTATACGGTAGGACCACACACATACATGCCCACATGAGGAGCATGCAAAGGCACGAACAGTTCCTTCTTGCGGGTCAGTGTATTGTAAATAAAAAGTTGATTATTCTCCATAATTCAATGAGTTAGGATGCAAAGTTATAAATTAAAAAGAGAAAAGCGTGATTTCCACTAAAAAATCACGCTTTTTCTCTTTTGAAAACTCCTCAAATTATTTTGTCAGAATAATACCTCCCTCCGGCTGAATTACGACTTTCACCTCTGCCGGATTCTTGATTTTCAGTTCCTCCAGCTGCGGCTGACGTTTCTTGTCGTCCAG
>OGHQ01000440.1_pt1 | contig 13021 bp, 7 predicted proteins | sample 1571561 | NCBI WGS metagenome assembly OGHQ01 (sample SAMEA2581941, study PRJEB24529) | metagenome | biome: Human gut stool | place: China | collected 2011
ATCATCATTTTTATCAGGATAACCTATCTTTTTACGATTTCATTTACCAGTAAGCCCCTTGTGGATACTTGATTCCTTCCACTCCGATACTAATGGAGCTGCTTTCATTAAACTTGAAATTGATCATTCCTCCAATCCGGTCGGGAGCGAAATTAGGCATGGGATAGTAATAGGGTGAACGTTTCGGCATGAGCGACTTGTTGCCATAGGCATACAGACTGATACGCTCGTTGACTTTAAACGCAGCAATGCCGGTAATTCCTACATTACGGTAGTTGATGCCCCCCCAGTTGAAGTTGCTGGCATACAATCCGCCTGCTACGCTGAAACGCTTGTTCAACGGTACGGCGTACAAGAATGCGGCATCCTGACCGAAACCCACTCCGGAAGGAGCGTATTTGCTCGGACTGAAAGTGACACTCATGCCGATGGACGCATTGAATCCTTTATGCAGCTCCCAGGTGGCATAGCCGTAATTGAACGGAGTAATGCCATACATATCGAAGGGAGAGTATAGGTAATGCTGCGGAACAGGAGCGGGTAGGGGTACACTGAGTGTATCCTTAGCCATGAGCTGTTCTGCATGCAATGTCGTGGAAAGGGAGTCGGAAGGAAGCGACTTCGGATTTTCTGTCTGTGCCCAAACGAGTAACGGACAGAACAATGTCAGCAGCAAGATATATTTTTTCATGACTTTCATTTTTTTTGTTACTTCAAAAATACAAAAAATGTCACTGCTATTTAGGCTGTTATCTCTTTTTAGTTTTGGTTTAAATTTTATTTGGATAAAAAAGACGGTGTGGACTGGGCAGAATCTGAAATGTCTTGTTCTCTTTTCAGTACTTCTTCGGAGGTACTGGGAAAAGGCTTCTGGCCGAAATCGGCGACTTGCAGGAATCGTGTTTAAATGCAGAAAGGACTGACTCCACCTGTAGGGGAGACAGTCCTTTCTTGTATCTGAAAAGCAGTTGCTTAATCGAATAAACTTCTGAATTTCTTGAAGATTTTTTCTTTCAGGCTTGTATTTGGCTTGAAGTTCTCTGCTTCCTGCCATTTTTCCAGTGCCTGACGCTCTTCTTTTGTCAACGTTTCCGGAATGTAGACGCTGATATTTACCAGCAAGTCGCCTGTACCGGTGTTGTAGCCGTAGCTGTTGATGTTGGGCAGACCTTTGCCGCGTAAGCGAAGTACTTTACCCGGCTGTGTGCCAGGCTCAATCTTGATTTTTGCCTTTCCATCGATGGTCGGAATTTCTACCGTACCTCCTAATGCTGCGGTTGGTACGCTCAGCAGAAGGTTGTAGATCAAGTCACTTTCGTCACGGATGAGCTCCGGATGCTTTTCTTCCTCAATCAATACCAGCAAGTCGCCCGGTACCCCGTTGTGCTTTCCGGCATTACCTTTTCCGTTGATGGTCACCTGCATGCCTTCAGCCACGCCGGCCGGAATCTTCACGGTTACCACTTCTTCACCGTAAACCACTCCTTCACCGTTGCATTCTTTACACTTGTTCTTGATGATTTTACCTTCACCGCCGCACTGCGGACATACAGACTGTGTCTGCATCATGCCGAAAATGCTCTGCTGTGTGCGAGTTACGCTACCCGTTCCGTGACAGGTAGGACAAGTTTCTGTACCTCCGTCACCTTCCGCTCCTGTACCATGGCAGTGGCTGCATTCTACGTATTTCTTCAGTTTGAATTTCTTTTCAACCCCAGTTGAAATCTCCTTCAGGTTCAGTTTGACCTTTACGCGCAAGTCAGAACCACGGAATTTCCGCTGACGTGACTGGCCTCCGCCACCAAATCCGCTGCTGAATCCGCCGAATCCTCCGTGTCCGCCGAAAATATCGCCGAACATAGAGAAAATATCGTCCATAGACATGCCTTGGCCACCAAATCCGCCAAAGCCACTTCCACCTCCGGCTGCACCGTCTACGCCGGCAAAACCGAACTGGTCATAGCGTGAACGCTTGTCCGGGTTGCTCAATACTTCGTAGGCCTCTGCGGCTTCCTTGAACTTCTCTTCCGCTTCCTTATCACCCGGGTTGCGGTCCGGATGATATTGGATGGCCTTCTTTCGGTAGGCCTTCTTTATTTCGTCTGCCGTGGCTGTTTTGGCAACCCCCAGCACTTCATAATAATCTCTTTTCGCCATGACTATACCTGTTTATTATTGGGCAACCACCACTTTTGCATGGCGGATGACTTTTTCGTTCAGTTTATATCCGGTTTGTACACAATCCAAGACCTTGCCTTTCTGTTCTTCGCTTGGAGCAGGTACCAAAGCCACAGCTTCATGGAAGTCAGTATCGAATGCTTCGCCCACAGGTTCCATCTTTTCCAAGCCTTCCTGATGCAGGTTCTTCAGGAACTTCTGATAAATCAGTTCCACTCCCTCGTAAATGGCTTTCACGTCTTCTGCCTTCTGCATGTTCTGCAGTGCACGTTCCAAGTCGTCCAGAATCGGCAGGATAGCATTGATGGCCTTTTCTCCTCCGTTTTTGATTAATTCGGCTTTTTCCTTTAAGGTACGTTTGCGGAAGTTGTCGAATTCAGCAGACAGACGCAGGTATTTGTCTTTCTGCTCGTCGATGACTTTCTGAGCTTCTTCCAGTTCTTTTCCCAACTTTTCTTCTGCGGTCAGTTCCTTTTCTTCTGAAGAGGCATTTTCCTGTGCTTCTGATGCTTCGGAAGTCGTTTGTTCATTCTCGGCAGCTTCTTGTGACTGCTTTTTCAATTCTTCTTCCACGTTTGGATTTTTATTTTCGTTGTTCATATCTTAATGGTTTTTATTTTCGTTTGAATAGTTTTCTTTCCCTTCCAACAAATTTCGTGCCTTAATGGCAGTTTTATTCAAATTGGCTGCAAAAATAATAAAAAACTGCCACACTGACATAGAAAAGACGAAGATTACACGTGCACTCCCGGTTTTGGCATTTCATCATTCTGATAGGTTAGTTCAACCCTTGATTTGTCAGCTTCGTACGTTTGTTGGGTTTTTATCGGGCGGTGTGAGGTAATTTTGTTTCCATCATCAATCAATACACAAGAAAATGTTTAAGAAAATAGTCCGTTTTTCAATTCGAAAAAAACTGTTTGTCGTGCTGACAACCTTGTTTTTAATGATTGGGGGCATTTATTCAATGCTGACATTGCCCATCGATGCAGTGCCCGACATTACCAATAATCAGGTACAGATTGTTACCGTGTCGCCCACTTTGGCCCCGCAGGAGGTGGAACAGTTGATTACTTTTCCGATAGAAGTGGCCATGAGCAACATCATGAATGTGGAGGAAATTCGTTCCGTGTCCCGTTTCGGCTTGTCGCTGGTGACCGTGGTGTTTAAGGAAAGTGTGCCCACGCTGGATGCCCGTCAGCTGGTGAATGAGCAGATACAAACCGTGGCCGGAGAAATACCTTCGGAGTTGGGTGTGCCGGAGATGATGCCCATTACCACCGGTTTGGGTGAAATCTACCAGTATGTACTGAAAGTAGCTCCTGGGTATGAAGACAAGTATGATGCCATGGAGTTGCGTACCATTCAAGACTGGATTGTGAAAAGACAGCTTTCGGGTATTCCGGGTATTGTGGAAATCAACAGTTTCGGAGGATACCTGAAGCAATATGAAGTGGCTGTCGACCCGGATACTTTGTATTCGCTCAATATCACCATCAACGATGTGTACGATGCATTGAGCCGCAACAACCAGAATACCGGAGGTAGTTATATAGAAAAGGTAAACCGTGCGTATTACATCCGTTCGGAGGGTATGATTACCGACTTGAAAGATATTGAACAGATTGTCGTGACCAATCGTGGAGGTATCCCTGTACATGTGAGCGATATTGGTAAAGTACGCTATGGGGCTCCTAAGCGTTTTGGTGCCATGACCAAGGATGGAGAAGGCGAATGCGTGGGAGGTATTGCCATGATGCTGAAAGGTGCCAATGCCAATGTGGTCACGCAGGAGTTGGAGAAGCGCGTGGCGAAGGTACAGAAGATGCTTCCCGAAGGAGTCAGTGTAGAACCTTATCTGAATCGTTCGGAACTGGTGAACCGTAACATTTCGACAGTTATCCGCAACCTGGTGGAAGGAGCCATTATCGTGTTCCTGGTATTGATTCTGTTCCTCGGCAATGTCCGTGCAGGATTGATTGTGGCTTCCGTAATCCCGTTAGCTATGCTTTTTGCCTTTATCCTGATGCGGGTGTTCGGTGTATCTGCCAACCTGATGAGTTTGGGAGCCATCGACTTCGGTATTGTGGTAGACGGTTCCATTGTGATATTGGAAGGAATTTTGGCGCATATCTATGGCCGTCGGTTGATGGGACGTACCCTTAGCAAAGAAGAAATGGATGCAGAGGTGGAGAAAGGAGCCGGCAATGTTGTACGAAGCGCCACGTTTGCCGTTCTGATTATTCTGATTGTGTTCTTCCCTATATTGACTTTGACTGGAATCGAAGGAAAATACTTTACCCCGATGGCCAAGACACTGGTGTTCTGTATTATCGGTGCTCTGCTGCTGTCGCTGACTTATGTGCCGATGATGGCTTCCTTGTTCCTGAAGCGTACGGTATCGGTAAAACCGACATTGGCCGACCGCTTTTTTGAGAAATTGAACCGTGTATATCGCCGTACACTGGACTTCTGCCTTTCGCATGTATGGGGTACGCTGGTGTCATTAATACTCTCGTTCTTCCTGTTTACCCGCTTGGGCGCCGAGTTTATTCCAACTCTTGACGAAGGTGACTTTGCCATGCAGATGACGCTTCCGGCAGGTAGTTCATTGAGCCGCAGCATCGAGGTGTCGCTTGAGGCTGAAAAGAAACTGAAGCAGGATTTCCCGGAAATCAAGCATGTGGTCGCCAAGATTGGTACTGCAGAGGTCCCGACCGACCCGATGGCGGTAGAGGATGCTGATGTGATGATTGTGATGAAGCCTTTCAGCGAATGGACATCGGCCAGCAGTCGGGCAGAGATGGTAGAGAAGATGAAGAAGTCATTGGAAACGGTGGAAGGGGCAGAGTTCAACTTCAGCCAGCCTATCCAGTTGCGCTTCAATGAGTTGATGACGGGTGCCAAAGCCGACATTGCCATCAAACTGTATGGAGAGGATATGACTGAATTGTATGCCAAGGCCAAAGAAGCTGCGAAATACGTGGAACAGGTGCCCGGAGCCGCTGATGTGTTGGTGGAGCAGGCCATGGGACTTCCGCAATTGTTGGTGAAGTATGACCGCTCTAAAATAGCCCGTTATGGCATTGACATAGAAGAATTGAATTCCATTATTCGTACGGCATACGCTGGAGAAACCGCCGGGGTAGTTTTTGAGAACGAGCGTCGTTTCGACCTGGTATTTCGTCTGGACAACGAAAAGGTGAAGGACTTGAATATCGACAAACTGTTTGTCCGCACGGGCGAAGGTATTCAGATACCAGTCAGCGAGGTAGCCAGCATTGATTTGGAAAACGGTCCTTTGCAGATTAACCGCGATGCAACCAAACGACGGATTGTCATTGGGGTCAATGTGCGCGATGCCGATATTCAGCAGGTAGTAGAACAGATACGTACCTCTCTGGAAGAAAATATCAAGTTGAAACCGGGATACTACTGGGAATACGGCGGGCAGTTTGAGAACTTGCAGAATGCCGTGCGTACCCTGAGCATTGTCATTCCGATTGCGCTGATGCTGATTCTGCTGTTGCTGTTCTTTGCCTTCCGCAGTGTCATCTATTCATTGGTTGTCTTTTCTACGGTGCCCTTGTCACTGATTGGTGGTGTGGTGGCTCTGTGGCTGCGCGGACTCCCGTTCAGTATTTCCGCCGGTGTAGGATTCATCGCCCTGTTTGGTGTAGCCGTGTTGAACGGTATTCTGATGATTAACCATTTTAATGATTTGCGAAAAGAAAAAACATATACCATGTGTACGAACCGAATTATAGCAAAAGGATGTCCTCATCTGTTGAGACCTGTTTTCCTGACCGGACTGGTCGCTTCGTTGGGCTTTGTGCCGATGGCCGTAGCTACTTCTGCCGGTGCCGAGGTACAGCGTCCGCTGGCCACGGTAGTGATTGGAGGTCTGATTGTGTCAACTGTTTTGACCCTGATTGTCATTCCGGTATTTTATCGTCTGGTAAATGTGATAGCCCATCTGTGGGGCCGGAAAAAACACCGTGCACGGTTGGGACGTAAAGTGGGTATGACGTGTATGTTGCTCCTCGCAGCTGTATCCGTTTCTGCAGTTACTCCGCAGAAAGCAATTACCCTGGATGAGGCGGTAGAAATAGCCTTGCAGAACCATCCCCGTCTGAAGATGGCCAGTGCGGAGATTGAACGCAGCCGCACAGCCCGTGGTGAAGTGTGGGATGGAGGAAATACCTCGTTCAGCTATTCCTGGGGACAGTTGAACGGCGAATACAAGAAAGATAATGAACTGGCCGTGGAACAGTCGTTAGGCTCTTTGCTGACTCCTTTTTATAAGAATGCGCTGGTGAATGCCCAGGTAACCACTGGTACTCATTACCGTGACATGGTGAAGAAAGAGATTGTGGCCGAAGTGAAACGTGCCTGGGTATATTATCAGTATGCTTTTCACTTGTATCATTTGTATGGAGCGCAAGAAGAACTGACCTTGAAGTTGCGTGAGAGCGGCGACTTGCGTTACCAGCAGGGAGATATTGACCAGACGGAACGTAATATGATTGCGACACTGGCTGCCGAACTCCACACTCGCAGCTTGCAGGCGCGGGAGGAGATGGAACTGGCTTCCCGCCGTTTCACCTGGGCATGTTATGCCGGTGAGCAGGTGGTTCCCAACGATAGTTCATTGGCTGTGCTTCCGCTGTCCTTGCAAGACCGGATGCTTTCGGCTCCTCATCTGAACTATTTTGCCAGTCAGGTGCAGGAAAAGAAATCGCAACTTCGGATAGAACGGAGCAAGTTCTTCCCGGAATTTTCGTTGGGTTATGTCCGTCAGAAAATTGCTCCGCTGAATGGCTTGAATTCGTGGATGGTGGGAGTGTCTTTCCCCATTCTGTTCTTCCCGCAGCGTAGTCGCAGCAAGCAGGCAAAGGTGAGCTTGCAGATTGCTCAGTGGGAGGCCGACCAGAACCGTGTGCAACTGAATAACAAGGTAGAGGAGCTTTACCGTCGTGTACGCCAGCAGCAGGAAAGCCTGGATTATTATGCCAAGGCTGCGTTGAAAGAGGCGGACGCCTTGCAGGAAAGTGCCTTGATGAAGTTCAAGGAAAGTGAAATCAACATTACGGAGTTTGTGCAGAGTCTGAATGCTTCCCGTGACATTCGCCGGAATTATATAGAGACAGTGTATGCATACAATGTATCCGTGTTGGAAATCGAATTATATACCGAATAAAAATAAAAAAACATAGCAAGATGAAACAAATTCTTTTTTTCTCAGCCTTATGCTACTCGCTGGTGATGGCCTCTTGCGGAGGTGGTGCCACTGAAAAAACATCCGATGAATCTACAGCGGTACAGCCCGTACAGCAGGACAGTCTTCAGGCATCTGCTGACAGCCTGAAAGTGGACGGTACTACGGGAGCTACTCAGGTGGCCAATGCACCTTCTTTTAACGGTATCTTGATGATACCGCCACAGCAACACGCAACGATTACTCTTAGTATGGGCGGGGCTGTACACAGCGTGTCTTTCCTTCCGGGCGATTATGTGCGTAAAAACCAGGTCATCCTGACACTGGAGAATCCGGAATTCATAGCTTTGCAGCAAACCTGGCTCGATGCAGCTGCGCAGACAGAGTTCCTGGAAAAAGAATATCTTCGCCAGCAGAATCTGGCTTCTCATGAGGCTGCTTCACAAAAACGGATGCAGCAGAGCAAGGCGGAATATTTGTCGATGAAGAGCCGTCTGGATGCAGCTGCAGCCCAGTTGCTGATTTTGGGAGTGGATGCCCGCAGCTTGCAGACAAAAGGCATTCAGCCTTATTTGGAGATAAAAGCGCCGTTAAACGGCTATGTCACGAACATGAACGTGAACGTAGGAAAATATTTCAATGTAGGTGAGCCCGTGTGCGATGTGATTGACAAGCAGGCCCCGATGCTGCAGCTTACAGCCTACGAAAAAGATCTGGATAAGTTGAATGTGGGCGACCGTATGGAGTTCCATGTAAACGGAATGGGAAATGAAACCTTCGAAGCCGTACTGGTTTCCATTGACCAGATGGTGGACAATGCCAACCGTTCCATCAAAGTGTATGCCCGTGTGGCTCATCCGCAGAAAGATTTTCGTCCCGGCATGTATGTGTCGGCACGTAAGTCGGCAAAAAATGAATAACTTTGCAGCATGAAGCGAATCTGGAGCAATAAATATGTGCTGATAGTGAATGCCATCTCCATCATGGTGGCATTCCTTACGCATTTCCCGGAATTGATTACCTTGTCGAATCCGTATTCGGCCGACGGGCTTTCGTTTCCGGGCATGCACTGGGCCGATGTGGTCAATGAGGTATTATTTACGTACCTTTCCCTTCTTTTTCTCTTTTTTCTGAATGAAGCCGTGTTCCGTTTCAATAGCGATATGGTTTCTATCGGGTGGAAAAAGGTGGTTTGTTCGTTTGTGCTGACCTGGGTAGTAAGTAACCTGCTGGGCAAATGCTTTGTTTACCTGCATCAGCATTTCGATGTGCCTGCCATTGATGCCATGCTTCATCATTATCTTCATCCTTTGCGTGATTTCCTGATAACCTGCATTGTGACGGTAAGCTGCTATTTCTTCCATCAGAACCGGAAGAGCCGTAAGATGCTGCTCGAAAACCAGCAGTTGCGTATGGAAAATGTCATCAATCAGTACGAAGCCTTGAAAAGCCAGTTGAACCCCCACATGCTGTTTAATTCGCTGAACACCTTGTACCTTTTGATTCGGGAGTCACCCGACAAGGCCCGCCACTATTTGGAAGAATTGTCACGGGTGATGCGCTACACCTTGCAGGATAACGAGGCGCATTCCGTGACTTTGCGCGAGGAAATGGAGTTCGTGCAGTCGTACATGTACCTTTTGCAGGTGCGTTATGAAGAGAATCTTCAGTTTGACATCCGTATCCATCCGGAACTGATGTCACGGAAACTGCCACCCATGGCTCTGCAGTTATTGGTGGAGAATGCCGTGAAGCACAATGAAATCAGTAACCGCCGTCCGCTGACAGTGTCTGTGATAGCCGAAGGTGACACGGTGGAGGTGAGTAATCCGCTTCAGCCCAAACGGGGAGGGAAGACTTTGATTATAGAAGATGAGAAAGCGGCTTTGCGTAACTTGAAGGCCGTGATGCAGGAAGTGGACACCGATTTTGAAATCGTCGGCGAAGTGGACAGTATTTTCGACGGGGTGGAGTGGTTTCGCACGCATCCCATGCCGGAGCCGGTGTTTATGGACATCCATCTGGCAGACGGCTCAGCCTTCGACATCTGTGCGCAGGTAGACATTACGTGCCCCATCATCTTTACTACGGCCTGCGATGAATATGCCTTGCGCGCCTTTAAGGTGAACAGTGTGGCCTATCTGCTCAAGCCCATCAGCCGGACTGATTTGCGGGAGGCCATGCACAAACTGGAATTGCTGGGCGGACAGGTGAAGGAAGAAAAACAGCCTGACTTGTCGGCCATCATCCGTAGCTTGAAAAAGGAAGAGAATTACAAGACGCATTTTCTGGTGCCGGTGAAGGGGGATAAACTTCTGCCCGTATCGGTGGAGGCCATCCAGTATTTCTATATTTCCAACGGGCTGGTCAAGGCGGTAGACAGTGAGGGAAAAGAATTTGTCTTCTCCCAGTCGCTCGACGAACTGGCCGAGCAATTGAATCCGCACGATTTCTTCCGGGCCAACCGACAGTTTATCGTGTCGCGAAAGGCCGTATCCGACATCAGCCTGTGGTTCAACGGACGGCTGGCCATCAACCTGAAAGTGCCGGTGCCCGAGAAAATCATCATCAGCAAGACCAAGGCTTCGGAATTGAAGGACTGGTTCTGATTTCGTAAGGTGTGCGGTACTTGTCAATCTGAAATGAAACCTCCTCTTCTCCTTTATACTGTATCTCATATTTTTATATTATCTTTGTGCCATAATTCAAAAAAGGTAGAAAAAACAGATGATAACAGTTTCAAATGTAGCCGTTCAATTTGGTAAAAGAGTGTTGTATAACGACGTGAACCTGAAGTTCACGAATGGTAATATCTATGGTATTATCGGAGCCAATGGTGCCGGTAAGTCTACGTTCCTGAAAGTGATTTCAGGCGAGCTGGACCCTACTAAGGGTAGCATTACCCTGGGACCGGGCGAACGTCTTTCGGTGTTGAGCCAGGACCACTTTAAGTTTGATGCCCACACGGTGCTCGATACCGTACTGATGGGACACACCATCCTTTGGGACATCATGAAGCAGCGCGAGGCTCTGTATGCCAAGGAAGATTTTACCGATGAAGACGGTATCAAGGCAGCCGAACTGGAAGAAAAGTTTGCCGAATTGGAAGGCTGGAATGCCGAGAGCGATGCAGCTATCCTGCTGAGCGGGCTGGGCATAAAAGAAGACAAGCACTACACGCTGATGGGTGATTTGAGTGGTAAGGAAAAGGTGCGCGTGATGCTGGCACAGGCGCTTTTCGGAAATCCGGACAACCTGTTGCTCGACGAGCCGACCAATGACCTGGATGTCGAGACACTGGCTATTTTAGAGGATTATCTGGATGGCTATGACGGAATAGTCATCACGGTATCCCATGACAGGTATTTCCTTGACAGGATTGCAAAGCGTATTTTTGCATTTGAGGGAGCCGGAAAAATCGTACAGTATGAGGGCGGATACACCGACTATATGAATAAACGCCCACAGCCTGCGACAGGAAAAGCTGTATCAGAAAATGCAGCATCAGCGGCAGGAGCACAGGGAAATACTGCATCAGATGGTACAGACTCAAAAGAAGCCCGGAAGAAGAAATCCATGGAAACCTGGGGGCATGAGAAAAAGCTCAAATTTACCTACAAAGAGCAAAAAGAGTACGAGACGATAGAGGCTGACATAGAAAAGCTGGAAAACAGGCTTTCTGAGATAGATGATGATATGGTAAAGAATGCCACTAACTTTGGTAAGTTAAACGAACTTACAAAGGAAAAAGAAGACCTCGAGGGGCAGCTGATGGAGAAAATGGAGCGTTGGGAGTATCTCGAGGATCTGGCGCAGAAAATTGAAAATTTGACAACTTCTTGACTTTTATTCCTTACACTATACACTGTAAGGAGGAATTACAATGGCATACAAAATATTAATAGTAGATGATGAAAAAATGATGACGGAGTTGCTTTCGGATCACCTGAGGGATTGTGGTTATGATACGATAACAGCAAATTGCAGCAGACAGGCTGTGGAAATGTTACCTAAGCAGCCCGATCTTATCATTTTGGATATTAACATGCCGGATATGAACGGTTTAGAACTGTGTAAAAATATACGAAGCCACATTAATTGTCCGATAATATTTGTTACTGCGCGGATCAGTGAGCAGGATAAAATAAACGGACTGCAATATGGTGGTGATGATTACATCACAAAACCCTTCAGTCTGAATGAGCTGACTGCAAGAGTCGCAGCACATTTGCGACGTGATGAGCGAAACAAAGGACGTACTGCGGTTCTTACATCTAATAATCTGATAGTCAATCTTTCGGAGAGAGCGGTATTTTATGGTGATACTGTCGTTCCATTTTCAAAGAGGGAATTTGATATTATAGAATTTCTTATGACAAATGCGAATCAGGTGTTTGACAAAGAGCGTATCTATGAAGCTGTGTGGGGATATGATGCCGAGGGAGACAGCAATGTCATAAAGGAGCACATACGCAAGATACGTGGAAAATTAAATGAGATAACAGGGCAGGATTATATAGAAACGATCTGGGGTGTGGGTTACAAATGGAAACGCTTATAAAAAAATTAAACAATTTATCTCTGCGCAAATATTTTGTGGTAAGTGTTCTTGCAACTCTTGTAATAATAGTCCTGCTCTCATTATTTACAATCTGGGGCTGCATGTCATTTCGAAAATATCTGCTGCCGGATTCAAACAATGTATTTCTTAAGGTTTACCGGACATATGAGGATGGAAGTGAAGTGTCTTATTCCGTCAGGGTTAAGGTTGGAGAAGAGGGAGCAGAGTTGCCTGTTATTACGGCAGATGATAAGGCTGCAAAGAAACCTGTAGAAACAAGATATGCAATACAGCGCATTGAAAACAGCGTAGACTCATTATCTCCCAAAAGAAAAATGGCATATCATTTTTGTGGTGCTGCTATGGTAGTGATTCCCATTATATTCTCAATAGCTGGTATATTGTTATGCGGATTTTTCTTTTACAGGCGTAAGCTTCTACTGCCGCTTGGGATGTTGTCAGAAGCAACACAGCAGATATTAGATCAAAATCTGGATTTTAATTTGCGCTATGACAGTGAGGACGAAATGGGAGTGTTGTGCAGCTCATTCGAGCAGATGAGACTTAAGCTCAGTGAGAATTACAGCGAAATGTGGAATATGCTTGAGGAAAGAAGACTATTGCAGGCGTCAATAGCTCATGATCTGCGAAATCCTATAGCTGTTATAGAGGGATATACTGAATATCTGCAGCTAAACCTTAAAAAAGGAAGGCTTAGTGAGCAGAGAATATTAAAAATTGCAGAAAACATAAATATGTCAGCTAAACGGCTGGATAATTATACTGAGTCGGTGCGCACCTTAAACCAAATGGAGGATATAGAGTTAAAAAGGCAAAAAATAAGTGCTTCGGATCTGCTTGGCGATATAGAGGATGACTTTAAAATCATAGCGCAAAAGAAAAATATTGATTTCAGGATAAGTACGTTACTTTCCAATGAAGAAATATGCATTGATACCTCTGTATTGTATCGTGTGCTTGAGAATGTTTTTAATAATGCAATGAGATATGCAAAGCAGTGTATAAATCTGGATGTTTCATTGAATGGTCAGAAGTTATTATTT